>WNFV01004149.1_pt1 | contig 18141 bp, 20 predicted proteins | sample 5400101 | NCBI WGS metagenome assembly WNFV01 (sample SAMN13153361, study PRJNA577476) | soil metagenome | isolation source: 115 cm soil or saprolite under grassland replicate 1 | place: USA:California | collected 2016-06-15
ACCGCCGCCGCCAACTGCCACCTGCACTTCGACCACAGTGGCCAGAACGTCCGCCTGAAAGGTATCCCCATCTTCGTCCACCGGCGCGAGTGGGCGATGGTCCACGAGCCCGACTACACGATTGCCGAATGGATCGACGCCCCGGGCCTCACCTACGAGGTCCTCGACGCCGAGACTGAGGTCGCTCCGGGCCTCCGGCTCGTCCCCACCCCCGGCCACTCGCCCGGCCACCAATCAATGATCATCGACGCGCTCGACGGCAGGATCGTCCTGGCCGGCCAAGCGCTCCAGTCGAAGGCGGAGTGGGAGGGCGAGACGGACCCCTCGGTCTCGGGCGTAACCACCGCTCGTCAACCGGAGGAGTACGTCGCCTCGGTCCAACGCTTGCGTTCCCTCGAACCGGTGCGGGTTCACTTCGCCCATGACCCGACCATTTGGGACCGCGCCTAGGGCGTGTCTTCCAAGTTGTGCTGGTGATCGCGAGAGTCTGGGTGGTTGACGCATTCAGCAGAACTCAGCGAGGAAGGGAAAGGAGAGTACCCACTCCCTTCCACTTTCATTTTACGGCACACAGGAGGGCTTGCGGCAAGCCCCGGGTCGTGCCGCATAATCGCCGGCCGAAGCCAGAACCCACGGAAATGGAAGTCACGAAATGCGTGTCTTGTTGACGACGACCGGGTCGCGCAGGGACGCGACGAAAGACCGCGAGGGGAGTGGCCAGTGATGGACGCCGACGTGATCATCGTGGGCGCCGGCCCGACCGGTCTGATGCTCGCCTGTGAGCTTCGACTGGCCGGGGTGGGGACGCTGGTGCTGGAGCGGCACCCGCAGATCCGGGACATCCCGAAGGCCGGCGGTCTCAGCGGGCAGATCCTGGAGCTGCTGCGTTACCGGGGCGAGCTCGAGCGATTCGAAGCAGCCGGCACCACTGCCAGGCCGGCCCCCCGGCTCCCGTGGGGCGGGATGCACGTGGACTTCACCCAACTCGCGGATCCCCCGATGGAGGTGCTGCCGCTCCCGCAACCGATCCTCGAGCGCGTCCTCGACGACTTCGCCCGCGAGCTCGGCGCCGAGATCCGCCGCGGCCGGGAGGTGGTCGGGTTGAGCCAGGACGACGCCACGGTGACCGCGGAGGTGCGCGGCTCGGACGGGCCCGACCGGGTGACCGCCCGATACCTCATCGGCTGCGACGGCGCGAGCAGCCGGGTGCGCGACCTGGCCGGCCTCGCGTTCCCCGGCACCACGTACCCGGAGGTCCAGCGGCTCGCCCTGGTCACCGTGCCCGAGCCGGTGACCGTGCTCGAGAACGGCGACATCGACGTCGCCGGCGTGGGCAGGATCAGCTTCGGGTTCACACGAACCGAACGCGGTGAGTTCGCCCTCGGGTCGACCAATCCAGAGCTCATGGGTCTCTTCACCAGCGAGGAGGAGCCCGTCGAATACGACGACGACGAGCCGATGACTCTCACCGAGCTCCGGGACAGCATCCGCCGCGTGCTCGGCGTGGAGCTGCCCCTGGGAGCACCGACCCGGCTGACGCGCTTCACCTTTCACGCTCGGGAGGTCGAGCGGTACCGGGACGGGCGGATCCTGATGGCCGGCGATGCCGCCCACCTGTTCCCCTCCCCGGGCGTCGCACTCGGCGCCGGCCTTCTCGACAGCGTCAACCTCGGCTGGAAGCTGGCCGCCGACATCCACGGCTGGGCGCCGGACGGCCTGCTGCACACGTACCAGGACGAACGCCGGCTCGCCTGCGCACGCAACATGCTGCACGCGCAAGCCCAGGTCGCGATCCGGCGCGGCCACGACCCGGCCGCCGTCGCACTCCGGGAGCTCTTCCAGGAACTGCTCATCGACGATCAGCCACTGCGCCGCCTCGGCGGTCTCATGGCCGGCTCCGACGTTCGCTACCCGTTCCCCGGCCACGACCACCACGCCCTGATCGGGACCTTCGCACCCGACCTTGCCCTGCACACCGACCAGGGCGCAACGAGCGTCGCGGACCTCATGCACACCGCACGGCCCATCCTCCTCGACCTCGCCGACCGCCCGGACCTTCGCGAGACCGCCCGAGGCTGGCAGTATCGCATCGACATCCACACCGCGGAAACCGATCACCGACCAGCCGACGCCCTCCTGATCCGCCCGGACGCCCACATCGCCTGGGCCGCAACCATCGACGAACCCACCGAAACCGCCGCGCTCGCGCTGCGAGAAGCGCTCTCCGGCTGGTTCGGCACACCCCTGAAAACGACAGTGCCCATCATCGATCGGCCCTCCTGATCGGCCGACCGAACATCGCCAGAAGCGCCCTTCCCAAGATCATTCTGTTAGGAGTTCTTAGGAGACACGTCCTAGCCGGCACGCACCCGACGACAGGTGGATCATGCTTCCTCCGAGCTGACTGCGAGCTGTCGTTCGAGCCACTCGAGCTCCGAGCGGTCGTCGGTCGGCACTTCCGCCCCGAGTTCGTCGAGCGTCGATCGCGCCCGATCCAAGAGCTCGGCCGACCGCTCACGGTCCCCTCGGCCGAACGCGATGACGGCGCGGTTGAAGTCCGTCATCGCCGCGTCGTATCGATCGTTGGGGTCGGCGCGCTCCGCTGCCTCCGCGAAGCATCGTTCGGCTGCATCGACGTTCCCGCGACGCGCCTCGACGTGACCGAGGTTGAACAGCTCGACCGAGATCATCCTTTGGTCGCCGATCCGCCGGTTGAGCGCCAGGCTCTCCTCGAACAAAGGCGCTGCACGGTCACGGTCTCCGGACGCTCGCACACTCTGCGCCAGCATGTGCAGCGGCGCCTGCTCCATCGCTGGTTCCAGCCTTCGTGCGAGCTCCCGCGCTTCTTCGGCGAACGAGCGGGCGCGTTCGTGGTCCCCGTCCTCGAACGCTACGCGGCTGAGGCCAAGGAGACCGAGGACCTTCCCCTCGGCATCGCCGACCTCGGTCGCGACCTCGAGGGCGGCCTGTGCCCGCGCACGCGAGGCTTCCAGGTCGCCTTGCTTGATCGCGAACAGCGCGTCCCCGTACAGGGCGAGAGCCCTCGGACGCGACGGCCGGCCTGTGCCCGCCTCAAGCACCAGGGCAAGGAAGAATCGCCCGCCACCGAGGTCTGGGACCAGCAGCCACAAGCGCCAGACGTTCGCCGCCAGCTCGACCGCATCCTCCTCGTCGCCGCTCAGCGCCAAGAACGCCGCCGCTTCCGCGAAGGCCGGGCGTTCTGCCGACAAACGCTCGAGCCACGTCCACTGCCCGGATGTACCAGGTTGGAGTTGCTGAACGAGGTGGGGAACGCCCATTCCGCCTCGCGGGAGAGCTCCAGGAGGCGTTGCGCCTCCTGGTTGTTCATCCGGCGCACCGTCGTTTCACGGGACCATCGTAGTGGCTGCCCGTCACATGCTCAGCCCGGCCCAAGGCGGCGCTCGACACCCCTGTACCTGTCCCTGGCGCTCCCAGGACGTATCCCGTGGGCTGCCAAGTCTTGCGAGTGAGTGGGTCAGTTCGTTTCTGAGTAAGTGAGGGTCGGCGGTCATGGCAGTCATTCGGCCACCAAGCTATCCGCAAGCGTGTCGATGGCCGCCAGGATCCTCCTTCGTGAAGTCTCGCGGTCAAAGCCGTACGAGCGTTTGCGGCACCCGCGCAGCTAGCTTTCCGTTGAGCTCATCGCCCACCCTTGAAACCTCATCGATCCCGAAGCTGCCAAACTGTGTGCTCGGCTGATCAACCGTGAACCGCGCGTCACCGAATCAGTCTTCCCAGACGACTGCCCGCAGCGGCGCGTAGAGGATCGCGCGCGGGTCGTTCCGGAACATCCGTTCCACGACCACGTGGTTCCCTATGAGGTAGGCGATGCAGTCGGCTTCGTCCCCGGCGGCTTGCATCAACGGATCCAACATCGCTCCTGGAGTAGATGAGGAAGCCGGGCCGTCCGCCAGAAACGGTCTTCTACCTGCAGCGTTACGGCTCCGGGGGTGGGACTCGAACCCACAACCTACGGATTAACAGTCTGATTCAGCCGGTCTCAGGAGCATGGCGAATGCTCCCGAAAGTGCCTCTGAGTAGGAGTTTCGGTGACCGGCACTGACCGCCCGTTTGCACCTTCTTGCGGTCCGTCGCGGGACACATGCGGGACACATCCCGACGGTACCGGGCGAGACCACGCCCAGGTGCTGGCGCCGATCCTCGGGCTTGCCCTGTCGCTCGGGCGAGCAAGTCAGATGTAAGGAAGGCGGGACCTACGACCGATAAGGACTGAGGCGGGCGCGTAACTCGGCTCGTGCCTACACCCGCCTCATGGGCACGGGCCGGAGAGACGAACGACCCGTACGTACGAAAAGGAGGTGAATCGTGATGCTCGCTCAGTACAACACGCCTGACGGCGGTGCCGGCGCTGCCTCCATCATCTTCCTGTTGGTGTGGCTCGGCGTCTGGGCGCTCGTCGTCTGGGGCACGTGGCGCGTGGCAACGAACAACGGGCGCAACGGCGGGCTCGCCGTGGTGCTGGGGATCTTTTTCGGCCTGTTCGCTCTCGCCGGCTACGCGATCGCGGGGCCGACCGAGCTTCAGAAGGCCCGCAAGGCGCAAGAGTACATGCAGTACCTCCAGGCGCCGCAGCCGCCGATACCGGCGCCGCCGGGACCGAAACAGTAGAGTCAAGGAAGTGTGCGGGCCGGTGACGTCCAGTAGGGCACGTTGTCGGCCCGTGCTTTCCATTTTCAGGCCGCTCGCTCTTCGGCCTTCCTCGGCCGGACGCCTGGACGACCAGTACGGTCCAGGAGCAAGGAGCCCTGACGGATCCGGCACAGAGGTCTGCGCTTGTGGCCCTCTTCCTCACCCTCACGCAGGGATGCCGCTAGTCAGCTCGGCAGGGGTGTCGGTACGTCGGCTACCAATAAGACTTGAGGATTGAACACGCCCACTAGAGGCCCAACTGCCGTCGCTCGTCCTCGGAGAACTCGTCCAGACTGCGGGACTTGACCTCCCAACCACCGCCGGCGACACTCCGCGCTCGGCTACCAGGCGCCAGCTGTCTACGCTGCAGCCCGCACCCATCCATGATCGACTCTCACTGACTGCGGCACCTATTCACGTGCTTCAGGTCGGCGTGGCGGTTGCATACCGCGGGCGCCCGGTGGGCCGGTAGACCTGGATCGTTACGCCCTTCGGGGTGGCTCGCGAGTCGACCAGGTCAAGCGCTATGTCCGGGCCGGTGTCGGGGAACAGCCGCGTGCCCTGACCGACGACCACGGGGACGGTGAGCAGGTTGATCTCGTCGACGAGCTCGTTGTCGAGCAGCCACCGGACCAGGACCCCGCTGCCGTGCACCTGCAGCTCGCCTCCCGCCTTGGCCTTCAGCTCGCCGATGGCAGCCGCGACGTCACCGGAGAGGACGGTCGTGTTCGCCCACTTGGGGTCGAAGGGTGTGGTCGATGCCACGTACTTGGGCCGCGTGTTCAACGCCGTCCAGATGGGGCTGTCGCCCGGATCTGGCCACGTTCCCCAGGAGCCCGCGAAGATCTCGTAGGTCCGACGCCCGAACAGGAACGCGTCGGCGCGCCCATAGACCTCGTTCAGGAACGCCATGGCCTCGTTGTCGGCGTACGGCGTGACCCATCCGCCGCGCTCGAATCCGCCCCTGCGGTCCTCGTCCGGCCCGCCGAGTCCCTGCATCACTCCGTCGACGGTGACCATCGTGATGGTCGTCAGTTTCATGGTCGCATGTCCCTTCTCGCTGGGTTTTGTCGTCGTTCGATTCGACCGGCCCGCGGCGCCGATCTCATCGGTCGCAGCTGAGTCCGTCCGGCCGATTCATTCCGCACCCTCCCCGAACCCGGCCCGTACGTCGGCGATGTCGTACTCCTGAACGGACACCGTGAACATCGCCGGGCCCTGTTCCGTGTCAGGGCCGCTGCTGCGGAAGGTCTCCAGCGCCGCCTGCGACTCCCAGCGCTCGAAGATGCTAACAGGGCCGGGGTCGACCAGGTCCGTGCAGATCACGACGTCGAGGCAGCCAACTGGCCGGCGAGCCTGTTTGACGATGCGCACACAGCCCGCGAGGTAAGACTCGCGCTGCTGCGGCTCAACGGTGATGTGTCCTGCAACGATGACTATGGGTGCGCTCCGGATCTGTCTGCGGACTTCAACAAGCAGCTGGACACCCAGCTCATCACGCAGGCCACCAACGGCGTCCTGAACCTGTCGGGTACGAACGCGGTGACCACACCGATGCAACGCCGACGGTGCCGGAGCTGTACCCCAAGCTCGCCGATGCCATCCAGCAGGTCGCGGCGAACAGGTTCGCCCCGGCCAGCGCGATCGTCATGCACCCACGAAGGTGGGCATGGACGACCGCCGCGCTGGACACCCAGACAAGGCCATTGGTCGTTCCCGAGGCCAACAGTGCTCAGAACGCGGTGGGTGTGTTCTCCCGGCCGACCGCGGAGGGCGCTGTCGGGACCATGCAGGGCCTGGCGGTGTTCCTGGACGCGAACATCCCGACCAACCTCGGTGCGGGCACGAACGAAGACCGGATCATCGTGGCTCGGTTCGACGATGACCTCCTCTTCGAGAGCGGTGCGCCCACGGTCGGCGTCTACGACGGGGTGCTGTCGGCAAACCTTCAGGTGCGGATCATGGTGTGGGGATACTTCGCCTTCACCTTCGCCCGCTACCCGAAGGCGAACTCGATCATCGCCGGCACCGGATTGATTGCACCGACCTTCTAGGCGGAGGCCGGGACTCCGGTTGGGTGGGGTGTCGCAAGGTGCCCCACCCGGCCACAAGGGTCGGGCGAGCTCCGTACCCTTCCGGAGCGCAAGGGGTCGGGCCCCCCGGCCGGGTGGTTCGACTCCGGGGATGGCCGCGGGACAGGCTCCTACGGCTCCTGCAGGTTGCGTTTCTCATCAGAACCCGCTTAGGGTCAGCCCGACTGACATGGTTTCCCCAACGGCCGACCCACTTCGGCCTCGCCCTCCTCCCGCCGCGAACGATGGGATTCATGCCTGGCGAGACCCACCACCCGACTAGACCTAGGGGGACATGGAGAAGCGCGTGCTCCTCGTTTCCGCGGTTGTAGGAACCATCATGGTCGCGCAAGGCCTCCTCGGCGCTCCGGCTGGTGCCTACGGCAGCAACGCCCTGTGGCAGATCGGAATCTCTGCGAACTGCAACAATCCGAGCGTCTGCGGGGCAGAGCTCGGTGGCTTCTGGGGATGGGTCGAGTTTGACGCTGACAACACGGGCGATGCGACTATCGCGGGGTGCGAGCACCTGCAGGGCCGACAGCTTCCCGGCAGCAGCGGGGCCGGGGGCATGAGGATCGACATCACCGGATGGACCATCGCCTCTGGAAGTGCGGGGCCATCCACGTTTTTCGTGACGAGCGAGATCGATACGTTCACCGAGCGGGGAAGACCCGTCACCGTGACCATTCCGAGCGAGAACTTTGACACGGGATTTCCGGCCGTTCCCGGGCACTACTCGACGGCGGACGTGTTCGGATTCACCGCGCCAGGCGTGGCGTTTCAGCTTCAGGTCGTGCAATTGACTCACTAACGGGCTCCCGGTAATAAGGGTCGTGGGCCCGGTCTCTCCCGTCCGGGCCGAGCGACCAGCCGTAACTCGGTCGCCACAATCGATTCAATGGCTGATGCCGCCATTGACCTCTGCCCCGCCTGTGGCCATCGCGTAGCTGACACTGGGGACGGTTCTGCGCGACTTCCTCGGGTCGGCGTCTGCTTGCGGCCTATGAGGCGAAGGTTCGCCAAGCCGCAGACGAGCGCAATGAGCGGTGGCGGGAGTGGTTCAGCATGCCGGAGGCATTTGTCGCTCGCCAACGGCGCCACAGACTAGTGATCGAGACCGAGCCAGAGCAGTTCGCCGAGGCGGCCGATCGCCTGGCGCTCGGTAAGGAAGCCCTCGACAAACTCCACCGAGTCCGCCAAGGCCTGGGAGCACAGGTGACGGCACGGGCTTACCTGGATGAAGCCTCCGAGTTAGTGAGGCGGCTCGCCCACGGGCCGCAGGAGGGCTCTCGCCTTGCGAAACCTGCCCCGCTCTTCGATGACACCCCGCCGGCCGCATGCGGAGGAACATGCACACGAGGTGGCTTGTCAAAGGTGGGAGGCCGTGTACCTGCCGTTAGCCGGGCCGGTCCACCGGGGCGCGCTTGCGGGCTCCGACGAAGGAGCGTAGCTTCGGGGGGGTCCGGTCATGAAGGGAGGAAGCCATGGCCCGAGACGCAGCCCTGGTCACCACGTTCGGGTACCCCGTTCGTGGGAGGGAGGCCAAGAGCTTGGAGGTCTTCACCGAGTTCTTGACGTTCCTTGGCAAGCAGGCGGCCGAGGGAAGGTGCTCACAGCCCGAGCCGTTCTTCGCCGCAGACACCTCGAATGGAATGGTCATCGTCCGCGGCAGATCCGATGCCCTCGCGGAAATCACTGACTCCGAGGAGTACGAGAAACTCCTCTCAAAGGGCCAGATGGTCGTCGAGGATCTCAAGATTCACTGGTACCTCACCGGCGAGGAGATCGATCGCGGGATGCGGATCTTCGCGGAGGCCGGGGGCGAACTCGGGTACATGTAGACTCCGTTCTCCCGGTCGCCCACGCCGGTGCTGGGTGCCGGCGCCCGGAATTCACCGTGGCGAGCTCTCGCTCAGTCACTCCCCGTGGCCGCGGCCAGGCGGCTATGCATGCCAGGTGGCATATCAAGGGCGGAAGGCCGTGCACGTGCCGCTCAGGCCCCTCTACCTAGCCCTGTCGCCAAAATCGCTCCTGGTGCAGTGCGGACGATCATCGATGGGGCGGGTTAGCAACAGGGCCGGCGCCGTCTCATGCCAGACGTCGGCGTGAACCGATGCCGCGCGAACCCGGACGAGCATCTGATGGTCCCGACCGCTGGCTCGTCGACCTCGCGGAGCTCCAGGACATCGGGTGAGCCGTACCTGTTCTGGACGATAGCCTTCATCCTGGCCCCCTTGGTCGTCCAGGTACTGGAGCACGTCGCTGAGCGAGACGTCCAGCGCGGGTCAGCCAGAGAGGCTCTTGAGCCTTCCAGCCCCAGCCTCGCGCGGTGAAACCTTGCCCTGAGAACCTCCCGCGGTTTACGGGGCAAGCGAGAACGGCGGGTATCTGTCGGTGACCAGCACGAACGCGTAGGCGACCACCCGGACGCCCCACCAGATGACGCCACGCCCTGCACGAAGTCGAACATGCCTCTGGGGTACCGCCCGGTGAACAAGATGGCGAACCAGGCGATAATCACCACCACGATCGCCGCGATCCACATGATCAACGCCTCGGCCGCGCCGCCGCCGGCATGTTCTCGATGCAATACGGCCTCCTGCCCGAGGAGAGGGTTCCCCCGCGCGCCTCCTCGCTCAGGGTGTTGAGCCGTCCTGCATCGCCTGCATGTTCTTCATCATGACCGCCTCGGCCGAGCGCAGTTCTTCGCTCGGGCTGAACCACACGAACTCGGTGCCGGGCTCGTTCGCCACCGGGATGTGGCCGGGCGGCGTGTAGAAGGCGTCGCCTGCCTCGAAGACCTCATCACGGTCGGCGTACCGAGCGGTCATCTTGCCCTTGATGACGTAGCCCCAATGCGGGCACGGGCAGCGGTCGTCCGGAAGCCCCTTCATGAAGGGCGTCGCGTCGATGTCTTCGAGGAGCGACGTGAAGCTCACGGTGTAACCGTCGAGCTCATCGCGCAGATCCACGATCGGACCATCTTCTTGCCGTTGTGGCGCGCTGTCCCTTGAAACCTTCGGCATCTCTCTCGCCTCCCTCGTCCGTCTGCGTCGTGCGCAGGCTAGATGCCGAGAGGCTACGCCGCATGAGGTTCGGCAGCGAGTGACCTTGGCGCCGCCCTGGTTTCTGAAGTGAAAGGCTCTACCTGGTCGCGGTGATGGCTCCTACGAACACCGCGCCGGTGTTGATCGCAATGAGCGCGTCGATCCCGGCCTAAATCTCACGCTCACAGCCAACGGGATCGATCCGCCACCGGGGATCGTCCTCAACGAGTACTCGCAAGCACCGGTCGAGATGCCCTCGGGGCTGCAAATCACGTAGTACCCGTGCATGAATGGCGTCCAGGCACCGGAGCCCGGCGCGGTCGCGATGGTGTGATCGTGCACGAACGCCGGCACGTCACCCTGGGGGGTGTCCGTCTGTGGCGCGACCACGTAGAACGGCTGCGTCTTCGCGTTCGGGACCGTGGGCATCGGGTCCCCGGCTTGCGGGAAGGTCATCCTGACGTGGACGCCGTCGAACCAGACGTACTCCCAACAGGAGACGTGACGGATCGCCGTCACGCTGTTCGTGAGGCCGCCTGCTGCCTGGGCGGCAGAACAAGTCGCGGTCATCGTGGTCGATGTGGCGAGGGCGATACCAACCGCAGCGGCCATGCGGCGGATAGAGCGAGGCACGTCCATCCTCCCTTTTCGTTCGATTCGGGCTGGATGACGTCAGATGGGTCGCCTGGCGCTAGGCCCCGTGCCGCAACGCGGTATCCGACTCGGGCAGCGTCGTCACCGTCTCGCCGAGGATCGGAGAAGAAAGCCTGAACCCCTTGACGATGCAGTAGATGCTGAGCGACAGCTCCCACAAGGCCTCAGGCAACGTCGCGATGCTTTGAACCGCGCCCCCGCGCTCGATCGCGTCGTACATGACCAAGATCCCGGTGATCATGACGAGCGGACCTCCGATCAGACCCAGCCACGTCATACGTCGCGGCACCAACTCGGATCGGTACATCAGGTAACCCAAGATGACTCCGTTGGCGAGACCCGCGAAGAAGCCAGGCCCAATCAGGAACGCTCGACGATAGGCCGCAACGAACGCCTCACCGAGAACAGGAGTGGAGGCCGCTGTCGCGTCCTGCCGCATCAGCAGGAACGCCAGGGCGCTGATGATGCCGATGGCGATGAACATGGCCTCGACCAGACGCGCTGACACGTAGCCGATAGCCCCCATCTCGCTCTCGCGCTTGAGGACCGGGTACGCGACGACGGCGGTTGCGACGTTGGCGACGATGAGCAAGACCTCCAGCGTGGCCCCTGTCGCAATGCCCGTGCTGGGATCAGCGCCGGCCCCGGTGATTAGGCTCGGGGTCTCCAGCATCTTGGCGTAGCCAATGAAGTACGCCGGGATGGAAGTCAGGAACGTGGCGAGGAAGAACCAACCGAAGACCCGTCCGATCGTCTGAAGTCGATACGCGTGGCGTCCGTCGAGGATGGTGGCTTCACTCATTCCCTCCCCCTCTTCGCGCAGATTGCCTTGGCAGGATACTCCGCCCGAGGTTCCGGAGCGCGCCCCATTTCGGAGGTCCCCACGTTGCGAAGCCGCTCTGTTCGTAAGAGCTATCGGCGAGGACGCGCGGATCCAACATCGGAGCGCGTGCCACTAGCGGTGTTGTGGTCATTTACCGCGCGTTCGACATCGCTTGCGACCAAGCAGCGTTGATGGCGATCCTTCACCCCACCTACAGCCGCAGAGGCACGGCCGGTGCCGACGTCGGCGCCCCCAGCACGAGCCGGGCCGCACCGATACCCGAACGAACCACAGTCCAGATGCCGTGCCCCGGCTGCGTCCAATGGCCAGCGAGCACGAGCCCTTCCACGGGCGTCTCTTGGGGGAGCCTCCTCACGCCGACTTGGTCCGGGGAGGCCGCCCATCCGTAGATCGGTCCCAGAGTGCGCAGGAGAGGGCCCGATCCAGTCGCCGAAGGGATCTCCTCCATGAACGTCAGATGCTGCCGTAGACCGGGCAGGACTCGTTCCGCGAGCTGCAGCAATCGATCCGCGAGTTGCTCGTCACGGCGCGGCGTTCCGTGCGCTTCCGCCGGCGCGAACGCTTGGAGGATCACGAGGTGTTCGCCGGGTGGCGCCAGAGAGGTGTCCTTGAGCGTCGGGATCAGGATCAACAACCCGGGCACCTCTCCCGCGAGGGCCATCGCATGAACCCGGTCGTGGTCCCAATCGGTGGACAGTACCGTGTCATGTTGAGCGCCAGCCGCTCGTACGTCCAGATCGGTCGCTGCGTTCAGGGTGAAGACCCGATCCGAGAGCTCCATCCCCCGAAGCCGGCGCCGGTACCGAGAGGGAACCTCGTCGCCTCCGAGCAGCTTCTCGAACGTGTCGCGGGCGTCGATGTTCGAGATAACAGCCGGGGTCTCGATCCGGTGGCCATCCTCAAGCTCCACGCCCTGGACGCGCCGCCCCTTGGCGAGGATGCGACCGGCCCGCGTCCCCAGCAAGAGCTCGCCGCCGGCCCCGACGAGGCCCGCTGCAAGAGCATCCGCCAACTGCTGGAAGCCACCTCTCGGGTAACAGGCCCCGTCCTCGACGTAGCCGGCCATCATCGTCGCCCACAAGATGAAGGACGCGTGGCGAGGCGGCGGGCCGATCCATGACCACAGGGCTGAATACACCGCCTTCAGCCGGTGGTCGGTGAGCTCTCGGTCGACGACGTCGTTCATCGTCGCGTTTCGGTACCGGAACAGCGTCGGGAATCGCCTGGGCATCAAGGCAAGATCGCGGAGATTGGGCTTCACTGGGAGGTCGGTCACCTCCTGGAAGATCTTGGCGCTCAGTTCAACCAGGTGTCGGAGGCCATCCGCCTCGCCAGGGAAATGCCTGAGGTGCGCCTCGAGGAACGCCTCGCGCCCGTGAGGAACCGCGAGGGTGAGATCCGGAAGGCGCGTCTCGTAGATCGGGTCATCCATGCGGATGAACTCGCATCGGTCGCGGACCCGGAGATGACGGAGCACGGCGTCGATGAGCCCTGGACCGAACGGGGTCGTCTCTTCGCAGCCCCAGGTGAGGTGGTCGGCCCTGTCGAAGGTGTAGGCGCCGCGGCGAATAGCCCGGGCGAAACCACCCGGCTGGGCCTCTGCTTCCACGACGAGCACCTTCTTGCCCGCGCGAGCGAGCAACGCCCCCGCTGTCAAACCGCCGATGCCCCCGCCAATCACGACGACGTCGTGGCTGGACTCCCGGGCGTCATCGACGTGAGGCTCCGCCCCGGGTTCGGACGAGTCGGCCTGCCGCCGGATACCGCCTCCGACCATCGGGAGCCACCTCCTAGGCGTTTGCGTAGCACGGGAGTCAGGGCAGCGCAATCCGAAGGCGGGCCTCCATTCGCGGTCGGTGACGACGAGTGGGTGTGCAGGTTGCTGGAGTCGGCCCGGCGACATTCCGGCGCGTCTGCCTCCCAATCTCGTGGAAAGGGATCCACGGGCTGCCCCACCGAGCTGCGGAGCCTTCACGCGAGGCGGCTCCACCGCCGCGCCTCTACCCAGATGAGCTGGCCAACGTCGGGTTCTTACCGTGTTCCTTTGGCTCCTTGACCGAACATCCTGCTGACGGTGCGCGGTCGCCGGTCGGCTAAGCCTCGCACGGTACTGATCGTCGATGGAGACCTCACTTCCCCGGGTCCCGTGCGGGGAAGCGTTGGATGCACGCGGGTGCTCTTCACGGGCGAACCGCTGCCGCTCCGGCCCAGTCACACCGTGATGACGACCTTACCTCGACCGTGTCCAGCTTCGATCTCGGCGACTGCCGCCGGCACCTGGCGGAGCGGGTACCTGGAGCCGATCACCGGCTTGATCTTGCCTGCCTCGATGAGTTCCTTGAGGACGACGAGGTCCTTGCCGTTCGGTCGCGCAAGGAAGTTGGTCATCTTTTGCCCGACGAAGGGAGACATCGCCTTCGCCCGGACCACCCGACCCATCCCCAACCACCGCCCTCCGCCTTCACCTCCCGCGAGGACGAGTGTCCCCTTCGGCGTCAGGGCTCGCCGGAGCTGTGAGGCGGGGCGGTTGCCCGCAGTGTCGAAGATGACGTCGAAGCGCCGAGTCCCATCGGTGATGTCCCGCCTGGTGTAGTCGATGACCTCGTCCGCGCCGATTGATCGGACGAGCTCGACCTTCGTCGTGCTGCACACGCCGGTGACGTGTGCGCCGAAGGCCTTGGCGATCTGAACTGCAAACGAACCCACTCCTCCGGCCGCCCCGATGACCAAGGCTCTCTGCCCCGAGCGCACCTTCCCGACGTCGCGGATGCCCTGGAGCGCAGTGCAGCCGGTGGTCGGCACCGTCGCCGCCTCCTCGAAACCGAGGTTCGCGGGCTTCGGCGCGATCTTGTCGGGCCGCGCCGTCGCGTACTCCGCGAATGTCCCGTTGCCGATGCCGAACACCTCGTCGCCCGCGCGGAACGCGGTGACGTGCTTGCCGACGGCCTCAATCCCGCCGGCGACGTCCTGACCTCGGACCCGCTGCTTGGGCGTCCGCGGCCCGGAGATGAGGCGGATTGCGTACGGCATACCGGTCATGACGTGCCAGTCGCCGATGAACGCGCTCGCCGCGATGACACGGATCAGGACCTCCCCGCGACCCGCGACCGGCGTCTCGACGTCCTCGAACCGCAGTACGTCGGCTGAGCCGTACTCGTCCTGGACGATCGCCTTCATGCCGTCCCCCTTCCTGAACGCGCTGGCGATGAGAAGCGGTCTAGCGTGCCGTCGAATCGAGCGTAGTCGCAGCCGTTCCGTCACGCCGCCTCTTGCTCCTTTCCCGATCGGCTCGAGGGACAGAGCAGCGACTATCGCGCGCGGCTGCGCTCGTCCCGCATTTGTCCCGCGAACGACCGGGAGACGTCAAGAAATGACGGGAACGGCTGGAGCATCGAATCCGCAGGAACCGGATTCGGACATCGTCGCAGGTAGCGAATTCGGCCCCAAGAACACTCTCAAGGAGGAGACGCGATATCGGTAGCTTGAGATTCATCGGCTCGGCGAGTGCGGCAGGGCCGGATCAGTCTCATCCGCTAGGCGCAGCTGAACGAGCCACGTTTCGACATCCTCCCCACCTGTATCGGGGGTGGCGGCCGACTCGACGCTTCGACCACTTCGTGACGCAGTGGATGTCCGTTCGGATCTCCTCGCTGGGGAGGGCGCGGAACTCCTGCCAGCTCCACATCCTTGGCTCGGCCACCTCACCGCGGAGTGTGCGGCGTAGGGCCTGCGAAAAGCACCGGGAAGTCCGGCTCGACGCGGTACGCATCCGTCAGTCAGGCCCTAGAGCACGCAGGCGCGGACGGCGATTCGGCCTCGCCGACCACAGGCCGGCGCCGCGGTATGCGACGGAATCGTGATCGACCTCTCGGCGATGCGCGCCGTCTCGCTTGATCGCGTCGCGCGCACCACTCTGGTCCAAGGCGGTGCCCTGTGGGGAGATGTCGAGCACGAGACGCAGGTGCACGGACTGGCCACCACGGGCGGCATCGTGAGCCACACGGTGTAGAGCTTGATGTCTCTATGCGCGAACCCGCCTTCAACGAGTGCACCTCCGCCCGCTCCGCCTCCTCGGTGCCCGCGAGGATCACGACCAGGTAGCCCTCCGGCCGGAAGTTCCACGGACGAGACGAAGGGTCGGTGATGTCCACCGGGAAGGTGTTCTCGCTCTCGTCCATGAGCAGACCTCCTGCGGGGAAGATCAAGCGATCAACGCGATGCCCATCGCGAGCAGCCAGAGTGACCACGCGATGTAGAGGACCGGGATCGCCGCTCCGGCCAGCTTCCAGCCCCGCTCCTCGTTCGGGCCGAGGAACTCCGCCGAACCGACCACCAGTCCGGCGCCGATGACGATCCCTGGCCACCCGAGCCATGTCGGCAACGCCGTTCCCTGGAGAATGCCGATGCCGATCAACACCGACCAGATGCCGGTGAAGAGATAGCCGAGATGCTCGCCGACACCGACTCCGAGGTATTGGTCCAGGGCCCGGAAGACCGCCGCGTTTATCTCCCGCTGCTCGGGCCGAAGAGCAGGGTCCGCGTGAGCGCGGGCGAGCGCGGGCACGACGTAGACCCACCGCAGGAGGCCGAGCATCTGGACGAGACCGGCCAGGACCCCGAAGGTCACCGCCAGCGGGACGATGCCTGCGAACCCCAGAACCTGCCCGAGCAGCACGGCTCCGGCGATGAGCAGGAGTCCGGAGAGCATGAAGGCCCACCACAAGAGGATCAGGCCCGAACCGCCAGCCCGGAAGCGCTCGAGGACCTCGGACGTGGATCGTCGCAGGATGTCCGGGTACTCGAAGCGCTTGCCGAGCAGGGCGAAGTTCGCGTTGAACCAAAGCGGTGCCGCGATGAGCACGACCCCGGCAGCGGTCTCTACGCTCACGCAGCTCTGGCAGCGGTTCCCCGGACTCGGGGAGCCGCTCGGAACAGGCGTGCCAGGAGGAACAAAGTCAGCAGTCCGAAGACGATCGCTCCGCTGGCGCCGAAGATCGGGAACCGCTCATCGATGTTCCTCGATATCACGTACGAGCTCACGAACCAGCCGAGCGCCCAGGCAGGCGGGTTCGCAACTGCCCACCACAGCGCACCCGAGACACGGTGTCGTGCGAGCACCAGCGCCTGCATGGTCCCCACCGCGAGACCGTTCACCGCACCCATCAGGGCGAGGTCTCCTCGGCCGATCCCGTAGTCGACCAGGGCCGCTCCCGCGACCAGGCCGACAGCCATCCCGACAATCGTCGCCGGGATCCAGAGCCACGAGACCCGCTGCCGCAAAGCGAACCACTCTGCCGCTCCGATGACTGCGCCTACGATGAGTCCACCGGCGAGCGCTGCTCCCACGGAATCGACTCCGTTCACGACCAGGTCTGCGATGTACCCCCCGATCGGGAGGCTGACCAGGATCGCCACTGCCCACAGCCACATCCGACGCGGTGTACTCGTCAGGTCGCCTCCTTCTCCCTTGTCGAGCGAAGGCTGACTACCACGCGGCTGAACAGTCTCCCTGCCTGCAACCAAAACGTCTTCCATGAGCTTTCCTTTCTTACCGTTCGTCTTACCGTTCGCGGTGCCAAGACCCGGTGGGTCGATCCGCGCGAGTCGGGAACGAAAGGCCGCTCGGGCATCAGGCACGGAAGGATCAAGCCGGACAGCTTGGTCGAGGTGGCGGATGGCGATCCCCGTGGCTCCTGCACTCCCGTCGAGAACGGGGATCACTGCCAGTTCCATTGGCCAGTATACGTCTTTGACGAGGCCGTCTCGCGAGACGTTCGTCGTCGCGCAACGACCAGCCTGCTAAGGCTTCATCACCCTTGGGTTGGGGCGTTGAGCAAGCGGTCAGAGGGCCGGAAGTACGAAAAGCGTGGCCCGCGGTGTGGCCTGGCGTGGGGATGCACTCCCAGTTCCTAGCAAGCGTCAGCGCGAAGGCCCGGGTCTCAACACCCGTCGTGCGACGACGAGACCGGCGTCCCAACCGGGCGCTCGACCGCCGGATGGCGGCTGGATTCCTCGGTGTCCACGCCAACGCGTACGAGCAGCTACGAGATCAGCGAGTTGGAGTTCCACATGTCGCCGGTGTGCAGCTCGTCTCGGCCCCACATGGGGCTTGGGACGGACGGCACCAGATCGAGTTGACGCGCTCGAGCCCGAGCGGCGATTCATCCTGCGTAGACGAACTCGCGTAGGAGTGTTGTCGGGAAGTTGTCACGGGAAGTGACAACTCGAGAGGCGCGAACAGGCGCCGTGATCTGGCGTCGTCACGACGAACTCGAAACCGCCGCGGGACCACCGCGGGACACATTTGGTCGGAGCGTGAACCCGTCCGCCAGAAACCGGCTTCTACCTGCAGCTTTGCAGCTCCGGGGGTGGGACTCGAACCCACAACCTACGGATTAACAGTCCGCCGCTCTGCCAAATTGAGCTACCCCGGAACGACCAACGGAGTCTACCAATGCGCCTCCGCCCCCCCTGCGATTCCGATAGGCTCTGCCGACCCACCTATGGAAGGAGCGTTGCCTTGAAGTTCGTGATCGGCGTCATCCTGGGGTTCCTCATCGGCTACCAGCTGGGGCGAAGCGGCGAGAGCCTTTCGGGCTCGGCCGGACGATTGGGCCAGTCGTCTGTCGATCGCGCCCGCAGCGGCATCCAGGCCAGGCTGGCCAGGGACGGGGAAGCCACGCGCTAGGCTCGCGGCCCCGCTACTCCAGGTAGTCGCGGAGCTTCTGCGACCGTGAGGGGTGCCGCAGCTTCGACAGGGTCTTCGACTCGATCTGACGGATCCGCTCCCGGGTGACCCCGAACTCCCGCCCGACCTCCTCGAGCGTCCGGGGGTGGCCGTCGAGGAGCCCGA
>WNFV01008722.1_pt1 | contig 18139 bp, 20 predicted proteins | sample 5400101 | NCBI WGS metagenome assembly WNFV01 (sample SAMN13153361, study PRJNA577476) | soil metagenome | isolation source: 115 cm soil or saprolite under grassland replicate 1 | place: USA:California | collected 2016-06-15
CCCGTATCTTCTGGGGAGACTCTTCGAAGCCAAAAACCAAAATCTCGTGGCGGGCCAGAGTGGCCCAGCGCACTGCGACTCAGCGTGGTCCGGGAAGCGCACCCCCGCCCCACCGCCCCCCGCCCGGTCGCACGAGCCCTCGCGTGCCCTCTGCGCTAGGCGGGGAGGGCTATGAACGGGTAGCGGCGGAGGGCGGTGTAGACTTCGGCCTTCATACGGTCGACGGCCGCCGTGCTCTTGCCCTCGAAGCGCAGGGTGAGGTAGGGATTGGTATTGGAGGCGCGCACGAGGCCCCAGCCGTCGGGGAAGAGGATGCGCACGCCGTCGATGTCGATGCTCTCGTAGCGCCGCTTGAAATCGGCGGCCAGCTCGCCGATCACGGCGAACTTCTTGTCGTCGGGACACGGCGCCTTGAGCTCCGGCGTGGAATGGAAGTGGGGCAAGCCGTCGAAGTGGGCGGAGACGGGCCGCGGGTCTCGGGCGATCAGCTCGAGGATCTTGCACGACGCGAGGATGCCGTCGTCCACGCCGTACCAGTTCTCGCCGAAGAACATGTGCCCCGAGACTTCGCCCCCCAGCAGGATGCCGTCATCGCGCATCTTTCGCTTCAAGTGCGAGTGGCCCGTCTTCCACATGACCGGCTGTCCACCGTGGGCGAGCACGTCGTCGACGAGGGCCTGCGAGCACTTGACGTCGAAGACCACGGGAGCGCCGGGATGGCGGGTGAGCAGGTCGCGCGCGAGGAGGGCGAGGATCAGGTCGGCCTCGTGGCGCCGACCGCGCTCGTCCACCACCCCCACCCGGTCGGCGTCGCCGTCATAGGCGAGCCCCATATCGGCGCCCGTCTCCAGCACCTTGGCCACGAGATCACGGGTGTTCTCTTCCATCTCTGGATCGGGCAGGTGGTTCGGAAAGGTGCCGTCGGACTCACAGTAGAGCTCGATCACCTCCGCACCCAGACGCCGGAGGAGCTCCGGGGCAAAGCTGCCCGCGATGCCATTCCCCGCGTCCACGACCACCTTGAGCCTGCGCGCGAGGACGACTCGCGCGGCGATGGCGTCGAAGTACTCGTGGCGGGGGTTTCGGTGCGTGCGGCGCCCCGTGCCCGACTCGAAATCACCCCTCGAGATGGTGGCGAGAAGTCCCTGGATCTCGTCTTCGGTCAGCGGCGCGGCGCCGCCGTGAACCATCTTCACGCCATTGTCCGAGACGGGGTTGTGGCTGCCCGTCACGGTGGCGCCGCCCTCGAGCTTCCAGTGGGCGGCGGCGAAGTAGAGAAGCGGCGTGTGGTTGACGCCGATGTCCACCACGTCCACACCAGTGGAGAGCGCGCCCGCGGCAAAAGCTTCCTTGAGGGGAGGCGAGGTGGTGCGATTGTCCATGCCGAGGGCGACGCTTTTCCCGCCGCGGCGCCGGACGAGCGTGCCATAGGCGCGACCGACCTCGGTGAAGACCTCGGGCGTGATGTCGATCCCGACTTTGCCGCGGACGTCGTACGCCCGGAAGATGTACGGGTTGATTCCGCTCACCAATCCGCCGCCTCAGACCACTGCGATGGCTTCGACTTCGATGAGCCAGTCGGGCTGGGCGAGGGCGGCCACCGCGACCAGGGTCGAGGCGGGGCCTTTCTTGCCGAAGAACTCCTCACGCACGGGAACCAGCTCGTTCCGATGGCGTATGTCGGTGAGATACGTGTTGATCTTGACGATGGAGGCCATGGTGCCGCCACCCGCCTCGACCTGGGCCTTCAACGAGCGGAAGACGGCGCGCGCCTGGGCCACGATGTCGCCACGGTGGGCGGGCTGGCCCTTGTCGTCGTAGGCGACCTGCCCGGCAAGGAAGAGGATGGTTTGGGCGCCCGTGACCTTGACACCTTGCGAATACGTAGGCGGGTCGAACACGCCGGGAGCGCAGTATCGCTCGATCGCGATGGCCATGAGAATCTCCTTGAGAGACACCGGGTCTTGGGTGAATATGACGACGCCGCGCGGGTCCGTTCCTCCTACGCTAGTGGCCCCGGGCGTGACAAGTCAACCCTAAAGAGGTGTGACCTGTCACCGGTCGGTCATGCTCGAATCGGTCGAGGGGGTCCCATGGACGAAGCGCTCAAGGAAAAGACGAAGAAGACCGCGAAGATGCTCTTCCATACCCTGAAGGGCGGCGTGGGGTTCGAGGACTGGAAGAAGATCGACAAGGAGCTGGCGCGCGAGCTCTCCATGTTCTTCACGGGCAAGCTCTATAGCCGCGAGGTCATCTCCCAGAAGCAGCGCGAGCTCTGCGCGGTGGCCTCGCTCACCGTGCTCAACCGCGAGCGCGAGGTGCACGCGCACATCCATGCCGCGCTCAATGTGGGGGCCACCCGGCAGGAAGTCGCCGAGGTCATCTTCCAGCAGGTGACGTACGGCGGCATGCCCGTGGTCGTGGAGGCCCTCCGTGTGTTCAAGGAAGTCCTGCAGGAGCGGGGCGAGTGGACGTGATGCATCCGACCGTCGCCGCGGCCCTCGAGGCGGCGCGCGCGGCCGGCGAGATCGCGATGAAGTACTATCGCGGCACCTTCGAGGTCACCATCAAGGCGGACCAGACGCCGGTGACCCAAGCGGACCGCGAGGCGGAGCAGGCGATACGCGGCATACTCGCCCGCGCCACCCCGGGCGCGGGCTTCCTCGGCGAGGAATTCGGCGAGGAGGGCTCGACCGCCTATCGCTGGATCATCGATCCCATCGACGGGACCAAGAACTTCGTGCGCCACATTCCCATCTGGGCCGTGCTCATCGCCCTCGAAGAGGAGGGGCAGGTGACGACGGGCGTGGTGCACAATCCGGTCACCGGCGAGCTCTTCTGGGCTCGCAGGGGTGAGGGCGCCTGGGCCAATGGCGAGCGCCTCCGCGTCTCGACCTGCGCGGCGCTCAAAGACGCGATGCTGCTGCACTCGAGCCTCAACCTGCTCAAGCGTATCGGCTACTGGGACGGCTTCGTCCGCCTCGTCGACGCGACCTCGCGCCAGCGTGGCTTCGGCGACTACTACGGCTACTGCCTGGTGGCGGCGGGCAAGGGAGAGCTATACGCCGAGGCCGATCTCAAGCCGTGGGACGCGGCGCCGATGAAGATTCTCATCGAGGAGGCGGGGGGCCGCCTCACCGACTTCGAAGGCAAGCCCGATATCTACGCGGGGTCGGTCCTCGCGAGCAACGGCCTGCTCCACGATGAAGCGCTCCGCCTCCTTCGCCGCGACTGATGTGACGGACTGGGGCCGGGCCGCCATTCGCGTCGACCAGGCGCACGAGGCGCTCGGCCACCGAACATTCGAGGCGGCCGGTGCCGTCTTCGTGAGCAATCCGACCTTGCCGGACATTCACGTCGCCAACTACGTGCGCTCGGTGACGGCGGGTACCCCCGAGGCGATCGAGCGCGTCCTCGAGCGGACCGAGGGCGAGTTCGCGGGGTGCCCGCATCGCTGCTTCGAGGTGGACCCTGACACGCCTCCGGCTTTCGAGGCGCGGCTGGTGCGCGGCGGCTACGAGCCCCGCGCCTTCGTGCTCATGGTGCTGGCGGGCGGTCTCCAGGGGCGCGCGAAGGCGGCCGATCCCGTCCTGGCCGGCGACGAGGGAAGCTGGGCCGAGGCTGATCGGCTCAAGCGGCTCGACTGGGCCGAAGCGCGGGAGAAAGTCGGGCTCGCCCCCTTGCCGGGCGTGGGCGATCGCCTCGCCGTGGTGGCGCGGCTCAAGACTCCACCTGACCGCAAGTGGCTCGTCTACGTCGACGGAGCGGCCCGGGGCATGGCGTCGGTGTGGGAGATGGATGGCATGGGGCAGGTCGAGGACGTCTTTGTCGAGCCCGCGTATCGCCACCGCGGGATCGCGACGACGCTGATCCATCACTGCGTCGCCGATTGTCGCGCGCGCGGGGCGGAGGGCGTGGTCATCGTGGCCGATGCCGCGGATACGCCCCAGAACATGTACGCCGCCATGGGTTTCCGCCCCGTCGCCACCAAGCGGCGGTATGTGCTCTACCCCCAGTCCAAATCCTGAGCGCGGAGGAGACATGATCGATACGAAAGAGGTCTTCGAGGAGGCACGGACGAATTCTGTGTGGCAGGAGCGCCCGGTGCCGGACGAGCTGCTCCGGCGGATCTACGACGTGGCGAAGATGGGGCCGACCAGCGCCAATTGCTGCCCCATGCGCGTGGTCTTCGTGAAGTCGGCCGAGAGCAAGGAGCGGCTCAAGCCGTGCCTCAACGAGGGGAACGTGGAGAAGACGATGAAGGCGCCGGCCACCGCCATCGTCGCCTACGACACGCAGTTCTTCGATCTGCTGCCGAAGCTGTACCCGGCCCGGGACATGCGTACCGGCTTCGCGAACAATCCGGAGCTCGCGCAGACGACGGCGTTCAGGAACGGCAGCCTCCAGGGGGGCTATTTGATCATCGCGGCGCGGGCGCTCGGTCTCGATTGCGGACCGATGTCCGGCTTCAACAACGCGAAGGTCGACGCCGAGTTCTTTCCGGACGGGCGGTGGAAGTCGAACTTCCTCTGCAATCTCGGCTACGGCGACCACACCAAGCTCCACCCGCGCAACCCGCGCCCATCCTTCGAAGAGGCCTGCCGCATCTTGTAGTCAGCGTCTTCGGGAGAAACCTTACGCGAGACGGACGGGTCCTGTCGCCGAGAGTGGCCGCTGCGCGGCGGGCTTCGCCACCCTACGCTTCGTGAATCGCAGCCCTGCGGGCTGCGCGCACTCGCGAAGGGCCCACTCCGCCCGCCGCGCAGCGGCCACCCCCGACGCCACCCGTCCGGCTTCACCGGCGCGTCGCGGGACCGGATCGAGCGAATCAATCACCCCCTGCAGCGGAGCCGGAGTGCGTCGTCGGCGACTATTCCGCACGTACCTACCAAGGAACCTGGGTTTCATGCTTTCAGATGGCTGAGCCAAGCTGGCGGTGGTCGACCCTCCGCTGCGTCCTCGGCTACGACGATCCATCAGCGATTCCTGAGTATCAACGCTCTCGGTGGAAGAGATCGCCGCATCGAGCAGGAATGGTTTGGGCCTCCAGCATCATGAACGCATCCTGAGACCGGGCGGGTGGCGCCGGGGGCGGCGGTGCGCAGCCGGCGGAGTGGGCCCTTCGCGAGTGCGCGCAGCCCGCAGGGCTGCGATTCACGAAGCGTAGGGTGGCGAAGCCGGCTGCGCACCGCCGCCCCCGGCGACAGGCCCCGCCCGCCTCGCGTACGAGTCGTTAAAGCAGAACGGTCCGGAGCCAGCGGGAGATGTCGGCGATTTCTTCGGCGCAGACTGAGTGGGGCATGGGGTACTCGCGCCACTCGACGGTGTAGCCGAGTGAGGTGAGGGTGTCGCGGGAGCGGGCGGCCCAGAAGAGCGGGATCAGCGGGTCCTGGGTGCCGTGGGCCATGAAGATCGGGGCGTCGCGGTTCGCCTGGCCCGCCTCTTGTTCCAGGGTGTCGGGGAGCGGGAGGTAGGCGGACAGCGCGAGAATACCCGCGAGACGCTCGGGATGGCGAAGGCCGGTGTGGAGCGCGATGGCGCCGCCCTGGGAGAAGCCGGCCAGCGCGATGGCGCCGGGCGCGATGCCGCGTGCGCGCTCGCGCGCGATGAGCGCCTCCACGTGCGCTTGCGACGCGCGTATCCCCGCGGCGTCCTGCCGGCCGTCATTGGTGACGTCGTACCACGCGCGCATCCGGGCCCCGCCGTTGATCGTGACCGGCTGCACGGGGGCGTGCGGGAAGACGAAGCGCGCGGCCGGAGCGGCCGGCATCCCGAGCTCCGGCACGATGGGCTCGAAGTCGTGGCCGTCGGCGCCAAGCCCGTGCAGCCAGATGATGGCGGCCTGCGGCGAGCGCCCCGTCTCTATCTCGACTGTTTCGAGGACGGCGCTCATGACCGGCTCCAGCCGCTGGTGAGTCTCCTGACGCGCTCCATGAGTGCGTCCTGGTCGAGCGTGGCGAGCCGCCCGTCCTTGACGACGTGCCGTCCATGCACCCAGACGTCCGTGATGGCCTGGGGCGACATGGCGTACACGACGCTCTTGAGCAGATCGGTAGGCGGATGCAGCGACGGGTGGCCGAGGTCCACGGCGACGAGATCCGCCAGCATGCCTGGCGCGATGTCGCCGACCTCGAGATCGAGGAGCCGGCCGCCGTCGAGGGTACCCATCCGGAAGGCCCGCTCTGCCGGGAGCCGCGTGCCGTCGAGATGCCGCACCTTCTGCAGCAGCGCCGCCATACGCATCTCCTCGAAGACGCTCAGCCTGTTGTTGGTGCAGCCGCCGTCAGTGCCGAGCGCGATGAGGACGCCCGCCTCCTGCATCTCCGTGATGCGGGTGATGCCGTCTCCCAGGATCATGTTGGAGGAAGGGCAGTAGGCGAGCCCCGCGCCGCGCGCGCCCATCAGCCGGATCTCTTCGTCGTCGAGCCAGACGCAGTGCACGCCGATCATCCGCTCGCCGAGCACACCCAGCTTGTCGAGGTAGCGCATCGGTGTCGCGCCGTACTCCTTGAGCGTGCGCGCGCCTTCGTACTGTGCCTCCGCCACGTGGATGTGGAACGGTGTGTCGGCCGACTGCGCGACCTCGAAGCCGGCCCGGATCATGGCGGGAGAGGCGCCATGCGGGCTGTGGGGCGCGGGCTGCGCGCGGATCAGCGGGTCCTTCGCGTACCTGGCGATCAGATCCGAGGTCCGCTTCGCGGCATCGTCCGGCCGCTCCCGGTAGCGCGCGGGCGCGCCCTCCCAGTCGTACATCGCGCGCGCGAGGACGAGACGGATCCCCACGTCGCGCGCGGCCTGGATCACGGCCTCGGCATTGTCATTGCCCTCGTCCTGAAGGTAGAAGAAGTCCACGCACGTGGTCGTGCCGTGCAGCAGCATCTCCGTGAAGGCGAACGCGGCGCCCAGATAGATACCCTGGCGATCGAGGCGGGTGGAGAACGGGTAGAGCACGCGGTCGCGCCACGTCATGAACTCGAGGTCGTCGCCGAGACCGCGCAGGAGCGACTGGAAGCTATGACAGTGGACATTGACCGTTCCTGGCAGGAGCGCCTTGCCCGGCAGCCTGACGGTGTCCGCTTCGCCCGAGTCCGGCCCGGTGGCGGTAATGCGGCTGTTCGCGATCTCCACGGCGAGCCCGCTCCGCACGCGGTCACCAGTCAGGGCCAGATCGGGCAGCAGGCGCATCAGGGCGATGATTCTATCGCGAACGGCGGAGCGCCACGCCAGGATGTCAGCCGCCAGCAGGACGGGCACGCCGAATCCGCAGGCGACATGCAGGCTGCGGGCCCAGGGCCGAGGAGTCTCGGCCCCCAAGTCGTAGAGCCCGAAGGCCGCGCCGGGGCACATGGCTCGCTGCCTCGAGCTCGGAGCTTGGGTGGCTGGGTGAGTGGCTAGCCGGGCTGAGTCTCCGTCACGACGGATTCCCGCGTCGGTTACTGTCCGTCGCAGGGGCGGAAGTCATCCGGTTTGACCCGGTCGAGCCACTGCGCGATGTGCCGGCAGGTTGGATGACCTCGTCGCTGCCGACAAGCGCGCAGGCGTGGCGCAGCGCTGCGGGTGTCGCGTAGATGAATCGAGGATCTGGAACTGGACGAGGTGGATATGGATGGGGTGCGCGTCTTCTGTCGTGTTGATGAGATGCCAGATCTCCACGCTCCCGGCCCTCGGGTCTTCGGTCACGGTACTGTCCCACGGCGCGTTGATGAGGCCCATGATCGGGTTGCCGAACGGGTCTGCGGAGTCCAGCTCGCTCAGAACCAGATCCCTGGTCTTGACGGAGGTCTGGAGGTCGAGCGGCACCACGGGCACCAGCAGCCGGGGCACCGAGCTGCCGTCACGGCCACGGAGGCGCCTGGTCACCTTGAGCAGCAATCCACGGGCCCTCCACCATGGTCCGCGGTGCGGACCGGGTAAATGGCTGGCTGCCGTGCGCCGGCGAGGGCGTCAGGTGGCTGGCTGCGACTACTTCGTGAGGATCAGCCTGTCCGCTCCGGTAATGTGCAGCCGGTACTCCGTGCCGTGGTGCACGATGACGACTTCCCGTCGGCCGTGGAAAAGCTCCGTGCTCGCGATGCGGGCCGCCGGCGATCCGCTTCCCGGCGCTCGCTCGTCGTCGGTCTTCTCCGTCACTGCCGCTCTCCGGGCATACAGACGGTACTGCGCGCGTCTTCGACGAGAGCGGCGACCAGATGATGGCAGGCGCCGCAGTCTGTGCCGGCTCCGCAGGCCCGTGAGACGTCTCCTGCCGTCCTGGCACCGGCGGCGACGGTGGCCTCGATGTGACGCTCGGTAACTCCGCGGCAGAGGCAGACGATCATGATCGGGTCGGGCTCGCCAGGCCGACGGGAGTCGGCGTCCGCCGCGCGAAGAGGAGCAAGCCCACGACGACCACGTACGCGACGTAGGCACCGGCCTCGGGGAGAGTCGGCTGCGAGCGGTAGCCGACGAGCCCCGAGAGAAAGCCGCCGGCAACGCTCCCCTCGGTCAGGAGCCACGAGGTATTCCAGAGCGGCTCGGACAGCGGGAGCAGTCCCATGCCCTGCAGCCGGGCGATTCCACTGCTGAAGAGGCCGGCGGCCAGCAACATGATGAAGGCCGTGGTGACCGGGAAGAAGAGATGGAGGCTCAGGCGCCGGCCGCCGCGGAAAATGGCCCAGCCGATCGCCGCGGCGCACCCGACGCCGGCGACGCCGCCGATCACGCTGCCCCAACCGCCGCCGCCCGCCTGCGCCACGATGCCCCAGAGGAAAAGAACGGTCTCCGCGCCCTCGCGGAACACGGCGGTGAAGGCGATGAGCCCCACCACCCACAGGCGATTCGCGGCGCGGGCCTCGTCGATCCGGTGCTGCACGTGGCCCCTGATGAGCCGGGCGTGCTGCCGCATCCACCACGCATGCCACGTGAGCAAGGCCACGGCGGCGAAGATGACCGTGACGGTGACGAGGTCGGGCCCGACATCGAGGAGGGGGCCGGACAGGTAGGTCACGCCGATTCCCATGCCCACACTCGCCAGGAGGCCGAGGACCCCGCCGCGGGTCAGGTACCCGTAGCCGTCGCGCGCGCCGATCTTGTCGAGGTAGCTGTAGATGATGCCTAGGATCAGGGCGGCCTCGAAGCCCTCGCGCAGCGTGACGACGAACGTGGCGCCCATGGGCTATTCGGCGACGATGGTCGCCTTGGCCGTCTCGGAGTGGTATTCGCCCACGAAAGGATACTTGCCGGGCTTGAGGGCGGGCATCTTGAGCCGCACGGTCTTGCCGGCCGGGATGACCTTCTCGATCCGCGGCGTGGCCATCTCGAACTCTTCCGGTCCCTTGTCCTTGTTGGTGATCACGAGGACGAATGGCGCGCCGGCCTTGACCTTGATGACGTCGGGCTCGAAGCGGTTCTTCTCGATCGCGAGTTTTACCTCGGCATCTGCCGCCACCGCCGTACCCACGAATCCCCATGCCATCACCAGGACTGCCGCCAGGACCACGAATCGCGTCATTTGATGTCCCCTCACTGATATCGCTCCATGGATGCCTCCTTCTTGGTCACGCGAGGTTAGCCTAGCCTAACTAAAAAGATTCTGTCAACCGTAAATATTGCGGGTGGGGCGACTCAGATTGGCACGACGACCGGCGGCTCGGGGGCTCCTCGGACGAAGCTTCACACCCGCAGGATTACCTCATGCTCTCTCGAGATTTTGCTTGCTAAGTTGCCAGCACTACTCGCTATTATCCTTGATCTGCTGGGCGAGATAGTTGGCCTCTCCGGCCTGTCTGACCAGCTCGAGCTGCGCCTCGATCCAGTTGATGTGGCTTTCCTCGGACACGAGAATCTCCTCGAGAAGGTCACGGCTGCCGTTGTCGCTGAGGCTCCGGCAGCGCTCGATGCCGTTGTTCAAGGCGAGCACGGCCGCGCGCTCGAGATCGAGGTCGAGACGGAGCTGTTCGGGCACGGTCTGCCCCACGTTGACCTTGCCGAGCCGCTGGACGTTGGGCACGCCCTCGAGGTAGAGGATGCGGGCGATGAGCCGGTCGGCGTGGCGCATCTCCCCGATGGACTCCTCGCGGAGCTTTTTCCAGAGCCGCTCGTAGCCCCAGTTCTCGCACATGCGGGCATGGATGAAGTACTGGTTGATGGCCGTGAGCTCGGCCGTGAGGACCTCGTTGAGGAGGGTGATGACGTCGGCGTGTCCCTTCATCTCCGATCTCCTGGGATGCCCACGGGTTAGAGAACGTGGAGCAGGGGACGGGCGGTGAGGCTACCGGGTTTCCAGAGGCCGCTCGCCTCGAAGTCGGCGAGCGCGATGTCGGCATCGGGCGAGCGCATGAGGGCCCAGGTCGTCCCGCCGGGGAAGAGGCCGCCGAAAGCCATGCGGCCGGCGCCCCGTGCTTCGATGAGGGCGAAGGAGGCCATCTCGGCGTCGGGGGCCTCGCCCTCGACGATGGTGACCGTGCGCGAGCCGTCCAGCACCACGGGCGGCATGTCCCATGGCTCGACGAACTGGGCGAAGTCGCGCGGCTCCCAGGCCTTCCAGACGCCGCCCGTCCAGTAGGGATCCTCTTCGATGATGCGATTGATGGCGCCGGGCTGCGGCACCCGGTAGACGAGGTCGGCGGTCTTGCCGTCGGGCGACGGGCCGCCCCCGAGCACGAAGCCGCGCTGTCGCAGCTCGACGATGCGCTCGATATGCGCGGCCCGGTGCGCGGCGCGGCGCTCGAGATAGTCCTCGGCCGCGGTCAGCGCCACCCGGCAGACGATCATGGTGTCACCCAGCCGCCCGCGAAGGGCACGACCTGGCCGATGAAGAAATCGGCGTCGTCCGAGGCAAGATACACGGCGAGCCTGGCCGACTCTTCGCTGCGGGCGAGCCGGCCCGCGGGAATGTTCTTGACCATGCGGGCGAGCTTCTCCGGATCGCCGGTGAGCGCGGGCGGAAAGTAGGTGGGGTTCTCGACGTAGTTCTGCGCGATGGCGTTGACCTGGATGCCGTCGCGCGCCACCTCGCGGCCCACGGCCTTGGTCAGGCCGTTGACGCCGGCGCGTGCCGCGGAGTAGGCGGCGTAGTTCGGCAGCCCGGGAAAGGCGGCGGCCGAGGACATGTTGATGATCTTGCCGCGCTTGGCCGGGCGCATCACGCGGAGGGCCGCGCGCAGGCAGTAGAAGGGCTCGTCGAGGAGGCGACCGGTCATGTCGCGCCACTGCGCGTCGGTGATCCGCTCCGTCGGGCAGCCCGTGGGGGGATTCGCGCTGTTGTTGACGAGGATGTCGAGCTGTCCGAAGCGGGCGACGACGGCCTCCACCACGCGGTCGGCCTCCGTCGATCGGGTCAGGTCGCCGGTGAGGATGAGGGTGTCGCGACCCGCCGCGGTGGCGATGGCGCCGATGCGCTTGGCCGCCCCGTGAGCTTCATTCGCCCACAGCCTAAGCGGGATTTCTCGCCGCCGCAAGACCGTGCTAAGGTGACGGTGCGGCGAGGGAGGTCAAGACGTGACCGACGATCTGCTGCAATCCTTCAGGACCCGCTACGCCTTCGCGCTGGATCCCTTTCAGCTGGACGCCATCCGCGCCATCATCGACGACAAGTCCGTCATCGTGTCCGCCCCCACGGGCTCCGGCAAGACCCTGGTCGCGGAGTTCGCCATCCACACCGCCCTCGCCCGCCGGCGCCGCATCGCCTACACCACGCCCCTCAAGGCGCTCTCCAACCAGAAGTACGCGGATTTCTGCCGGCAGTTCGGGTCCGACCACGTGGGCATCCTCACCGGCGACGTCAAGGTCAACGCGCGCGCGCCCGTCATCGTCATGACCACGGAAATCCTGCGCAACATGTTCTACACGGGCGGGCTGGCCGGGCTCGAGTTCGTGGTGCTCGACGAATGCCACTACATGGGCGACGAGGGGCGGGGCACGGTCTGGGAGGAGATCATCGTCAACGCGCCCAAGGACGTGGCGCTGGTGGGGCTTTCCGCCACGGTGAGGAACATCGCCGAGATCGCCGACTGGATCACCATCGTGCACCGCCCGATCGTGCCCATCACGCATCCCCATCGGAGCGTGCCCCTGCAGTACCTCGTGGCCGATCTCTCCGGCGAGATCCACACCTACGATGCGGTGCGACGGGGCAAGGTGCGACTGCTCGGTCAGGAGAGCGAGGGCGGCTACCACGACAAGGGTCGCTGGTACACGCGGCGGGTGGTCGACCCCACGGTGATGCTGGACGAGCTCGAGACGCGCGGCTGGCTGCCCGCCATCTATTTCATCTTCAGCCGCGCCGGCTGCGAGCGGGCCATGGAGACGGTGCTGGCCGAAGGCAAGCCCCTCCTCACCCGGAGCGAGCAGCAACAGGTCGACGAGGCCATTCGCGAGGCGACCGGGGACAATCCGACCATCGCCGAGTCGCCGCTGAACCAGACCATCTTCCAGGCGCTGGGCATGGGGGTGGGGCTGCATCACGCGGGCGTCCTGCCCTCGGTCAAGCGGCTCATCGAGCTGCTCTTCGAGCGCGGGCTCTGCAAGGTGGTCTTCGCCACCGAAACCATGTCGCTGGGCATCCACATGCCCGCCAAGAGCGTGGTGCTGCAGTCGCTGACCAAGCGGACCGATCGGGGCTTCCGCTCGCTCACGCACAACGAGCTGACGCAGATGGCGGGCCGCGCGGGGCGGCGCGGGATCGATCCGGAGGGCAAGTGCGTCATGGCCCTCGACGTGCGCGACGGGCTCGAGGACATGATGCGGGTGGTGGACGGGCCGCCCGAGCCCATCCTGAGCCAGTTCAAGCTGGGCTATGGCTCGGTCGCGCTTCTCCTCGGATCGGGACAGGATATGGCGACCATCCGCCGCACTGTCGAGTCGTCGTTCGGCCAGTACCAGAACCTGAAGAAGATCCGCGGCCTCGAAGCCGAGGTGGCGAGCCTCGAGATGGCGGTGACGGACGCGCGGCGCTTCGACGCGCCGTGCGGGGACTTCTCGCGCATCGGGCGCTACCGCGTCGCCCGCGCCAGGCTCGAGCAGTTCCGCATGGCGCGCGGAAGGAGCGGCCGCGCCGGCCGGTCCGCGGCCGACGCGGAGCCGGGGCGGCTGGCCCTCGTGAGGCGCAAGAGTGGCGCCTCCCTCGGTATCATCTGCGGGACCGACCGCCGGCGCCATCGCCTGCTCATCACCGTGCTCCTGCCTCACGGCGTCACCGTCCAGATGAAGGAAGGCAATATCAAGAGGATCTTCTGGCAGACGCCGCCGCTTCACCTGCCGCGCGACTGGGAGCGGCGCACGCGGAGTCTCTCCGAACAGCTGGAGCGGCTGTCCGTCCCCGAGCTGCTCGAGCTCGAGCGGAGCCAGGGCCCGGAAGGCGAGCTGGCCGCCATCGAATGCCACCGCTGCCCCTGGGGCAGCCAGAGCAAGTGCGACCAGGCCTGGAAGGGGATCGAGGCACTCGAGGGCCGGCTCGGCCAGAAGCGCGAGATGCTCGACGCGTTCCGCAATGCCTACTGGCAGGAGTTCTGCCGCGTGGTTGCCGTGCTCGAGCGCTTCGGCGCTGTCCAGGACGGCAAGCTGCTCGCCAAGGGGCAGCTCATCGCCGGCTTCCGTCACGACAACGAGCTGCTGGTGGCCGAAATGGTGGACCGGGGCATCCTCGAGGACACCACCCTGGCCGAGGCGGCTGCCCTCTGCTCCTGCCTCATCGAGGAGTCGCGCTCCGGCGACTCCACGGTGGCGCGCCTGTTTCTCAGGAAGCGCGCCAAGCTCAAGCGCAAGCTCCAGGAGCTGGAGGCGGTGGCCCACACCGTGCTGGAGGTCCAGCGCCATCACCACCTGCCCATGCCCGTCGGAGTCTCCACCGGCTTCATGCCTTCGGTGTTCCGTTGGGCTTCCGGAGAAGACGACTGGGCTGGTATCGTGGAGGAGTCGTTCGGCGGCCACGAGGGGGATCTGATCCGGGCCCTCCGGAGATTGATCGACCTGCTGCGGCAGCTCGCGGAGGCCCCTGAGGTCCCGCCGGGGCTGGCCTCGGTGCTTGGCCGGGCGGCGAGGGTAGTGGATCGCGGTATCGTGCTCGAGTCCGCGTTGATCTAGTGTGATCGACAAGGAGGAGATCGAGAATGGCCCGTACCCTTCGAGCGCTCGGCGTGATGGCGGTGGGGCTCCTCGCAGGCGCGTGCGCGACGGCGCCGCCCATCGTCGAGAACACGACCCGCGGCCCCAAGGCCGCGGAGATGCACATCATACGGTCCTTCAATGCCAATGGCCGTGAGCCGGGATGGGACGAGAAGAGGCAGTTCGAGGACCAGCTCGACGAGAAGGTGTTCAAGTATCTTCGTGAGCATCCCGAGATCGAGAACGACACGCGTTACAGCAGCTTCCGCTTCTGGCGGCAGGTCACCATCGGGAGCACCAAGGAGGAGGTCCGGATCCTCCTCGAGGAGCCGGATCAGCGCACCATAGACCCGGCCCTCATGGCCTCGCTCTCACGGCGGCATTGGACGCAGGTCCAGACCAAGGCCAAGGAGGCGTGGGTCTACCCGCTCGGCTGGGTCCTCTACATGGACGACAAGGTCGTGGTGAGCATGATTCGCGAGCGTGGAGCCTGGGACAAGCACGACGACCAGTAGCCGTTGACCCCGGGATCTGGCGCCGTCGGGCGCCTGGCGCCGGTGGTACACTCGGCCGCGTTGAAATTCGCGATGACCGCACTGCCCACATGGATAGCGCCCGGCGACGCCGCCACCCTCGTCTGGCATAGCGGGAGAGGCGAAGGAGCCGAGGGGGCCACCGTGTACCTGGTGGCCGGCCCTGCCCTTGACACGCCTCCCCCTTCGCCGTATTTCCTCCTCGCTCCCGCCGACCGGGACGAGTTTGCCGCGCGCCTCTACCGGGGAGAGGTCGACCTGGACGGGCTCCGGAGTTTTCTCGCGGACTGCGTGCTCGCCCGCGGGGAGATGAGCCAGAGCCTGGACCGTATCGCCGTGGAGGGTGAGACGCCCGTGCTCGATCTCCTCGACGCGTGGCGCGCCGGGGCCGCGCCACCACTCCTGCCCTACCTGGACGATATCAGTGCCTTCCTGCCCGGCGAGCGTCCTCTCTTCGTCAGCTCCGAGGCCTACGCGGCCGCTCTTGAGACCCCCGAGCGATTTGCCCTGGCCTGGGTGTGCGACGAATGCGGCCTTGCCGAAGACGCGGCGGCCTTTCTGTGGACGGCCCACGCGGGCGAGACGGTGCGGGTCTGCTTCCTCATCCAGAACGACGGCGGCGTCTGGAGCTGCCGACTTCATCCCTTCGAGTTCAGCAAGGAGGCCGCATGATCCGCTCCTCTTTCCGCGCGACGAAGCGCACGCCGCTCGCTCCCCGGGGCATGGTCGTGGCCGAGCACCCGCTGGGGGCCGAGGTCGGCGCTGGCATCCTCCAGCGCGGCGGCAACGCCGTCGACGCCGCCGTGGCCACCGCCTTCGCCATGCCCGTGGTCGAGCCCTTCATGTCTACGCTGGCCGGCGGCGGGACCATGCTGGTGCACATGGCCAGGCGGGACGAGACGGTGTGCGTCGACTTCAACGTCGAAGCACCGGCGGCGGCGCACGAGGCCTCCTACTTGCTCGCCGAAGGTGTGTCGACGGCGATCTTCCCGTGGCGGCGAGTGGTGGACGACGCCAATGTCTTCGGCCCCCGCTCGGTGGCCATTCCGGGAACGGTGGCGGGACTGACCCTTGCCCTCGCGCGCTGGGGCACCATGGAGCTCCGCGACGTCCTGGAGCCCGCCATCAAGCTCGCCGAGGAGGGCTTCGTGCCGGACTGGTACGTGGCGCTCAACACCGCGGTGTCATGCCAGGAGCTCGCGGCATTCCCCGAGACCGCGAAGACCTATCTGCGCGACGGCCACTACATCTACCGGACGCCGTCCATGGAGGGCGGCGACGTGCTGCGCCAGCCCGATCTGGGCCGCAGCCTGCGTCTTCTCGCCAAGGAAGGTCCTGATGCGTTCTACAAGGGCGCCATCGCCCAGGCGATTCACGAGGAGATCTGGGTCAAGGGAGGCTTTCTCACCAGAGAGGACCTCGCCGGCTACGCGCCGCGCGTGCTGCCCCCGCTCCGCGGCGAGTACCGGGGCCTCGAGCTGGCCTTCTCGCCGGGCGCGACCGGCGGCACCACCGCCCTCGAGACGCTCAACATCCTCGCCCAGTTCCCCAAGGCGCGCACGACATGGAAGACGCCTGGCGGTCTTCATCTGCGCGCGGAGGCCGTGCGCGGCGCCTTCCTCGACCGGCTCGAGCATCTGGGCGATGCCGAGCGCGTGAAGTCTCCGTGGGAGGCGCTCGTCTCGCGCGAGTACGCGGCCAAGGTCGCGGCGGGACTCAAGCCGGGCGGGCCACACACGAGCCGCCCCGCGTCCGATCCCTGGCGCTACGATCCGGCCCGCAGCGTCGATTGCACCACGCATCTCTGCGCGGTGGACCGCCAGCGCAACATGGTGTCGCTGACGAACACCGCCGTGTCGCTCTGGGGCTCGCGCATGGTCGTGCCGGGCACGGGCATTCTCCTCCAGAACGGCATGGTCTGGTTCGACCCCGAGCCGGGGCACGTCAACTCCGTCGCGGCGGGCAAGCGTCCGCTCGTGAACATGGTGCCGGCGCTCGGATTCAAAAAGGGAGAACCCTACTTCACCGTGGGCGCGCCGGGCGGGCGCAAGATCGTCTCGGCCATTCCCCAGGTGATCGCCAACATGGCCGACCTGGCCGATGGACCACAGGCCGCCATCGAGGCGCCGCGGCTTCACACCGAGGGTGGCGATCTCTGGGTCGACGACGCCGTCGGCGAAGCCTCGCTCAAGGCCCTCAAGCGCATGGGCCACCCGGTGGTGCCCAAGCGCTCCGAGGCGGGCACCCTGTACTTCTCGCGTCCCGTGGCCATTCGCGTCACGAAGCGCGGGCTCGAGGCCGGGCTCGAGCCTCTCCACGACGCGGCCGCGGCGGGCCACTAGAAGTGCTTTCAACCTCGCTCCCTCTCCCTCCCAGGGAGAGGGCCGAGGTGAGGGTGGGATAAAGGAAGCGTACAAGGAGAGCTCCATGACCGACATCCGACTCACCACGGGATTTTCCACCGTCATGGGCCCGGACCAGGAGGCGATCACCCGCCTCCTGACGGAGACCATCGAGCAGATCGCCCAGGACGACAAGAGCTTCACGCGGGCCAAGATCGTCTTCACGGAATCGGACGAGCGGTGCGGCCTCACCGCGGAGCTCGACGGCGTCAAAAGGGAAGGCGTGCCCCTCCAGATCGATCTCGAGCAGCTCGAAGACGCGCAGACGCAAGCAGGCGCGCGGGCCCAGCTCAAGGAATCCCTCCGGCTCTACTTCCGGAGGGTCATGGGGACGCCGTGACGGCGGGGGCGAAGGTCCTCATCGTCAACGCCGACGACTTCGGGCTGACCGCGGGCGTGAGCCGCGGCATTCTGGAGGCCGGGCGGAGCGGCATCGTGACCAGCACCACGCTCCTCGTGAATCGCGACGTCCCGCCCGCCCAAGTCGAAGAGCTCCAGACATCGGGGCTCGGCGTGGGCGTGCACCTCAACCTGACCCTCGGCACGCCCGTCTCCGATCCGCGGCGCGTGCCCTCGCTGGTGGACGCCGAAGGGCGCTTTATCCGGGACGCCCGCGAGGCGGCGGCGCGCGCCAAGCCGGACGAGGCGCGCATCGAGCTCGGAACCCAGATCGATGTGTTCAGACAGATCATGGGCCGTTTTCCCACCCACCTGGATACGCATCACCACGTCGGGCGCCACGAACCCATCCTCGATCTCGTGCTGGATTTCGCGCGGGCGCTCAAGGTGGCGGTGCGAAGCCAAGACGCCACGGTGCGCGCGGCCGCGCGGAAGCTGGGGTTGCGGACCCCGGATCACTTCATGGGCGAATCGGGCCCCGAGCCCTACTGGTCTCGCGAGCGGACTCTCGAGCAGCTGGCGGCGCTGCCCACCGGTCTCTCGGAGTTCATGACCCATCCCGGATACTTCGACGAGGATCTGGCCTACAGCCGCTATGGTCGGCAGCGGGAGACGGAGCTGGCGGGGCTCACCGATGGGGAGGCCCGGCGTGCCGTCGAGCGCCTGAGGATCCGGCTCGCCCACTTCGGCAACTGCTGATCCCACCCGCTCCGCGCGAGCGGC
>WNFV01004340.1_pt1 | contig 18138 bp, 14 predicted proteins | sample 5400101 | NCBI WGS metagenome assembly WNFV01 (sample SAMN13153361, study PRJNA577476) | soil metagenome | isolation source: 115 cm soil or saprolite under grassland replicate 1 | place: USA:California | collected 2016-06-15
GCGACGGGGATCACCATGGCCGTCACTTCCCACGCCGAGACGTGGGTCGGGCCAGTCATCATCGGTGGCAGCATCGCGTTCCTTGGCGTGGTCGTCGCGGCCATCGGTTGGCTTGTGGTTCGCGCGCGCTAGGGCTTCTCGACGGGCTTGATGAGCTTGCGGAAAGTGTCCATGAGATCCCTGCGTTTCGGCAAGGGGATCTCCAAGCCCTTGCCGCTCGACGTACCGTTCCGGCTCGAGCGGAAGAGGCCGGTGTTGTCAAGACTGACGCGAATTTTTCGCTCATTTTGTACCGGAGATCGCAGACTCAAATCCTGCCTCAGCTACTTAAAAAGGCCTGCAAATGCGGGCCTTTTCTCATGTCACCCAAATAGCCACGCGGCAAAACTGACGGGATCGAGCAAAAGCCTTACACACACCAGAGGTCGAGATCCGATGACGTGGGTCCGGCTGATCGCCACCATAGGGCTGCTGCTCATCCCGCTTGCGCTCACGCGGCTCGACGAGAGCTACAGGCCGAGCAACCGCCTCGATCTGCGCGGACTGATGCTCGCCAGCACCGGCTTGGTCGGGATCGTCTGGGGCCTCGTCCGCGGCAATGAGGTCGGCTGGGCATCCCTGCAGATCGTCGGCCCGATCGTCGCCAGCCTGACTACGCGCGCCGGCGCCCATGCTGCCGCTGCGCTTCTTCCGCAACCGCACCTTCGCGCTCACGAACGCCGTCTCGTTGCTGATGTCCTTCGGCATGTTCGGGGCGATCTTCCTGCTCGCCCAATACTTCCAGACGGTGCAGGGCTACTCGCCGCTGCAGTCGGGTCTGCGCTTCCTGCCCTGGACAGCGATGCCAATGATCGTCGCCCCAATTGCCGGCGCACGATCCGACAAAATCGGTGGCTACAAGCTGCTCGCCGTCGGGCTCGCCCTCCAGGCCGCCGGCCTCGCCTGGATTGCCGCGATCGCGACACCGACGACGCCCTACCTCGAGCTCGTCGGGCCGTTCGTGCTCGCCGGGATCGGCATGGCGCACTTCTTCGCCCCGGTCGCCAACGTCGTCCTCTCGGCCGTTCGACCCGAAGAGGAAGGTCAAGCCTCCGGCGCCAACAACGCGCTCCGCGAACTGGGCGGCGTCTTCGGCGTCGCCGTGCTCGCCTCGATCTTCACCAGCTACGGCGGCTACGGCAGCGGCCAGCACTTCGTCGCCGGCATGAAGCCGGCGGTCTTCGTCGGCGCGGCGATCGTCGCCGTCGGCGCTCTGCTCGCGCTCGCGATCGGCAAACGATCACCAAAGGCAGTGAAGGTCAACAAGCGCGACCAGTCACCAGCAGAAATCGCAACCACAGAAGCCGCCGCGTGAAACGCCGCACCCGCCACACTGCTCGAGCTCGCGCCGCCATGCGTCGTGCAGGAGCGCTGCCGCCTGTGCCGGCTCTTTGGCCGCCCACACTGAACGCCACGGATGAGCGTCACGGAAGCGCGATCAGTGAGCCCGCGCGGCCAATGCCTCGGTCTCGGCTGCGTGCCAGTCGAGCCCCATTTCCCGGAAGCGCTGCTGCGCCTTCTCGATCAGTTCTGGATCCAGCCGCACGATGCCGAGGGCGCGTAGTACGAACGGCTCCAGGTACGTACCCGGGTTGAGCAGGGCTGGTGCCTCTGCCTCTAGCTGATCTCGCCGTCGGAGCGCGGCAAGCGCATCCATCCGTGCGACGAGGATGTCGACGTCGCGGGTGCTGGAGGGTGGCGACTCCTTTGGGATCCTCCGCTCGACGTCGTCGAGGTCGCCACGCGCTAGGGCGAGATGGATGCGCACCGGATCGAGCAGGAAGTCGTACCCTTCCATTCCCAAGGCTTCCGCGTCCTGCTCGAGCCTGCGAGCCTCGTGGGGGCACTCGAGGAGCTCTTCAGCTAGCGCGCATGCCAACAACGACCACGGGTTGTAGAAGCACGGCGTGGCGACGTTGGCGGCGACCGCGCGCTCGGCAGCCGTGCGGAGGTCCCGTATGCGTTCCCAGCAGCCCGCAGCGCTCTCGACGATCAGAAGGCAGGCAACGCCGTGCAACCGATGATGCACCGTCAGATCGCGTGTCACCTCCTCGTGCGCTGCCGCGATGCGACGCGCCTCGTCAAACCGTCCCATTGCGATGGGAGGATCGAGGGCGTAGAAGTAGACAAAGGCAACGTGATCCGGATCCCCGATCTCGGGAAGCAACTCGAGGCGACGTCTGCTCCAGTCCGCCGCGTCACCGTAGGCGCCAGTCACATACGACGAGCGCGAGCGCGCCGCGAGTGCCCACGACCGAAGCTCGAGATCACCGAGACGTTCGGCGACTACGCTCGCCTCGCGTGCGGCGCCTGCGAACACGGCAGGGTCGTACCAGGACCGCGCGATGAGCGCCCTCGCGCGCGGGAAGGTATCGGGATCCGAGAGCTCGAGCGCACGCTCGATCCAGCCGCGGACGAGCTCGGGGTCGGGCCGGCGCTTCCACATCGCCGAACGGGTGGCGGTGTGAAACGCCAGCTCGCTGTACGTCTGGGCCGATTCGGCGCGGTCACTGCACTCCTCGAGTGAGTTCAGCATTGCCGTCCAGAACGCCTCGCCGTCGTACTTCAATGTGTTGGCGCGGCCGATTCGCCGCCACAGCTCCGCCCGCCCGAGGTCGTTGGTCTCGAGTTGGAGCGCACGGTTCAGGTACTCGAGTCCTTCATCGATTTCGTAGCGACCGAGGGCGAGCTCGGCAGCGCGTCGCAACCAGGCGACCGCGCGCAAGCGCAGGCCCTCGAACTCGTCCTCCGCTCCGGCCCAGGCCAGGTCGGCGTCCTCGGGGCGACACGCTTCCGTGTAATGGTGGGCCAGTAGTGGTGCGTACTCGTCGCGCCCTCCACCGAAGCGCTCGACCCAGGAGGCGAAGGCCGCGTGGAGGCGCGCGCGCCTGGCCCTCGGAATGCTCGTGTACGCCACTTCGCGTGTGACCGCGTGCTTGATCGCATACTCGCGCTCGCCCTCGATCGAAGATCCCAGCCGGAGCCGGATGAAATCTCGTTCCTCGAGCAGGCGGAGGTTCGGCTCCGTTTCCGGGCAGAGCTCGTAGACGGGGCCGCTCCAGAAGATGCGGCCGATGACCGAGGCGGCCTGGAGCGCTTCCTTCTCGGCGGGCGCGAGCAGGTCGATGCGCGCCGCCACCACGGCCTGCACCGTGTCCGGCACCAAGAAACCACTCGGAAGCTCCTTCATCGCCCAGCCGCCGTTCCGGTGCTCGAGCAGGCCCTGATCGATCAGGGACCCGAGCACCTCTTCCATAAAGAAGGGATTGCCTTCGGCCTGGGCGACCACGTCACGCAAGAGGCCGGGTGGGTCCGTGCCAAGCAAGCGGCTGAGCAGCTCCATGGTTGCCTCCGCCTTCAACGGCTCGAGCACGAGCGTCTCTCCACTAAGACCGCCGAAGCCCGGTCGGCTATCCAGCAGCTCGGGCCGCGCCGTCACCAGCACGAGGAGTGGGCCGTGAACGCCCTCGAGCAGGTGCTCCAGCAGATCGAGGAGGGGATCCTCGGCCCAGTGGAGATCCTCGACCAGGACGGCGGCGGGACGGGTCGCTGTGAGCTCGTCGAACAGCGAGACCCAGGCGTCCTGGAAGCGATCGCGGGCAGTAAGCGGGTGCAGGTTGCCTGCGACGTCCAGCCCGAGCGCCAGCCCCAGGATCTCACGGTCGCCGAGTCGGGCGAGGACGCTCTGAGGAGAGTCCCCGTCGAGGATGCCTAGCTGCTCCTTGAGGATCTCGCCAAACGCCCAGAACGCAATTTGCCCGTAGGGGAGGCACCTGCCCGTGCGCTGTAGCGGCTGGGGCTCCTCGACCGCTAGCCATTGCCAGAGCTCGCGCACAAGTCGGGTCTTGCCAACGCCTGCATCTCCGACGATCGTGACCAGCAGCGGTCGGCGCCGCCCGTTCACCTGTCGGTACGCGGCCTGGAGCTGCGCGAGCTCCCGTTCCCGGCCAACGAACACAGGATGGAGGCCGCTCACCCCGCGCGGGCGCTGGAGTGTGAGGGCGCGTACGAGCCGTCGAGCGGTTATTCCCTCCGGCTTGCCCTTGGCCTCCACAGTCTGCGGCTCGGCGAGCTCGAAGGCACCACGGACGGTTGAGACGGTCCGTTCCCCGACGAGGATTTCCCCCGCATGGGCAGATTGTTCGAGCCGGGCGGCCACGTTCACCGCGTCGCCGCTCACAAACGAGGAGCCCTCGCGGGCGCGCCCGACGACCACCTCGCCCGTGTTCACGCCTACGCGTAGGGCGAGCTCGCCGCGGAAGAGCTCGCCCAGCCTGCGCTGCATGGCCAGCGCCGCGTGCAGAGCGCGTTCCGCATGATCCTCGAGTGCGGCGGGTGCCCCGAAGACAGCCATGACCGCATCGCCTGCGAACTTCTCCACCGTTCCGCCGGCGCCTTGGACCTCGTCCGCCATCCCCTGGTAGAACCGCTCCAGACGAAACCGGACCCGCTCGGGATCCTCCCCAGACGCGAGCGCTGTCGAGCCGACGAGATCGGCGAACAGCACGGTGGCCAGCTTTCGTTCCTCACCAATCACCGCATCTTCCGGCACGGCTGGATTGTTACTCCGCGGCATGCGCCGCGTTGATTCCCGGCCGAGAGTCCAGGGCAGCCTGCTTGCCCCGTCCCCGAGACTAGCGGCACCGGTAGTCGAGCCCGCCGTTGGCGAGCTCCTCAGCGCGGCGGGCCTGGTCGCGCGATTTCACCGCGGTGCATCGCGTCGATCCAGGCGAGCGCGAGCTGCAGATTGGCTTGTGCCTGCTCGTCGTTCATCGTCTTCTCCTCTGAGAGTGGATGGGGACGCATTTCAGCGCCGCGGGCGGTGCACGCGCGCCACCACCGAGCCGCTCCGCAGCGGGCGTCTTGTCCAAGACGGAGCTCGAGGGCGAGGACGCGACTCAACCGCGTAGGACTGCGTAAAGCCTCCAAGCGCCGGGGACACCCTTGAGCTCATGCTCGCCGCGATCGTCGAAGGCGAGGCCGGAGCCCGCCACGAGATCCTTGACGGTCTGCGATACGAGTACCTCGGAGGGCCCGGCGTGAGCTGCCACGCGCGCCCCGATTGTCACGCTGAGGCCGCCGATCTTGCCGTCGATCAGCTCGCACTCGCCGGTGTGCGTGCCCGCTCGTACCTCGATACCCAGATCGCGTACCTGCGCGGTGACCTCAAGGGCGCAGCGTATTGCGCGTGCCGGCCCGTCGAAGGTCGCGTAGAAGCCGTCGCCGGCGGTGTCGATCTCGACGCCCCGCCAGCGCCGCAGGGAGTCGCGCACGATCGCATGGTGCTCATGCACCAACGCCTTCCACCTCGCGTCGCCAAGCGCGGCCTGCTTCTCAGTCGACCCGACGATGTCGGTGAACAGCGCCGTGGATAGCACCGTGTCGACTCCGACGGGTGCCTTGGGCAGGCCGATCCACTCCCGGAACATCTCGGCCAGCGTGCCCATGCCGTTCGCCGCGGGCCTGTCGTGCGGGCTGTCGATCGTCATCAAGGTCGCGTTGGGCATCAGCGATGCGACGTGCTCGGCCTGCTCGTGCTCCGGCCCGTGCGAGACCAGTAGCGTCGGCACGCCGACGGCGGGGAGGACGCCCACGAACGTCCGTCTCGTACCAGTTTCGCGCCATCTCCAGGGCCACGTCAGGGGTAGCGGTGTGACGGCTCAGGTAGCCAACGAGATGCTCGGGATCCTGCAGGTGTCCGGCGGTCGCGCCTGAGACGGACTCGGCCAGGTTGTGCACCTGGCCGTGCTCTGCGGTACCCCAGCCTTCCATGATCGCTCGCTCCGACTGCTCGACATACTGTGGTCGGACACCCCACGGGTAGCTCGGCGTCCGGACCGAGCGAGCGACCGGATTGAGCCAGATGATCGACCGCACCCGCTCGGGATTCGTCGCGGCGAGCATCGCGTTCGTTCCCCCACCGGCAAGGAAGCCGAGCAAGACCGGCCGCTGCGAACCAACTGTGTCGAGCACGACCTCGGTGTCCGCGACCGCGGTCTCCAGGTTCGGCGGCGAGACGTTGCGGCTCGACAGTCCGGTACCGCGACGGTCGTAGAAGATCACGCGGGCATACGAGGCGACCTCCCTCCACAAAGCCCTCGTGCTCGGCTCGACATCGATGACCGTGTCGACGTTCCCCATCCAGTCGAACTGCACCAGCATGTCGATCGCGCCCTGACCCAACCGCCTGTAGGCGAGGTACACACCATCGCGAGTGACCGCGTAGCGTGTATCTGGGAGCTCCATTCATCGATCTTCCCTCGCAAAGCTCGATGTCGCAATCGGGTGTAACGGAAGGACAGGTTCACGCTCCGCTGTGGCCTGGGCAAGGACACCGCCAGAGTGGACGCGAAAGACTTGGTCAACACCGACCGTGAGGTCGTGACGGGATTGCCGTCGACCGAGCCGCCGCCACCTCCACCGACGGAGACGAATACCCCTCCGCCTGCGCACGCGCTGCCGGGCGCTACTGCGGCTTCACGAATCAGGGCAAGAGCATCTGTGTCACCGTCGCGCCGGATTCCGGACGCGTGACGACCTACAGACTCAGCGCGGCGGTCGATTGCGGCTCCGAGACCGGAACCTTCTCGTTCGTGACGTTCGGCCCAGGACCGATCCAGGCCGACCTGATGTTCTCCCGCGCGGCCGATGAGACGCGCCCGGATCAGACCGACTTGAGGAACATCACCCTCTCCTGGGAGATCAGCGGGAAGTTCGATGCCAAGGGCAACGTCGCCGGGACGTTCTTCCTGAAGCGGCTGTCGTTCGACGCGAACGGGACGCACTCGGACTGCGCGAGCAGGCCGACCGCCTGGCAGGCGAAGCTCGGCGCTTGAGGAGCAGGGGCGTCGAGTTCGATCGCTACGTGCACAGGAGGGTGGGCCGGTCGAAGGTGCTCGTGACACCAGGGGCGGTGACCGTCACGTGTGCGACTTCCCTGAAGGTCAGGAAGGAACCATCCGTGCCCTTGACGCGCACGGTGGTCGTCAGAGTCGTAGTGAATGCTCCCTCGGTGCCGTTTTCGCTGAAGGCGAACGTCTCGTGACCGTCGTAGCGCACGCCGTTGGGATCGTCCGGCACGAACATGACCGCGACCGTGCTGTGACCGGTCAACTGCAGCGTTCCGTTGGAGAGCGAGGTGATGTGGAAGACGTCCTGCTCGTCGTCGACGATCGTCCCGCTCGCCCCGGTGCAGGGGTTCGTCTCGCCCGGGTTGATGTCGAGCTGACGCCGCACGACCGTGATCGTTTCGGCACTTCCGCCGAGCGCGGATGAGGCGACTGCGAGCGATCCGGCGAGCGCCAGCGTGACGCAGGCGATCGCTGCCAAACGTTTGTTCATGATTTCCTTTCGCAGTCGTTGCGCTCGTGACGCATCACTTCGGGAGAAAGATGTGGATCGTGTCGCGCGACGGCTCGTTCCTCGATTCGAAGTTCCCGGTTGCCCCCGCGTAGTCGCCTGTCCCTCCTACGATCGCGCCGTTCGTGGTTCCACCTGCCCGGGCGCCTTCCGCGAAGGCGCGCCCGCCGACGCTCGCGGTCAGCGAGCCGCCGGGAACCGTCATGACGCCGGTGCAGACCGCGCTGGCGTCGTCGGAGCGCCCGGGGCGCGTGAAGATGCAGCTGACGTCCAGGTCGCCGACATCCCTCTTCGCCGCGTCCAGCAGATCGCTTGCGAACGTTAGTTGATCGCCGTTCGAGAGCTGCTCCGGGCCTTCGGAGCCCACTCTTGTCTTCGGGGCGTTGTCGACGAAGCTGAAGGAGTCGGTGTCCCGCTCCGTGAACGTCAGTGTCTTCTCGACGAGTTTCGGGCTGCCGGTGCCGCCGCAGGCCGACAGCGCGAGGACGGCGGCGGCGATCAATACAAGAGCGCCCGCGGCTTCAGCGCCGCGTCGGAATCGATTAGTCATTTCGTACCTCCCTTGCACGTCGTGAACACTTGCCCTCGACGCTACGAAGGAACGGCGCGGGCGTCATCTGCCGCGTTGCGGAAGTTCGCCTCTGCCGAAGGAGCGATCTTTCCTGGGCCGCTTCTCAGCCCCACGGCTGATGACGAATGGGCGGCACCGCGCTAGGTTCAGTCTTGATGCGATGGTTCCACGCACTCCGTCGCCAGGTCGAGCGTCACCCATTCGCGAGCGACGCGGCGCTCGCTGTCGCGGCCGCGGCTTTCGTGCAGCAGGAAATCTGGGGGTCGGGCGACTACCTCACGGCCTCGAAGGCGATTTACGTGCCTGCCGGCCTGTTGATGACATTGCCGCTTGCGTGGCGCCGCCGCGCGCCGCTTGCTGTCGCCGCCGTCGTGATGGGCGCGCTCGTCGTCGAGTCGCTCTCAGTTGGCTCTGCGCCCACCCCCGACACGCCGCTCGTCGGCTGGCTGCTCGCGATCTACAGCGTCGCGGCGCATTGCGATCGGGTTGCAGCCTTCGTCGGCGGCGGCTTCAGCCTCGGTGCCGGCCTCGTCTGGATGGGTATCGACGATTTCCTCTTTCCGGTCGTCGTCTTCGGCGGCGCGTGGATCGCGGGCCGTCTCGTTCGCCAGCGGCACGTCTACGCGCTCGCGCTCGAAGAGCGCGCGGCGGCGCTCGAACGGGAGCGAGAAGCAAACGTGCGCGTCGCCGCTGCCGAGGAGCGGGCGCGGATCGCACGCGAGCTCCACGACATCCTCTCGCACAGCGTCAGTGTCATGGTCGTTCAAGCAGGGGCGGAGCGGCTGGCGCTCGGCAGTGGTCGGGCTGCTACGGGGGAGGCGCTGGAGGCGATCGAGAAGACGGGGCGGCAGGCGCTTGCCGAGATGCGACGGCTGCTCGGAATGCTGCGCGTCGAGGGCGAGCCGCCTGCGCACGCGCCGCAGCCGACCGTTGCCGAACTCGAGCACCTCGTGTCACAGGTGCGCGAAGCGGGGCTTCCGGTTGAGCTGCTTATGCAGGGCGAACCGACCTCGCTCCCTCCGGGCGTCGCCGTCTGTGCCTATCGCATCATTCAGGAGGCGCTGACGAACGTCCTCAAGCACGCGGGCCCGGCATCGGCGCGGGTGGTCGTACGCTACGCAACTCACGAACTGGAACTCGAGGTCGCAGACGACGGAAGAGGCGCGCTCGAGACCGACGGAACGGGCCACGGGCTCGTAGGCATGCGTGAGCGGGTCGCACTGTACGGCGGGGACTTCGATGCAGGGGCTCGCAACGGCGGCGGCTTCGTCGTCCGCGCGCGACTTCCGCTCGCGGCGGCGCGAGGGTGAGCATCCGCGTTCTCGTCGCGGACGACCAGGCGCTCGTCAGGGCCGGCTTTCGCAAGATCCTCGAGGCAGACGCGGAGATCGAGGTCATCGGAGAGGCGGGGGACGGTGTGGAGGCGGTCGAGCGATCCCGAGAGCTCGAGCCGGACGTCATCCTGATGGACATCCGGATGCCGAGGCTCGACGGGATCGCAGCGACGCGGAAACTCGCTGAGCACACGGACGGCGGCCCGCGAGTCCTCGTGCTCACGACCTTCGGGCTCGAGGAGTACGTCTACGAGGCGCTACGCGCCGGTGCGAGCGGCTTTCTGCTCAAAGACGTTCCTCCGGAGCAACTCCTCGGCGCCGTCCATGTCGTCGCGCGTGGCGAAGCCCTGCTTGACCCCGTGATCACTCGGACCGTGATCGAAGCGTTTGCAAGAAGACCGACTGCTCGTCGAGAACTCGCTGCGAAGCTCGAAGAGCTCACCTCGCGCGAACGTGAGGTTTTCAGGTTGGTCGCCCGCGGTCTCTCGAACGCCGAGATCGCCCAGGAGCTGGTCGTGAGCGATGGCACCGTGAAGACCCATGTCGCACACCTTCTGCTCAAGCTCGACCTCCGAGATCGTGTCCAGGCCGTCATCTACGCGTACGAGTCCGGCGAGGCGCAGCCAGGAACTGATCAAGTGACCGACCCTCGGGCCATTTCACGGCGACTTTGACAGCAACCTGTAGGACGCTAATGAGTCCATAGCGTGCCCCCGGCTATTGGAGAGGGCCGGGGACGCGGGCCCTTTCTCTTCACATAGCCGGCACGTTCGACCATCATCCGTGCACGCAATGGTGGCGGCGGGCTGGACGCAGAATGCGGAGGTTGTCGGCCGGGACGACGAGCTGGAAACGCTCGCGCGGTTCGTCGACGACGTCGAGCACCGTCCGACTGCCCTGATCCTCGAGGGCGACGCTGGAGTCGGCAAGACGACGCTTTGGCGATCGGCGATTCGCATGACGCAGGAGAGCGGGCAGCGTGTGCTCACCGCGGGCGGCGCCTCCGTCGAGACACAGATGGCGTTCGCCGGGCTCGCAGATCTGCTCGAGACCGCGGTCGACGATGTTCTTCCGGCGCTGCCGAGGCCGCAGCGCGACGCGCTTCGGGCCACGCTGTTGCTCGAGGAGTCATCGGTACCGCAAGGCGCTCGCCTCGTCTCCGCCGCGCTACTGACGACCCTGCGCGAGCTCGCAGCCGACGCCCCGGTGCTCGTGGCGGTCGACGACGTCCATTGGCTCGACCCCGCTTCTGCCGGTGCGCTCAGCTTTGCGATCCGAAGGCTTCGAGACGAGCGGATCGCTGTGCTCGTTGCCGCCCGGACCGGCGAGAGGAGCGAGCTGCTCCTCGATCTCATGCGGGTGCCGTTCGCCCACCGCGTTGGCCGCATCACGGTCGGTCCGTTGTCCTACGGTGCGGTAAGGCATCTGTTGCTGTCCCGGACCGATGTGCGTCTGACGCGCCCGCTCCTCCGTCGAATTCATGAGACGAGCGGAGGAAATCCATTCTTCGCCCTCGAGCTCGCGCGCGCGCTCGCACGGCGCGAAGTTCCGCCTGAACCCGGCGAGCCCTTGCCGGTCCCGCCCGACCTACGCCGTCTGCTCGCCGACTCGATCCGCCGGCTGCCGTCCGGCACGCGCGAGGCATTGCTCGTCACCGCGCTGCTCGCCCGTCCTTCCCTCGAGACGATCGCGCAAGCGATCGGTCAGTCACGCGAGAACGCTCTTGGTCCTGCTCTGGACGCGAACATCGTCGAGTTCGTTGACGGGGCGGTTCGGTTCACCCACCCGCTCCTCCGTTCGACGATTCACGCAGAAGCGCCTGCGGCTACGCGTATGCGCTGGCATCGGCGTCTGGTCGGAGTCGTTTCCGACGTCGAGGAGCGTGCCCAACACCTCGCGCTCGTCTCACACATTCCGGACGACACCGTCGCGCAGCAACTCGAGGCGGCCGGCGGGCGGGCGCGCGGGCGCGGCGCGCCCGCCGTGGCTGCGGGACTGCTCGAGCATGCGGTTCGCCTAACGCCCGAGGACCTGCTCGACGAGCGCGCGTGCCGCAGCCTCGCGGCGGCAGATGCGTGCCTCGAATCCGGCGATCGGACACGCGCCGTCGAGCTCTGGGAGGACGTCCGACGAACGATCCCGCATGGGCCCTTGCGCGCAGACGCGCTCCAACGGCTCGCCGATCTCCAGATCGTCGACACCGCGGAGCACGGAATCGCGCTCCGGGAGGACGCTCTCCGCGAAGCCGCCGGCGACGCGCACCGCGAGGTCGACATCCTCTTGGGGCTTGCCAACCTCGAGCACATGCGCGCGGACTGGCGCGCGGCAGTCGACTACGCGACCCGGGCCCTGCGCGTGGCCGAGCGGCTCGGCGAACCAAACGTGACCGCGTCGGCGCTCACCGGCCTCGGCATCTACGAGACCTTCCTTGAAGTCGGCGACCCAAAGCAGCGTTACTTGCAGGCGATCGAGCTGGAGGCTCGGGCGGAACGGGAGACGGGGTCGCACAGGTTTCGAGGCAACGCGTACTGGGCGCCGCAGACGATGCTCTCGGACTGGCTGCGTAAGAACGGCGAGCTCGACGAGACACGCTCATTGCTCGAGGTGCAATATCGGCGCGCGCTGGAGGCCGGCGACGAACAGAGCCGACAGGTCCTCTGCATCCACTTCGCTGACCTCGAGATCGTGGTTGGCGACTTCGAGGGCGCGCGAGCCTGGTGTGCCGAAGCCATCGCCTTGGCCGAGGAGAGCGAGGGCGGTCTGATGCGAAGCGTCGTGCTCTGCTCGTTGGCATCGATCGATGCTTACCGCGGCGACCTTGCGAGCGCGCGTTCTCTCGCCGAAGAGGCGAAGGCGATCGCGGAAGCCGCCGGGGATGAGTTGTTTTGCGGCTCGGCCCGCAGGATCCTCTGCTTCGTCGAGCTCTCGGCCGGCCGGCCTGATGCGGCACTCGTCGAGCTCGGACCGTCACTCGAGGACACGGTCCTGTCGAACCTTCCCTCTGCGGGTAACGGCATCGAAGCGCTGATCGCGGTTGGCCGGCTGGATGAGGCAGCGAGGCTGCTCGCGCGACTCGAGGATGCCGCGCGACGGACAGGCCTTCGCGTCGGCCGCCTCCTCGCCCTCCGCTGCCGCGGGCTTCTATTCACGGCAACCGGTGAGCTCGAACGCGCGCTCGAGACGCTCGAGAGCGCCGTCGCGCTCGCCGGCGAGCTCCCCTTGCCGCTCGAACGCGGGAGGACGTTGCTCGCGCTTGGTCAGGCGCGGCGGCGCGCCAAGCAGAAGCGCGCCGCCCGCGAAGCGCTCGAGGTAGCGCAGGCGACGTTCGCCGAGTTCGGCGCCGAGCGCTGGGCCGAGCGCGCGGCTGCCGAGCTGAGGCGAATCGGCGGCAGGACGCGCGAGCGCTGGGAGCTGACGTCGACCGAACGGCGCGTGGCCGAGCTCGTCGCCCAGGGCCACACGAACAAGGAGGTCGCCGCAGCACTCGTGATCAGCGTGCGCGCGGTCGAAGCCAACCTCACGCGGATCTACGCGAAGCTGGGCGTTCGCTCCCGCACCGAGCTGGCGCATGTGCTGACGCGACAGAGCTAGTCGCAGCGGTCGCGCCCGCAAAGTCTGTGGGTTTCCACATTTCGTCGCAACGCGGCCGGCCGTAGCGTCGGCGTCGTGGCCGTCTATCTCTTCGAGGCCTACATGCCCGGCTCGAGTGAGGCGCATCTCGCCCAGCTCGGGGAGCGTCTGCGCGAAGTGGCGCACGCGATCTTCGAGGATGGGCTCCGGGTTCGATACCTGCGCTCGACGTACGTCCCAGAGGACGAAACCTGCTTCCACTACGTGGAGGCGTCGACGGCCTCCGAGGCCGAGCTCTTCGCGCAGCGTGCGGAGGTCTCGTACGACCGGATCCTCGAAGCGAGAAACGTGGCGGCCCCGACGAAAGGAGATCATGATGACTGAACGTCTTGCGAAAAGCGTCGGAGGGCTGCTGATGCTCGCGGGGGCGCTGCTGGTTGCGGTGGCGGCAGCGGCGCCGGGCAAGCTGGATCCCGGCTTCGGCAGCGGCGGAGTCGCGGTGACCGCGACGGCGCCGGGGGCGGGAGACGACGGACAGAACGGTCTTGCGATCCAGACCGACGGCCGGATCGTCGTCGGCGGCTCGTCCGACATGGGGGCCGCCGCGGGCGGCCACCAGTGGCGGATCTCGCGCTACACGTACAAAGGCGAGCTCGACGGCAGGTTCGGCGCCGGCGGGACGGTGACGACGAGCATGTCGAGCGCCGGGGGCTTCGACGAACACGTCTGGAACCTCGCGCTCGACGGCAACGGCAGGATCGTCGCCGCCGGCGATGCCGTGACGGCAACGGGTGGCTTCGACGTCGCGCTCGCCCGCTTCAACGCCGACGGCACGCTCGATACCAGCTTCGGCACGGCCGGGAAGGTGACGACGGCGGTCGGCCCGGGGACGAGGAGGGATCGGGCGCACGACGTCGCGGTCCTCGTCGACGGAAAGATCCTCGTTGCCGGCTTCGCCGACATGGGCTCGGGCGCCGGCGGCCGCAACTTCATGGTCGCCCGCTACAACCCGGACGGGACGCTGGACGGCTCCTTCGGCTCCGGCGGCATCGTCGTGACATCGGTTGCCCCAGGCGACAACAGCGACGTCATTACGACGAACGGCCTCACGATCGACCCCGTGGGCAGGATCTTGGTCACCGGGCAGGCGAACATGGGCACCGGCGCCGGCGGCGTCAACTCCGCGCTCGCGCGCTATCTCCCCAGCGGCGCCCTCGACAGCTCCTTCGACGGAGACGGCATCGTGTCGACCGCGGTGGCGTCTGCGGACAACTTCGACACCCTGGTCGGCGCGGCGATCAACGCAGACGGGAAGATCGTGACCGCCGGCGCCGCCGATGCGGGAGGATTCGTCTTCGACCTCGCACTGCTCCGCTACAACCCGGACGGGTCCCTGGACGCTTCCTTCGGCACGGGCGGGAAGGTGATGCTGAACGTCGGCCCCGGGAACACCGATGACCTCCCGCAGGATCTCGTCGTCCAGACGACGGGCAGGATCCTCGTCGGCGGCGGCGTCGCTGCGACCGCCGTCGAGGTCGACGGCGACTTCCTCGTCGCCCGCTTCAACGCCGACGGTTCGCTCGACGCGTCGTTCGGCACGGGCGGCATCGTCAGGACGTCGACGGCGCCGGGCGCCGCCGATGACGAGATCTTCGAGATCGCCCTCCAGAGCGACGCGAAGCTCGTCGCCTCCGGCGAGTGCGAGCAGCTCTCGACGGGACGCGATGTCTGCGTCGCTCGCTATAAGACCGGCGAAGCGGGCTCGGACTAGACGGACTCGCCTTTCGAGCGTGGGAGGGTCCGGAGATATCCGGCCCTCCCCACCGACTCGCCCGCTACTGGCAAAGGGCACCGGAGACCGTGCCTTTTGCGTCTTTGAGAGTGAGCCCGGAGAGCGATCTTTGCCGGAGGCGACCTGCGCCTGCGACGACGTTTGTTCCGGCTCTACATGGCGCCGTCGCCGAGCCGGTCTCTCAGCCCCCTGCGGGTCAGTCGATTTCCTGAACGCGCATGAGTTTTGCCGGATCGACGCGCGATCGAACCCCGTAGGCGCCGGCCCAGATCTCGAGCTCGACCAGAAGGCCCTCCGGGGTATGCAGGGTCACCTGAGCACCCAAGCCACGAGGCTTCACCTCGTACGCCGTCAGATCATGCCGGCCACCCGGAGTCCACTCTGTCGCTTCGCTCAGTGGCGCAGACGAATCGACGCCAAGAAACACGGAGGCGCAGCCGCAGCTGCACACTCCGATGACGTTGGCCGTGCTCGCCTGAGCCCGTAGCTGCTCATCGCCATATGGCGGCGCCAGCAAGAAGTCGACGAGTGCCCGTTCAAGGTGTGTCAACGGCCTCGGCCGATCCAGCAGGACTCGCTCGGGGATGACTCCGTTCTCATTCGAGTGAGTGTTCGCCTCGGGGCCCGCCTCAGCCAATCTCTCACGATCTTAGGTGACCGCCTCGCGCGTCAGAGAGCGATGCTGGAATCTCTTGCGCCTGTTTTCCCTAACCTAGAATGCGCTGGGCGCCTGCATCAGGCAGATGCCCGAGAGGCCCGTCCGGGGGCTTAAGCCGGGGACCTATGACGAACTGTCGGCGCGGTGTTTTGAGCCGCAGGGAGGTTGGCTAGGCAGCGTCACGACATCGGCGCGCGGAAGCGTGCGGTGCGTGTGCCGAAGAAGCGCGAGAGCAAGGAAGAGAAGGCTCGTCGCGAGCAGATCGCCCGCGAATGGGCAAATTGGTGCCGGATGCCCGGTCACCCGAGATGGTGCACTTGCGTTTACGGTACGCGGCGAGAGTAGTGGGCCGACACAATCGGCAACGGATCGCGAGTCCTTGAGTCTCTAGCCGCTACGGAATGGGCTGCCAGGCCGGGGAAAGCGCCGCCCACGTCAGCCGCAAGACCTGTCCCTCCACGGTCCCGTTCGGCCGGATCGTGTACAGGTCGCTCTCACCGGTGAACAGATCGCTCTTCGAGAAGAGGATCTGCGTGCCGTCCGGCGACCAGTTCGGCTGCTCGTTGTCGGCGTCGGAGTGGGTCACCTGACGCGCGTTCGTCCCGTTCGCGTTCATCACCCAGATGTCGTACAGGCCGTACGGCCTCGTGCTGACATACGCGATCTGCCTGCCGTCCGGAGACCACGAGGGAGAGAACTCTCCCCACTCGTCGGTGGTCAGTCGCCGGTCGCGTCCGGTTTGCAGATCGAGGACGTGGAGGTCGTAGTTCCCTTTGCGCAAGGCCGAGAAGACGATGTGCCGTCCGTCCGGCGACCAGCTCGGGTCGTCGTTCCAGGCACCGACGCTCGTGAGCGCGTGGGCGTGCTTGCCGTCGGCGCCGACGATCCAGATCTGCGCGCCGTAGTTCTCGAAGTGCACGAATGCGATCCTGCGTCCGTCAGGCGACCAGGCCGGCGCCCAGCTCTGGCCTGCGAGGCGCGTGACCTGTCGCGCCGCACCGCCGCCCGCCGCGACGGTGTAGATGTTGCTTCTGCCGAAGACGCGGCTCCTTGAGAAGGCGACGCGGTGTCCGTTGCTCGACCAGGCCGGGTCGGTGTCGAACCATGGCCCTTTCGTCAGCGGCCTGTAGCCGCCGCCGGGGCCGTCGTAGACGGTGATCTCGCTCGTGGCGTCGCGCCCGCTCGAGAACACGAACTTGCTGCCGTCCCGTGCCCAGTTGGGATCGACATCGAGCTGCCCCGTGGTGATCCTGTGCGCGCCGCCTCCATCCGCATGCATCACCCAGACGCCGTCGCGCCCCTCGATGTTCGACCGAAACGCGATCCCGGCGGGCGACCAGGATGGTTCGTACTCCTCCGACAGTCGCGTGTTCGTGATGTCCCGCTGTTGTGATCCGTCGGCGTTCATCACGAACAAATCGGACGATTCGAACGGATAGCCGGTGTAGGCGATCTGGCGGCCGTCTGGCGACCAGGCCGGCTGACGCGACGCGCGCGTATGCGTCAACCGCGTCGGTGTGCCGCCGTCGGCAGCTATGACGTAGATGTCGATGCCGTCGCCGGCGAGCGTGCTGTCGAAGACGATCCGCGTTCCGTCCGGCGACCAGCGCGGGTGTCTGTCCAGCGACCGCTGCGGCGTGAGATCCGTGAAGGTGTCGGACGAGAAGTCGTACACCATCACATCGATCCCGCCGCGGTTGTCCTGCAGGCTGAAGGCAAGCTTCTTGCCGTCGGGCGACCAGTCCGGATGTGCGCTGCCCCACGTATTGCGTGTGATCGGCGTCGCGTTCGTGCCGTCGGCGTTCATCACCCAGATGTCCCACGATCCCGACCGCTGGCTCGCGAACGCGATCTTCGTGCCGTTCGGAGACAACGCCGGCCAGCGGCTCGGCGAGACGTCGTTCGTAACGCGCGTCGTGTGGCTGCCGTCGGCGTTCGCAAGATAGAGCTCGCCGCCGTGGATCTCGCTGGTGAAGGCGACCTTCCCGTTGTGCGCGAAGCGTTGCGTCGAGGAGGACGCGGTGGCGGCACAGACGAGAGCGGCCGCGAGCCCGACTGCGATGGCGACTCGCATGACCTCTTGGGTCGGACGCAGGCCGGGTCGCCGCAATCACTCTTTTGAGGCTTCTCCGTGAGGTCGCCTCTTGCCGAGGTGCCCAGTGGATCATGGGTCGCCGCCTTCCTCAGCTCGCTCTGGCTCTGTGCGCCGTGCTCGCGCTGAGTGGGTCCGGGACCGCTGCCGTCGACCCCGACGGGCCCGTCTTCTACGTCGAGGTGGCAGACGACGACTACCCGGCGCTGGTGCTCGACCTCGAGGGCCTCGACCGGGGCGGCTTCGCAGGACACATCACGATCAAGGCGCCGGCCGGTTTCAAGCTCTATCCCGACCGGCCCACCGGGAGCATCATCGGCGCAGGGCTCGCCTACGCCGTGGACGACGCCTTCGGCTCTGCAGGGATCTCTCTGCTGCGGGGCCAGGTCGTGGCGGATGAGCTCGACGCCGACGGCAAAGCAGCCGCGAAGGCGTGCGCCTCGGTCGATCCTCTAGCGATCTGGTCCCTCCGTCTCTCGTTGCTCGGACAACCGCTCGACATGCCGATCTACGTCTCGCAGGACGGAGAGAGCACAAGGCTCGACCTGTGCGTGCCGCGTGCGGCCCAGACGGCCCCATTGCTCCCCCTCGCCGCCGTTCAGCTGGTCCTGCCGGAACTGTCCGCGCCCCGTGCGGCAGGGTCGTACATGTGGAGTGCCGTCGTGACACCGGTCGCGCCTGATCGCCGGACCCTCGCAACCGAAAGGGCGTATGAGATTCGTG
>WNFV01004152.1_pt1 | contig 18133 bp, 14 predicted proteins | sample 5400101 | NCBI WGS metagenome assembly WNFV01 (sample SAMN13153361, study PRJNA577476) | soil metagenome | isolation source: 115 cm soil or saprolite under grassland replicate 1 | place: USA:California | collected 2016-06-15
GATCCGCCAGCGCCGCCAGCTCATACGAGACTCTCTCCAGCCGCTCCGTGAACTGCTGTGCCGTCTCATCACCTTCAGGTCGTAGTGGTGCGCCAAACGCGATCGCCAGGGTCGTGCGTTTGAGAGACACTGGTACGCCAGCAATCACTGGGCCCTTGAAATCGTCCAGAAACGGCGGCATGGCCAGCTCGGTCCCGGCCAGCCCGAACGGCACCACCGGCGCGCCCAGAGCCTCGGCCACGTGCACGACACCGGTCTTGAAGCGCGCGGCTGGTGGATCGCCGCGCTCTTCGGACGGCCGCGCGTGCGTGCCCTGCGGAAAGATCAGCACGGCGTTGCCATGGCGCGCCAGGTCGGCCAGCCGACGCAGACTCGCTTCGCGATTGCGGTGACGATCCAACGGGTACAGCCCGAACGCGGCCGCCGCGTATCTGGACAGCGGCGAGCGCCAGCCTTCGCCCTCGGCCAGCGCAGCGACGACCAGCCGACGCGCAAAGCGTCGCGCTGGGCTGCGCCCGATACCGAGCCGGATCAGCGGTAAATCGGCAAACGAGCGGTGATTGCCCGCGAACACGACGCCGCTGTGCAGCCCGGCGAGATGCTCGGCACCGAGCACGATCGTGCGCGGAATCCCGAGCGCGTACAGCAGGTCGAACGGCGCAGTAAGCACCGGCCGCGCCAGCCAGCCGTACTTGTAGAACCAGCGCGGCACCGGCAGCGGCTGGGCCGTTTCGAGATCGGCCGCGACGCGCTCGTCGGCCAGCGGGGCCGCGGCGACGATCTCGCGCAGCGCCGCGACGCGCAGCTCGGTCGACAGCGCGCCTTCGTGCAGCGCCCGACCGGTCTTTTCTTCGAGCTGGACGACCAGTTCGACGATGCCCAGGCTGTCGATACCCAGCTCGGCCAGCGTCTGCTCGTCGGCCACCCTGATCGTTTTGGCCACCGTGGCGACAACCTCGGCGACCGGATCGCCCTCCATCGGCGGTGGCGCATGCCGCCCGCCGGTGCCGTCGTCACTTGGCAGCGGCAGCAGGTGGCGGCGCACCTTGAGCGTATTGGTGCGCGGAAAGTCTGCCTCGGGCCACCACGACGCGCTCGCCACGCGCTGGTGCGCGGCCAGCCGAGCATTCGCCGCCGACAGCACGCCCTGGGGATCGCGCGCGCGGTCGGCCGCGGTAGCCGGGATCAAGTACGCGTGCAGTCGCGCCCCACCGCCAGTCGTCGGTACCGCGAGCACGGCCGCGTCCTGAACGCCGGGCGCGGCGCGCAGCGCGTCCTCGACGTCCTGGGGCCACACGTTCATGCCACTGGGCAACACGATCAAGTCGCGCGCGCGACCCTGCAGCCAGATGTCGCCGTGGGCATCGATGCGCGCCAGGTCGCCAGTCGAATACCAGCCATCATCAGCGAGCACTTCGGCAGTGCGCTGCGGGTCATGCCAGTACCCGCGCATCACGTTCGGGCCCTTGGCCTGCAGCTCACCCTCGCCGCTGAGCCGCACCTGCACGCCGTCGAGTGGCGGTCCCACGCTGCCGGCCGGCGTCCGGCGTGGCAAGCCACAGGCGATGACCGGCGAACACTCGCTGGTGCCATAGCCCTGGATGACGTCCACACCGAGCCGTTCCCACTGACGCTGGGTCTCGAGCGGCAAGGCCGCGCCGCCGGCGGCCATCAGCCGCAGGGCGCCGCCGATCTGGCGATGAACCATGAAGAACAGCCTGCGCCGAATGCCCGGCGCGACGCGATCGGCGAGCCCGGTCAGCGCTCGATAGATCGGTCCGGGCAGACGCGACCGCAGACGCTGCTCGAGCGCATTGCCCATCAGCGTCAGCAGTTGTGGCACGGCCATCATGTGCGTGACGTGCTGGTCGGCCAGCACGCGCACCACGTCCGGCCCGCGCCGACTTGGGATGTAGTGGATCGCCGCGCCGCGACTGAGCGGATAGAGCAGCCCGCAGGTCAGCTCGAACAGATGCGACAGCGGCAAGATGCTGCCCAGCCGACAGTGCTCGTCGAGCGGGATGCGACTGGCGAAGGCCATCACCTGCGAGCACAGGTTGGCGTGGCTGATCATGCACCCCTTGGGCTGACCCGTCGTGCCCGAGGTGAAGAAGATCGCCGCCAGGTCCTCGTCGGGCGCCTGCCACGGCTGCGTCGCACTGGGTGCCTTGGGCGCGCTGGGCTCCCACCACTCGACGGTGCCTGTCTCAGCCGCCCAGCTTGGACGCTGGTCGTAGCCGAGGATGATCAGCCGCGGCTCGACACTGCGCACGATGGCTTCGGCCGCGTTCGGGTTCATGTCGCGATCGAACGGCACGGCGACTGCGCCCAGCTTCCACAACGCGAACAGGTAGACGGGCGTACGCAGCCCACTCGGCGTCCACAGCACGACGCGATCGCCACAGCGCACGCCGCGCGCAGCCAGGTCCTCGGCCGCGCCATCGACCTGGCTCAGCAGTGTGCGCGAATCGAGCGTGCGCCAGCCCAGTCCATCCTGGGCGCCCAGCGCGGTGGCGCGCGCAAAGCGCTGCGCGCGCTCGAGCACGATCTCGTACAGCTGATGCACGGTGGTGGCCGCAATAATATTGACATTCCATTAGAACATATGTTCTAATCAGATCGTGCACTCCCGCTGCTCGCCCGCGTTGTTCGAGCGCCACATGATGCTGCTGCTGGTGGTGCTCAGCTCGAGCGAGCCGGTGCGCTCTGAGGCCGCAGCCTGGCTGGCCGCGTTCGATGCTGCACGCGCCAGCGGGGCGACGGACGTGCAAGCGCACGAGCGGGCGTGCACACAAACGGGCGTGGGCGCGGCACGCTCAGGTATGGTTGCCGGCGCCCATGCTGCTCGCCCGCCGCCTGCTGCTCGTCGCCGTGGTGGTCGCGCTGGGCGCGCTCGGCTTCACTGGGGCGCCAGCGGCCGCGCCGGTCGAGTTCTCGGGCGCAGCCGCCAAACAGCAAGTCGAAGCTCTGGGCGATCGCATTGGCTCACGTCCGGCCGGCTCGGCGAATTACGACCAGGCCGTCCAGTACAGCGCTGACCAATTCCGCTCGTGGGGCTACGCGCCGACGCTGCAGACGTTCCCGGTCGACAGCTACGACGATCGCGGCTCGCACGTCCAGGTGACCTCCGGCAGCGCTGACGGGACAGGCGGCAGCAGCCTGGTGGCGGACACGCTGGTGTACTCCGTGGCTGGCCAGGTCGAGGCGCCGCTGGTCGCGGTCGGGCTGGGCCAGACTGAAGAGCTCGCGGCGGTCGACGTACGCGGCAAGGTTGCGCTGATCAAACGCGGCACCCTGCGCTTCGGCGAAAAAGTGGCCAACGCGGCGGCCGCGGGTGCGCAGGGCGTGGTCATCTACAACGACCTGGCCGGGCGTGTGCAGGGCGCGAGCCTGGGCCAGGCGCAGCCGATCCCAGCCGCGATCGTCGCCAACGATGATGGTCAGCGCCTGGCGGACCAGCTCGCCAGCGGCACGCCGGTCACGGTGCGCCTGACCGTCGACGGCAGCATCGTGCATGGCACGTCAACCAACGTTGTGGCGGAGCTCGCGGGGGCACGCGCGGAGGCCGGGCGCGTGGTTATCGGCGCGCATTTGGATACCGTCGCAGCCGGCCCGGGCGCCAACGACGACGGCTCAGGGTCGGCGGTGGTGCTCGAGCTGGCGCGCACGCTGGCGCAGCCCGACGCGGGCGCCCGCCCGTTTGGCGTCACGTTCGTGTTGTTCGGCGCCGAAGAGTTGGGCCTGTATGGCAGTCGCTTCTACGTGAATAGCCTGTCGGATACTGAGCGTCAGGGCATTCGGGGCATGCTCAACCTGGACATGGTCGGCGTGGGCGACGGCTGGCGCTTTGGCGGCTCTGACGAGCTGGTGCAGGATGCGCTTGGGGCAGCCAACGACCTCGGCGTGCGCGCGCTGCCGCTGCGCGGCCCACTCTCGAGCGCGAGCGATCACGCCAGCTTCATGAGCGCAGGTGTGCCCGCGCTCTTCCTGTATCGCACTGACGACCCGAACTATCACACCGCGAACGATCGCGCCGAGTTCGTCGACGCCAACGCCCTGGGCCAGGCCGGCGCGATCGTGCTGCGCGTCCTCGACGGCTTCGCGACTCAGTAGACGATCACGCCGCCCACCCCACCGCCGGCGGCAATCACGTCACCATTGATAGCGCGCGCTTTCGGCGAGGCCAGAAACGTCACGATGTATGCAATCTCACGCGCATCGATCAGCTGACCCACGAGGTTGGTCGCCATGCGCTTTTCAGCTTCCTCAGCGGACACACCGAGCCGCTCGGCGCGGGCCGCCACGACGCCGGGCGTCCTTTCCGTGCGCGTCAGCCCAGGGTGCACCACGGTCACGTTGATCCCGTGCCGCCCGAGCTCATCCGCCAGGTTCTTCGTCAGCGCTACGACCGACACGTTGCGAATGCTGCCGATCGTCGAACCGGTCTGGCGTGCCGCCAGGCCACTGATGTTGATGATCCGCCCCCAGCCCTGGCGAATCATGTGCGGTGCAACCTCGCGCGCGCAGCGCAGGTAGCCCATGACCTTGACGTTCACGTCGCCGTAGAAGGCGTCGTCGGTGATCTCGGCCAGCTTGGGCGGCGGCGCCTGACCGCCTGGCTGCGCCGCGCAATTGATCAGAATGTCGATTCGCCCAAGAGCCGCGACTGCCGATTCGACCATCGCGCGCACCGACGCATCGCTCGAGGTGTCTGCAACGATCGGCTCGATGCGTCGGCCGGTCGCCTCGGCTAGCTCAGCAGCGCTCTCACGCAGCGCGTCCGCCGACCGCGCCGCGATCGCGACGTCAACGCCCTCAGCTGCCAGCTCGCGAGCGATCGCCTTGCCGATCCCCCGACTCCCGCCCGTCACGATCGCCGTCTTGCCCGTCAACTCCAGGTCCATGGCTCTCCAAGCGTAACGGACTCTCGGCGGGTCGCCGAAAGCCGAACCCAAATGCCAGCCCGCCCAGGCCGTAGGCCACTGCGCCGAGCATGACCGGCAGCACCAGCGAGCCGCTTTGCATCAGTGCGCCGCCGATCGCGGGCCCCAGGGCATTCGTCAAGCCCCACACAGAGAAACCGACGCCGGCCGCGGACGCACGCTCCTCGGGTGCCGCGCGCGCCATGAGCAGCGCCTGTTGCAGCGGCCAGGCCAGATTGGCCAGGACGTTGCGGGCGACGAAGGCGCCAATGGCCAACTCGAATGTCGGCGCGATGAGCGCGATCCAGACGAGGCTCAAAGCGCCCAGCACCTGCACCAGCACCACGCTGCCGGCGCTGCCGAGCCGGCGATCCAGCCACGGCGAGATGAGCACGCTGCCAAGCGACAATGCCTGCGCGGCCGCGTACCACGGTCCGAGCGCGGCCTCGTCGACGCCGAAGCGCAGCGCAAACCACAGCGGCAGCAGTTGAACGGCGATGCCCAGACCAAGCCCAAACATGCCGAGCGCCAGCGAGTAGCGCGCGATCACGCCCAACGACCGCCGCGGTAGCCAGCCGCGCCGCTCAGTCGCCCGCTCGTGCGCGCTTGCTGTGAGGCTGCCCATAGGCAGCAGCAGCAGCGTGGCCACCACCGTGATGGCAATGATCACGACGAATGGCGGCCGATAGGCATCGAGCTCGCCCATGCCCACGACTGCCCGGCGCAGCAGTTCGGGCACTCCCGCTGCTAGCGACCCGAGCGCCAACGCCAGGCTCCACAACGCCTGTGCCCAGGCAAACACACTGGTTCTCTGGCGGGCCGGCGTGTGTTCGGCCAGGATGGCGTCGAATGACGCGGCCGTCAGCGCGCCCGCGGCGCCGTTGGCCAGACCAACGCCGCCGATGATGCTGGCCACAATCAGCCAGCCCGTCTCCGTCGTTAGCGCGAAAATCGCGTAGCTCAGCATGGGCAGCGCCGTGCCGACGATCAGAAACCGCCGCCGCCCGAACCGATCGGCCAGAACGCCCGAAAACGCCACCAGGAACGCCGTAACGAGCCCCGACAAGCTGTACAGCAGCCCGATGAGCCCTGGCTCGAGCCCCGCTCGATTCAAGTACAGCGGCAGGACGACCAGCAGGTAGCCCACCGCGATCGACGCCAAGAGCTGGCTGGTCAATAAGAGCACGATGTTCCGCGAAGCCAACCAGGCCAAGCCCCCATTGTGCCCGCCGGCACGATTTCGCAACCGGCCCCGGTGGATGCCGGCCGACCCGGCGAGATTGCCTCCTACCCAGAATCCGCCGAAGGCGGAACCCTTTGGGCCACGACGCCGAGCGAAGCGATGACCAGTCGCATTTTGCGGCTCCGTTGGCCCAGTGGAGTCACGATTCCGCAATGCAACCGCTTCACATGGCCCAAAGTGCTTTCGCGGTCAAGCGTGACCGGTTATTCTCGGCCACCCGGCATGAATCGCACTTTTGTCTCGCGCGTCTCCGCACTGCTGGCGTCGATCTTCTTGATCTCGACCACGACCGTGAGCGGCGCGACCAGCGTCGCGCAGGCTGACGAGATTCCGTCGGTCGCCGGCGTCATCGATTCGCCGACCACCGGTGCGACGCTTAGCGCGGGGCAGCCCTTCACGATCAATGGCTGGCTTGTCGACCGCTCGACCGACACCAACGTCGGCGTGGACGCGATCGGCGCCACGGCGATGCAGCCTGGCCAGCAGCCCATCGAGCTCGGCCAGGCGCGCCTGGCGCTCGCGCGGCCCGATGTCGCGGCCGCGCTCAATAACCCGAACTGGAACGCTGCCGGCTACCGGCTCGACGCACCCGGTCTGCCCGCTGGTACGTACACACTCGCGATCAACGCCCATACCGCGCGCGGCTGGGTCAATCAGACCGCCACGCTCAAGGTAGGTGAGCTCGACGTCACGCGCTGGACCGCCTACGGCTTCAACGTGCAGGCGCCGAGCTCGATGTGGCCAATGCTCGAGTTGCTCCATCGCTCTAACTTCGATTGGGCGCTGACTGGCGCGAGCCGCAAGCCGACGCCCATCGTGTGGGCCGAGCTGCCGCGAGGCGTCCACGGTCAGTACAGCTCGTCCAACAACCTGATCAAGCTGTCGACGGTGTTGCAGTCGACCAGCCTCGAGGCGCGCACCGCGTTCCTCGCCCACGAGCTGACGCACCTCAACGACGATCTGAATGGCGTCCTCGGCGACGTGACCGGCAGCGAATGCTACGACGCCGAGACGCGCGCTTTCGTCAACGAGGCCAATCTGTGGTCGATGCTGTTCGGCACGAAGGGCAAGTCCGGCGCCGACGCAATCGAGGCGCAGGAAAACACCAAGATGTGGGCCTTCGTCGGCAACACCCACTTCGTGAACCTGGTGGTCCGCACCACCGCCAGCTACGTCCAACAGTGCGGCGCTGACAACTAGCCGTCAGCCCATCAGCCGTCGGATCGGGCCTCCCGAGTCCTACCCACACACTTGAGGTCTCATAGAAACCCGAGACCGCGCGCGGCGCAGGGACCTTCGCCCGCCGACGCCCACACAAGGCCCAGCCACACCCCCTCCTCCGTCAGCCGTCCCTCTCCTCCAACCCCTTGCGTCTGTCTGAAACCGAAGGGCGCGCGCAGCGCGAGGACCTTCGGGCGCTGACAGCCTTACACGGACACGCCCGCCGCCGTCCCTCTGCTCCGAGCCACATGCGTCCTTCTGAACGACGGCGGGGCGCGTAAGCGGCAGCACAGACAAAGAAAGAGGGCCGGCTGCGCCACCCAGGCGAAGCCGACCCTCGGTCGGGTTACTCGAAGGCGGAGTTCAGGGACTGGCGGCGGCCATCGCCTGGGCGTTCTTCAAACTCGCCGCGGCGTGGCTGAGGATGGCAGCGGCTTTGGTCGAGCCAGCGATCGACTCGCTCATGGCGTTCAGCTGACCGGCAGCCAGAGTCACGTCGGCCGCCAACAGGTCGTTCGCGCCCATGGCGGTGCCATTCGCGGCCGCGGCAATCCCCGGCGTGTGCAGCGCATCCGCGCGAGCGTCGGCAATCAAACGCGCGTTGCTCATGTTCTGCTCGGCCATCACGCTCGTGATGGCGTCGGCGAGCTGATGCAGGAACGACGACTGCGCCTGGGCATTCAGGATCTCATCCTGGCGGCCCTGCGCCAGCGCATTCGCGAGCGTCGCGTCAGCCTTGACCATCAAGGCCGCGGCGCGGATCTGGGCGATGCCGAGCTCGTTGCGGGCATTGAGCTCGCCGTCGGCGCGAGCCGCATTGGCTAGGGATCGCGTGATCTGCTCGATCGCATTGCCATTGGCTGTGCCGTCGAGCTGATGCTGGCGCAGCGCTTGGGACTGCAGCAGCGCGATCATCCGATCGTTCGCCATGTTCAGCTCAGTCTCAGCATTGATGTCATCGGCCTGCTGCAGCGCGAGCTGATACTGCGCACTTGCGTTGGCCAGCTCGGCCGCCATGTGGTCCGTGTCGTCCGCGGCCACAGCAGCCATGGGCGCCAGCGCGATCACCAGCCCAACACAAAGAACGAGAACCCGAAGTGGGGTCATTTCGTTTGACCTTCCCTTTCCTGAGTGTGCTCCCCGCCCCTCAGGCGGGGCTCCGTACGCCTCCATCAAGCCATGACGCAACCGTCAATACGGTGTTGCTGGTGATCGAACGCCCGAATTATCACCCCCTTACGGCGCACAAACAGCCAACCCTCATCTTGGCGACGGGCGCCCAGCGCTGTTTTCGCGGGGGCTCCCGGCGAGTGCAAGACTCGTGCCACCCGGGCACGGGTACGCTTGGCCCATGCGCCCAGGCGCGCGGCCCCTGGATCCACCACGCCGACTGTTGATGGGCTCGGGTCCCAGCAACCCCGAGCCACGCGTCCTACGCGCCATGGCTGGTCCCCCACTCGCAGCCGACGATCCATGTCTCGCCGGACTGCGTGATGACATCAATCTACTGGTGCGTAGAACGTTTCGCACGCAATCAGCCGTTACGGTTGTCGTCCCAGGTGCCTCGCGTGCCGGCATCGAGGCGGTTCTGGCCAGTCTGATCGAGCCCGGGGACCGCGTCCTTGTCGGCGTCTACGGTCACTTCGGCGAATTGCTGTGCACGCTCGCGGCTCGCCATGGCGCGATCGTCGAGCGCGTTGATGCCGAGTGGGGCCACTCCGTCTCGCCACCCGAGTTCATCAGGGCAATCGAACGCAGCACACCCAAACTGGCAGCCATCGTGCATGCGGATACGTCGACGGGCATCCTCCAGCCGCTCGAGGCGATCGGCCGCGCCTGCCACGCTGCGGACACGCTGTTCGTCGTCGACGCGGTGCTCAGTCTGGGCGGCTGCGAGGTGAGCTTCGACGCGTGGCGCGTCGACGCGGCCATTGGCGGCTTGCAGAAGTGTCTGGGCGGCCCACCTGGCCAGGGGCTGGTCGCCTGCTCTGCGCGCGCAATGGCCGCCCGGGCATCCCGAGTCGGCGAGTCAGACACGCGTTACCTGGATCTGCAGCGCCTCGTCGACGATCAGCACGAGTTGGCCAGCCCGATGCTGTACGCCACGCGCGAGGCGCTACGCATGATCGACGACGAGACACTCGAAGCGCGCTGGCAGCGTCACTCGCGCGCCAGCAAGGCGATGCGCGCGGGCATCGCGGCCATGGGCCTGGCGCTGTTCGGAGATGCCGAGCACCGCGTGCCGATGATCACACTGGTCCGCATCCCGTCGGGCATCGACGACGCACGTGTGCGCCAGCAGTTGCTCGAGGAGCACGGCGTCGAGATCATGGCCGCCTTCGGCCCGCTGCGCGGCCAGATCTGGCGCATTGGCACGATGGGCACCAACGCCTGCCAACCGTCCGTGCTCCAAACACTGGCCGCCGTAGAAGCGGTGCTCACCGCGCACGGCCACAAGGCACCGCGCGGCGCCGCTGTCGACGCCGCCCGGCACGCCTTTCTCGCCTAAACGAAGATGTCCAGCGGTAAAAACGCCGAGACCACGAAGTTCGGCACGTCGACCAGCTCGCTGATCTTGAGATCGACGGCCACGCTGGCCAGCGCGTAGGCCTGCTGTGGTGACAGGCCGCGCTCGTGGCCCAGGTAATCGATCATGTTCAGCAGCGCGTTGCGCGCGGCGAGCGTTGCATCCTCGGACCGATTTTCGCCCGACCGATCGATGGACAGACCCGTGGTGGCGTGGAAGCGTCGCGGCGCGATGAGCTCGGGCGGCCCGTAGTAGTCGTCACGCGCGAACTGGGCATCGCGAATACCCCGCTGGGCGGCGAGGCCTTTGTGAATCTGGAACTCGAGATGGAATGTGGCACACATCTCGATGGCCGTGCCGCAGCACTCGCCGTCGCCCTGTGCGAAATGCGCATCGCCAATGGAGAACAGTCCGCCCGGCGCCGACACCGGCAGCGCCAACCGAACGCCTTTGCTGAGTTGCTTGACGTCCAGGTTGCCGCCGATCTCGCGTGGCGGAATCGTCCGCAGGGCTTCCGACGCAATGCGCGGATCCGCAGGCACCGCCGACGCAGCGCTGGGCGGCAGCACCACGCCGCCGCGCTCGAGGAGCGCCTGCTCGCGCGCCGTGATGCGCTGCAGCAACTCGTGCGACGGTGCCAGGCCAATCGTGCCTGGAAACGACGCGCCAGGAATGCGGACCCTAGGCAGCTCAGCCGCCGTCGCGTATGCATCGGCGATGGACCAGTGCACGATATACGGATCCGGAAAGTCGTCGCGTAGGAAGCCGAAGCCAGCTATCTGAGTGGTGAAGCCAAATTCAGCCGGCTCGACCTCCACGATGCGTATCTCGAGCAGGTCGCCCGGCTCAGCACCGTTGACATACACCGGGCCGGTCAGCGGATGGACGACGTCCAGGTTCACCGCGGCCACGTCTGCCGTACTCGACGCTGCTGTGATCTGGCCATCCAGCGCATCGAGTGTCTCGAGGATGACCCGCTCGCCAGGCTCGACACGCAAGACGGGCGGAATGTCCGGATGCCAGCGGTTGTGCCCCACCTGAGGCTGCGCCGCGAGCGGTTTGGAGCGATCGACGCTGATGCGGTGCACGTTTCCCGCGATGGTCATGTCGAACCTCCTCGATGTTTCAGACCGGCTTGAGGGTGCCGTCGAACATCATGAGCGTGACGAACGAGTCGACCGAGAACGCGTTCTGATAGATCGGGTCGCCCTCCTTGGCCCAGCCAGTGACGCGCTTGTTTTCCAGGATCGGGTTGTTGCCGTAACGCTCCCACAACGGGATCTCCGGTAGCAGCTCGTTGTACGCGAGCGCCATTTTCGTCACGACTTCCTTCTGCGGACTCACGTCAAGCCCTTCGCCCGAAGCCGTGATCAGCGCGTCGAAGTCGACGCTCCCCGAAGAGGTCTCCTGCTTGAGCGGATACTTCATGCCGCCGTTCGCCGGAATAGTGTTGTGCGTCTGCAGGTCCTGGGTGTACGACGCCTGGACGTGCGGGTTGGCGATGCCCCACGCGCGAATGGCGAGCGTGAACTTACCGTCGTTGACGTCGACGATGTGCTGCGACGAGACGACACCGCGCACGTCGACCTTGATGCCGAACTTGGTCATCGATTCGGCCAGGTGCTGGGCTGCCGCCGACCAGTCGGCAAAGTCCGACGGCACGATCAACTCGAACTCCATCTTCTGGCCGCCCTTGGCGTAGATGCCGTCCGAGCCCTTCTCGAAGCCCGCTTCCTTCATCAGCGAGTCGGCCTTGGCCAGATCGAACTCGTACTTGTTGAGCTTGGAGCGCGACGCTTCGGCGATCCACTGCGGCACCAGCGAGTCGCTGATGCCGGTCAGGTACTGGACGGCCTTGCCCGAATCGCCCAGTGAGACTTTGCCGTTCTCGTCGCGATTGACCGCGTGCGCCACGGCCTGGCGGACTCGTTTGTCCTGGAATTGCGGCGCCTTCTCCCAGTGCATATAGAGCGCCGGACCGGAGTAGGACGGACCACGAATGATGCGCACGCCCTGATCGATGAACGCCTTCTCGGTCGCGGGTGGAAAGCCGTGCGTGGCGTAGTCGACGTCGCCAGCCAGCACGAGCGGCGTAACCTGCGGCGTCTCGCCGTTGTAGATGACGAGTTTGTCGAACTTGACCTTGTCCGCGGCGAAGCCGCCGGGATTCTTGACCATGGTCAGTTGGGCCTCGGTAATGCTGGCCGGATCGATCTTGAACGGTCCGCTCGACAGCGGCTCCTTGGGCCGGAACTGGCCGAAGTCCGTACGCAGCTTCTTCCACTCGTCCGAATCGGCCGTCTTGCCGGCCGCGACCAGATCCTGCAGCTTCTTGGCCCAGTCGCCGTAGATCGAATCGGGCCGCATGCGCTCGCGCAGAATGAGCCGTTCCGCGGTGCTCGACGGCTTCGAGAAGTGGAAATTGACCGTCGTATCACTCGGCGTATCGATGCGATCGATATACCGCCACACGTTGAAGTTCTCGAGTCGGCCGATCCAGAACGTGGTCGCCACGTCCTTGGACGTGAACGCGCTTCCGTCGCTCCACTTGATGCCCGAGCGGAGATTCATCGAAATCTGATCGGGCGGCACGACCTTCGAATCCTGCGCGAGGATGTACTCCCACTTCGCGTCGGCCCAGCGCCAGATCGCCAGTGGCGCCTCGAAGAAGTCCCAGTACAGCGTCGGCGTGAAGCCGAAGATCGATTTGGCCTCGAAGGTGTTGAAGTGCCCAGCCGGTGGGACTTCGAAGGGCCACGCCCCGTGGTATTCCTTGCCGCCGCCGGCGGCCGCGGGCGCCGCTTGCGCGGGCGCGGTCGTTGGCTTGGCCGCCGCCGCTGGCGCGGTCGTGGGCTGGGCGCCTGCTGGCGCGGCTGCCGTAGTTGGTTTCGCCGCGGCTGGCGCGGTGGTCGGCGCAGGTGCCTGGGCGGCCGGTGCGCACGCGGCCAGCAGCGCCAGACCAGTCGTACCCACGAGCCCCGCCAACAGCTCGCGTCGCGAGAACCCTCGTGTCGATGTCATGCTCAACGCTCCCTTCCTTTCAATCCAAGTGCGACGAGTCCGAGGATGAATAGCGCGGCCATGACCGCCGCCATGGCCGAGACGACAAACTCCGCCGACGACGGCGACAGGAACGGCAGCGGCAGCAGCGCAAGCACCAGCAGCAGAAAACCGATGCGCAAGCCGCCGTGGAGCACCACGTGGAGCATCAGCGTCCTGCCGTGACGAGCCCGGCGCGCTCGCGCACGGCCACGTGGCACGCCACTTCGCGCTCGGGGACCGCGACGAGCTCGGGCACCACGATGTCACACAGGCCGGCCTCGAAGCGCGGGCAGCGGGGATGAAACGAGCAGCCCGCGGGCAGGTGCAACAAGCTCGGCACCTCGGCGCTGCGCAACGGCACGCGGGTCTTGCCGCGGGTGAGGAGTGGATCCGCCTCAGGGATGGCCGCGATGAGCGCGGCGGTGTACGGATGGGCCGGATCGGCGACGAGCCGCTCCGTCTCGCCGACTTCGACCAATCTGCCCAGGTACATGACGCCGATTCGTCCCTGCCGACCAAAGTAGCGCGCCACAGCCAGGTCATGCGTAATCAGCACGCACGACATACCCAACTGGTCGCGCAGCCTGATCAGCACGTTCAGCAGGCTGATGCGAATCGAGACGTCGACCATCGACACGGCTTCGTCGGCGACGATGAAGCGTGGTTCGACCGTCAGCGCGCGGGCGATCGACACGCGCTGGCGCTGGCCGCCGCTGAGCTGGTGCGGGTATTTGCCCAGGTAATCCTCGGGCGGCGTCAGGTCGACGAGCTTCAACAATTCGATGACGCGTCGTTGGGTGTCGCTGCAGCGTGACAGCCGATGCCGCTCGAGCGGCGCGCTCAGCGTCTGAAACACACTGCGCGTTGGGTTCAGCGATGCGTAGGGGTCCTGGTGCACGATTTGCACGGCCCGCCGAAAGCGACTGAACTCCGCGCCGCGCGTGTGCCACACATCGCGCCCCTCGAACAGCACCCGGCCGCTGCTCGGCCGCGCCAGGCCGGTGAGCAGCCGGCCGGTCGTCGTCTTGCCGCAGCCGCTCTCGCCGACCAGACACACGATCTCGGCCGGCCGTACCACCAGCGACACGTCGTTGACAGCCGTGACCGTTCCGCCTGGCGTCTCGAACTGCCGTGAGACTCGCTCGAGCTCGACCAGCGGGCTGGCGTTCATACGCCAACCGCCGCGGGCTCGAACGATCCCACCGCGTCGGCCACGTCCTGCCAGCGAATGCACGCCGCACGATGCGCAGGCGTGTCCACGTCCAGCAGAGGTGGCTCGGCTTTCAGGCAATCGTCAACGCCGAACGGGCAGCGCGCGTGATACGTGCAGCCCGGTGGTAGGCGAATCAGGTCGGGCGGCGAGCCAGGAATGGAATCGAGGTTGCCCAGCGCGCCAGAGACGCGCGGCACCGCGCGCAGCAGGCCCAGTGAATACGGGTGCCGCGGCCGGTAGAACAGATCGGCGACAGTAGCGGTCTCGACGATGCGCCCGGCGTACATGGTGATGACGCGGTCGGCCAACTCGGCGGCCAGGGACAGGTCGTGCGAGATGAAGACCAGCGCAAAGCCGAGCCGCTCCTTCAAAGTGCGCAGCAGATCGATGACCTGGCGCTGGGTCAGGATGTCCAGGGCGGTCGTCGGCTCGTCCAGGATCAAGATCTGTGGTGCGAGTAGCAGACCGAGCGCGATCAGTACGCGCTGACGCATGCCGCCACTGAGCTCGTGCGGGAACGCGGGCAGCACCCGCCGCGCGTCGAGACTGACCATGTCCAGCAGCTCGGTCGCCTGCTCGCGGAAATCACCCATCCCATGGGCGCGCGCTGTATCAGCAAAGTGATCCCGTATCGTGAGCACCGGGTTGAACGCATTGAGCGCGGACTGGAACACCAATGCGCAGCCCTGCCACCGATATCTGCGCAGCCTGCCTTCGTCGAGAGAACGGACGTCGACCTGCGGTCCGTCAGGCGGCCGATAGAGGATGCGCCCGTTGGTGACGGTGGCGCTGCGCGGCGAGAGCCGCACCAGGCTCTGCGCCAACGTCGTCTTGCCCGAGCCGCTTTCGCCGATGATCGCAAGCGTCTCTGCCTGGTCCAGATCGAACGACACGTCGCGTACCGCTTGCACAGCGCCACGCCGAGTCTGATAGGCAATCGACAGATGCTCGACGGCGAGGATGCTCATGCGGCGCCGCGCAGTCGCGGGTTGAAGATGTCCTCGAGCGCCGAGGCTAGCGACACCAGGGCGAGCTGAAAGAGGGCAATCGCCAGCACGGGCGACAGAATGTACGGCAAGCTGTCGCGGAAGAACACAGCCCCGCGCACCCAGGCCAGGTTGATCATGACGCCCCAATTCGTGCCGGAAAGCGGCACCAACCCGAGGAAGATCAGGCCCGCCTGAGCGTAGATCGCCTGAGTCATGGCCAGAATGAAGCTGATGGCGATGTAGCTGCGCATGTTGGGCAGGATCTCGGCGAAGATGATGTGGCCGAGCCCGAGGTCAAGCGCGCGCGCTGCCTCGACGAATTCGCGCTCTTTCAACGACAGCACCTGTGCGCGTACGGCGCGTAGCAGGCTCGGCCAGGCCAGCGCGCCGACGATCAGTGCCAGGATGAGAATCGAGTTCAGGCGCAGCAGCGCGGCCAGCACGACCAACAGCGGCAAGCGCGGGATGGTCAGGATCACGTCGGTGATGGCCAGGATGGTCGAGTCAACCGCGCCCCCGACGACGGCGCCGAGCGAGCCGAAGGTGACTGCAATCACCGTGGACAGCAGCGCCGCCAGAAAGGCAACGATCATGATGTCGCGGCCACCCCAGATGATCTGGTTGAACACGTCACGCCCCTGATAGTCGGTACCCAGTGGATGGGCGAATGACGGCGGCGCATAGATGGCTGTCAGATCCACCTTCGTATCCAACGGAACCAGTAGCGGACCCACGAAGCTGACGACCACGAACAGCACGATTCCGATCAGGCCTGCCAGCCCGACCGGCCTGGATTTGAGCAAGCGCAGGAAGTCGAGGGTCGCCGTCATCCGCGGCCGATCCGCGGGTCGAGCTTGGTGTAGACCAGGTCAGCAAGCAGGTTGGCGACGACGACCGAGACCGTGATCAGCAGGAAAACGCCCTGCATGATCGGGTAGTCGCGCTGATTGATGCTGTTGTAGAGCAGCCAACCCAAGCCCTGGTACACGAAGATGAACTCGATGAACAAAGCCCCACCCAGGATGAAGCCGGCCGAAATCGTGAACTGCGTGAACAGCGGCAGGATCGCGTTGCGGCCCACATAGGCTGTCGTGATGCGGCGTTCCGACAAACCGCGCGCTCGCGCCGCGGTCACGTAGTCCTCTTCCAGCGCGGCGAGCGTGCTGTTCTTCATCGTCAACATCCAGATGCCCGTGTGCGTCAGGACATACGTCACGATCGGCAAGGAGGCATGGAAAAACGCATCGCGGACAAACTCGAAGGTGAAGCCAGGTTGGATGCCGGGTGAGAGGACGCCGCGCATCTGTGTAATCGGCAGCCAGCGCAACTGCACACCCAGGAACACCACCAGCAGAATGCCGATCAAGTAGTCCGGGATGGAGCTGACCACGGCACTGACCGAAGACACCACGTGGTCTGTTGGTGAGTTGCGCTTGAGCGCCGTCATGAGGCCGAGGCTGATGCCGATCAGGAAGCTCAGCATCAGCCCCGTTCCGACCGCAAAGACCGTCCAGGGTAGATAGCGCAACAGCAGTGCGGTGACGGGCGTGCCCTCGGACAGGATCGACGAGCCGAGGTCGCCCCGAGCCAGGTTGCCCAGGTAGCTGACGTATTGCTCGTAGATAGGCCTTCTCAGGTCGACCGAGAACTTGCCCGTGGCCGTGGCGAGCGCATCCTCGTACGACAGGAGCTGCTCGGTGACGAGCTTGTCGATGTAGATCTCGATCGGGTTGCCCGGCATGAGCCGGACGATGACAAAGGTAAAGGTGCTGACGACGTAGATCGTCGCCGCGGCTTTGACCAGGGCACGCAGGATGGCGTGGCGCCAGAAGCCGGAGGCGACCGCGCCGGCCGTGGATGTCCAGGACGGAGCAGTCGCGGTAAGCCGAACCTCTGCCGTCGTTGCCATTGGTCGGTGGATGGGCAGGCTAGCATGCGCGGCGGCACAGCCACGAGTAGCTCGTCGAGGCGGTAACGTGGACGTCACCCGATGGACCTGCGCCTCGCCGAGCTGCTGGCGACCTTGTCGCTGGCGACCGACCTCGGGACGGCCTTCCCTGTAGAGAAGGCGTAGAGAAGGCGCTCATCGAGACGGCGCTCGGTGGCTGGCAATCGCCCGGCCTGTGAAAATGGGTCTGTGCTGCGGCCCGACTTGGCTCATCGCCTGATCGCGGCCACGGGCGGGTTTGCGACGAACGTGTGGCGGCTCGACACCGACACCCGCTCGTATGCGCTGCGCGTGTTTCGCGCGCATGAGCGGCCAGTGCTCGAGCGCGAGGTGGCCGTCATGCGCGCGGCAAGTGCCTCAGGCATTCCTGTGCCTGGCGTGCACGCCATCGGCATGAACGACGATCGCCCCGCGCTCTTGATCGACTGGTGCCCGGGCACCCCCCTCGTCGAGGCAGCTCGGCGACAGCCATGGCGTCTGCCGTCACTCGCTGCCAGACTCGGCCGGCTGCATCGGCATGTGAATAGCGTCCGGGCACCGGCCGGGCTGCGTTCCAACTGGATCGACTGGCCGCGTGCCGCCGACGCTGCATTGTCGAGCCACCTGCAGGCTGTGCCGATGGTCCACGACCGCCTGCTGCACATGGATTTCCATCCGCTCAACGTGCTGGCGCAAAACGGCCACCTGTCCGCTGTCCTGGACTGGACAAATGCCCACGCGGGCGATCCACGCGCCGACTTCGCCCGCACTGTGTCCATCCTGCGCCTCGCGCCGCCGCTCGACGAGGCCGCACAGCGCATCGCGCGCGGCCTGTTCGAGGCGTTCTGGCGCCTCGGCTACGGGTCGCCTGGCCGAGACATGGCCGCGTTTTATGCCTGGGCCGGCGCCGCGCTGGTACACGACCTGGCAGATCGTTTCGCACCTGCCGAACTCGAGCCGGCCCGCCGTTGGACGGACTCGTGGCGGCAACGCCTGCAGCTACGATGACAGCACGCCATGGATCGTGTGTTCATCACCGTCGCCGCGCT
>WNFV01016635.1_pt1 | contig 18132 bp, 20 predicted proteins | sample 5400101 | NCBI WGS metagenome assembly WNFV01 (sample SAMN13153361, study PRJNA577476) | soil metagenome | isolation source: 115 cm soil or saprolite under grassland replicate 1 | place: USA:California | collected 2016-06-15
AGAAGAACGCGCTCGACGCCGTCCCCCTGTGGCTGTTGCGCCCCCTCCTGCGATTCGCCACCTGGCTGACCGCGGACAAGAACTTCGATCTCAGGCGGACCGGGCTCCCACGGCAGGCGTTCGGCAGCGCGATGGTCAGCTCGGTCGCGATGTTCGGTGTGCAAAAGGCCTACGGGCCCCTGTCTCCGCTCTACCGCATCCCCATCCTTGCGCTCGTCTCGGAGGTGGCCGTGAAGCCCGTGGTGGTGGCGGACGAGATCGTGGCGCGCCCGATCCTGACCATGACGGCGACGATGGACCATCGCTATCTCGACGGCGCGCACGCGGCCAGGCTCGCCCGTAGCGTGCGCGCCTACCTCGAGAACCCCTCCGCCTTCGAGACGTTGACATGACCGCGAAGCCGTGGCTCCAGTTCTACGGGGACGTGCCCGAGACGCTCGAGTATCCGCGGATCACGCTGTACGAGGCCCTGCTGCGATCAGCGGCAGCGCACCCTGACGCCATCGCGGTGGACTTTTTCGGCTCCACCCTCACCTATCGAGAGCTGAGCGACGAGATCGACCGGTGCGCGTCGTCGCTCGCCGCGCTCGGGCTGGGCGCGGGTGACCGGATCACGATCTCGATGCCCACGTGCCCGCAGGGAGCGATCGCGTTCTACGCCGTCGCCAAGCTCGGGGCGGTCGCCTCGATGATCCACCCCCTCTCCACGCCCGGCGAGATCGAGGGCTACCTGACCATGAGCCGCTCGCGTGTCGCCCTGACCCTGGACGCGTTCTACGGCAGCTTCGCCGAGATCCGCGGGCGCACGCCGCTCGAGATCCTCATCCTGGCCAAGATCTCGGACTCGTTCCCCGCACCGAAGCGGTTGGCCTTCTGGCTGACCCGCGGCAGGAAGATCCCTCGCGTGCCGGCCGACGAGCGGGTGCGCTGGTGGTCGACGCTCATGGCCGAGAGCCAGCCGGCGGTGCCAGCCGCACCCGTCGACACCGACGATCTCGCCGCCATCCTCTACTCCGGCGGGACGACCGGAGCGCCGAAGGGGATCATGCTCTCGCACCGCAACTTCATCAGCGAGGGCTTGCAGCTCGCGGCCTGGGTCGGAATCGGCGAGCACGACACCGTCCTCGCTGTGCTGCCGATCTTCCACGGGTTCGGCCTCGCGGCACTGGTCAACGCCCCGCTGCTCAGCGGCGCCCGGGTGGTGATGATGCCCCAGTTCAGCCCGCAGATCGTGGCGAAGCTCCTGCGGACGAAGCGGCCTACGCTGACCGCCGGCCCGCCGACCCTCTACGAGGCGCTGGCGGGGGACCCCTCGCTCGCGAAGGCCGACCTCTCGTCGCTCCGCGCGGCCTTCTCGGGCGCCGACACGCTGCCGGAGCCCGTACGCGAACGCTTCGAGCGCCTCGTCGCCGACCGAGGCGGCACGGTCAGGCTGCTCGAGGGGTACGGCCTGACCGAGGCCGTCACCGCCATTATGGGCATGCCGCTGCACGAGCACCGGCCGGGAGCATCGGCGTTCCGTTCCCGAACATGCTCGCGACGATCTGCGAGCCCGGGACCACGACGGAGCTGCCGGCAGGTGAAGAGGGCGAGATCTGTGTCTCGGGGCCGGCGGTCATGCTTGGCTACCTCGACAACCCCGGGGCGACCGCGGCTGCTCTGAAGGAGCACGCCGACGGACGGCTCTGGCTGCACACCGGAGACATCGGGAAGATGGACGAGGACGGGTTCTTCTACTTCACCTCTCGCCTGAAGCGGATGATCAAGTCGTCGGGCTTCAACGTCTATCCCGCGCAGGTGGAGGCCGTGCTCTACGGGCATCCGGCCGTGGACGAGGCGTGCGTGGTCGGCATCCCCGACGAGACGCAGGGAGAGCGGGTGAAGGCGTTCGTCGTAGCCAAGGATCCGGCCACAGCAGGCCCGGAGCTGGCCGACGAGCTCATCCAGCACTGCCGCAAGGAGCTGATCAAGTGGTCGTGCCCCCGCGAGGTGGAGTTCCGGGACGAGTTGCCCAAGACCCGGGTCGGGAAGATCGACTTCAACGCGCTCGTCCAGGACGAGCTGCGGTCGGCTCGGGGCGGCTAGGACGGCAGGCCCGACGACGAGAGCGCTAGGCTGGCCCGGCAACGCGGAGAGGTGTCCGAGTTGGCCTAAGGAGCGCGACTGGAAATCGCGTACCTGCCGAAAGGTGGGTCGCGGGTTCGAATCCCGCCCTCTCCGCCTCCGCCCTCCCGGTCGGCTTCGCGGACGGCTGCGCCGCCTACTGTTTCTGCGTCAGGAGCGCGACCAGGTCCGCGATCTGGCCCTTGCTCAGACTCTGGCCGAAGGTCGTGGGCATCACGCCCTGCTGGTACCCAGGCACGACGTAGGCGTTCGGGTCCTCGATGGACTCGGTGGCGTATGTCTCGACCGAGCCGCGGTTCGCCTTCTGCGCGTCGGCGGCGAGCTTGTCGAGGTCTGGTCCGATGGTGGCGTTGGAACCCGCCGGGGTGAAGGTGTGGCAGTTAGCGCAGCCCGCGCTCGTGAAGACCGCCTTGCCCGCCGTCGCGTTGCCGGCTGGAGGGCTCGGCGGGGTGGGAGTCGACGCGGTCGTGGCCGGCTCGCTCTTGGCCGCCTCGCTCTCCTTGGACTCGGCCGCCAGGAAGATCACGGCCGACAACGTGCCCGCGGTGAAGACGAGCACGGCGACGATGAACCAGCGCATCCCTTTGCCGGCTGGAAAGTCGGGGCGGTAGCGCGGGAGCACGAACGACGACAGGAGCGCGAAGAGAATGAACCCGCCCGCGACGGCCGCGAGCCCGGCCTTCTGGCCGGAAGAGAGGGCCATCAGCACGGCGTCGGACGCTACCACCTGGGGCGCCGCTCGACCTACCTAAGCGTCTGGGCTGGCGCGGCGCTCCAGCGAGCGCAGGCCCTCGCTGAAACCGACCTGAGCTCGCTCGCCTCCGACGGGCTCGAGCAGCGGCGGGGAGAGCGCGTCCCCGGGTACGGCCCGTGCCGAGAGCACGGCCTCGATCGCCCGCATTCGTTCCTCGAGCTCGAGGTCGAGCTCGCCGAGGCGGCGCTCCCGATCCTGCACCGTGCGGAGGCGCGCCTCGAGAGCCTCCTCGCGTTCGAGGACGAGGCGCTCGCGCTCGTCCAGCGCCGCCGCGGCCTCGTCAAGCCGTGCCGTGCGCTCGTCGAGCATCTGCTCCCACATTCGCTCGGCCCGGGAGAGGGACTCCTCTCGCTCGACCAGCACGATCCCCCGGCGCGCGAGCTCCTCCGCGTGGCCTGGATCGGGCTGCTGCTCCAGCGCGGCGGGCACCGGATCCTGCTCTGGGGATGGCTCGCTCTCGGGCCGGCGCCCTCGCAGCGCCGAGAACCGCTCGCGTCCGCGGGTGGACTCGTCTCTCCGGCGCAGCTCATCGAGATCTCGCTGCCGCTCCGCCGCGCGCTGCAAGGCCCGCCGAAGAGCGGCCTGGAGTCGCTCGACCTCCTCTGCCACTTCGGCACGCAAGCGCTCGCGCTGCTGCGCGAGGTCGAGCTCGAGCCGTCTGAGGCGCTCACGCTCGATGTCCAGCTGCTCGATCTTGGCGGCCGCGTCGCCCTCCACTCGCACGGTGTCGATCATAAAGGGGTTACGCGGACCGGCGGAGCCTGGTCGCCAGGTCGAGCAAGCGCCCGAGCAGGAGACCGCCGAAGACCGAGACGACGAGCCAGGCCGTAACCGCCGCCGCCACCAGGAGCACCCACCGCGGCATCGCTGTACCGTAGGCGGCCGGTCGGACGGCACGTCGCAAAGATCACGAGCGACGGGCGCGTTCGGAGGAGGCTAGTCCAGGTCGATCGGGGGCGCGTTGCCCCGGGTCCCGCACACCGGGCAGGTGAAGTGACCTGTGTCGTCGGCGATCACGAGCCGCATGCCGTCAGAGGTCTTCAGGCCGGCGACGTGGGCCTCGACCTCGTCGACCATCTCCTCGCTGATCTCTCGGCGCATCTCCGAGGGGATGATCATCACGTGCACTCCACAGGCGGAACACGTCACGTCGACCATGACCTCATGCTAGACCCCTTTTTGCTTTTCTTCTAGGGGTCGACCTGGGCGCCGAAACGGCGTCACGTGATCCTGATGACGAACAGCAGGCTCACGTAGACAGCGAGCGCCGAGATCGCGACGCTCCAGAGCCAGAGGAGCCGTCTGCGGTACCACCGGCTAGCGTGGGGCTTCTGCACGATCGCCCGGGCGAGCGCCCTCTCTCAGACCTTACCGAGCAGGTCTTCGGGCGCGACCGCCCAGTCGCCGGCCCTCCAGCGGCCGAGGAGAAGCTCCGAGAGCGTCGAGGCGTGAGGCTGTTGCGTTTCCCACTCGACTCGCCTTCGGTCTGCGATGGGCTCGCTTGCCGACTCGGTACGGCGGAGCGCGGACAGCACCTCCCAGGCAGCAGCACAGCGCCCTGCGCAGAGCGCAGCCTCGGGGTCGCCCACGTCGCTGAGGAGCTTGTCCGTCTGCACCTGGCCGCAGAACGGGCAGAACGCTCGCCGCCCTGAAGCGTGCCGCACGCGTCTCACCGGGGAGACCGGGCGATCGAGGAGAGTCTTCTCACCGTTCCTGGGTCGTTCGGCCACGTACCTATCCATCACTCTCCATTCGTGGAAGGTTCGGCCTCAGCGAGGAGCGGGCGACGTACAGACGGACGACTGGTCCTTGCGTCAACGCCGCGGCTCGACTGGGCCGTCCAGTATGACAGCTGTGTGCCTTACCACCGCGAGCGACGCCCGCGGCGGCTCGTGTAGAGGAGCTTGGCCGGGGCCGGGCGCAGCCCGGCACGTTCGAACTCTTCGCGACGGCCGGCACGAGTCGCAACCCGACCGACGTCCGACTGCTGGTCAGGGAGCACGAACGTCACGCCTGCGCCGCCGCGTCCCGCACGGCCCGTGCGACCGACGCGATGCAGGTAGCTCGTCTCGTCGGCCGGAGGATCGAAGTTGATCACGTTCGTGATCTCGACGAGGTCCAGGCCCCGGGCTGCGAGCTCGGTGGCGACGAGCGTCGGGACGTGACCCGATCGGAACTGCTCGAGCGTGCGCTCGCGGCGCGACTGCAGCATGTCACCGTGCATCGCTGCGGCGGCGACGTCCCGCCGCGACAGGCGCATCGCGAGCCGGTCGGCACCGCGCTTCGTGCGGACGAAGACGAGCGAGAGCCCGTCGGCCTCGGAGAGGTGGCGAACGAGATGATCGAGCTTGTCTTCGTCCGTCACGGCGACGAACGAGTGGTCGACCACATTGGAGGCATCGGCTTCGGCCGCGGGGGGCGCCAGCTCGAAGCGGCAGGGCTGGCTCGTGTAGGCGCGGGCCAGGTCGGCGACCTCACCGTCGAGCGTGGCCGAGAAGAGCATCGTCTGGCGAGCGCGTGGCATGTGTCGCATGATCGCATCGACCTGTGGGCGAAAGCCCATGTCGAGCATGCGATCGGCCTCGTCCAGGACGAGGATGCGGATGTCCCGGAGGGAAACGAGGCCTCGCTCGCTCAGATCGTGCAGGCGGCCGGGCGTCGCGATGAGGATCTCGGCGCCCCTGGCCTGCTTCGCCTGTCGCCCGAGGGGAACTCCGCCGTAGACCGTGGCGACTCTCAGCCCGGCAGCACGTGCTGGTAGGCGGAGCTGCTCGGCGACCTGGGCGGCAAGCTCGCGCGTCGGCACGAGGACGAGCGCCGACGGGGTCGGGCCGCCCACCCTCGTCCGCTCGACGAGCGCCAGGCCGAAGGCGAGCGTCTTGCCGGAACCGGTCGGGGATTTCGTGAGCACGTCCGAGCCTGCCAGGGCGTCAGGTATGACGATCTCCTGGACGGGAAACGGGGACGTTATCCCGCTTGCCGCGAGCGCATCCACGACCTGTGGGCGCACGCCGAGCGAGCGGAAGGATTCCTGTGACATCTGTTCGACTCCTTGATCGGGGTTCGAGATCGTCGACTCGACACACCCGAGGGAGGAACGAGAAGGTCAATCTCCGGGCGGCATGTTCGCCGCCGACGTTTCACAGCGTAGCAGCCGGGTTGCGACGGTATTGTCTGCCGATGCAACGGGCCGGGCCACCCCGCGAACGTCCCGCCCTCCGAGGACAGTTTCACGCGGGGGCGTTCTGGCTGGCGATTCCCGCCGGAGTGGTCCTTGTCACCCTGGCCGACGGGTCGAAAGCGCAGGTGGCCGCAGCCATATTCGGAGCAAGCGTCGTGGGCATGTTTGGGGCAAGCGCCCTCTACCACCGCTTCGGCCGGTCGGAGGCCGCGCGGCGCGTGCTCCGTCGGCTCGACCAGGTCGGCATCTTCGGCCTCATAGCAGGCAGCTACACCTCCGTCGGGCTGCTCGTCCTCGGTGGAGCGTCGCGCATCGTCGTGCTCGCGATCGTCTGGACGGGCGTCTTCGTGGGGATCGTCGGCAAATCCGTGTGGGTGACGGCACCGAAATGGTTGTCCGCCGCGATCGGCATCGGCCTCGGGTGGGTCGGGATCTCCGTCTTCCCGCAGCTCCTGCACCGGGGAGGCATCACTCCTGCGATGCTGATCCTCGCCGGAGGAGCGCTCTACACGCTCGGCGCGATCGTCTATGTCAGGCGGCGTCCCGACCCGGCCCCCGCCCTGTTCGGCTACCACGAGGTCTTCCACGTCCTCGTCGTCGCCGCGGTCGGCCTGCAGTACGCGGCCGTCGCGTCGCTCGTCGCTCGCAGCTGAGCGCTCGAGCGCGGGCTACTGATCCTGGCCGGCGATCTCCTCGTCGACCACGCTCTCCGGCAGCGGGGTATCAGCGGATTCGGCCCGCCTCGCAGCCGCCGCGTCCTGCTTCTTCTGCTGCTTCAGCGCGCGGCGCTCCTTGACCGCCTGCTCTCGCGTCCACTTCGCCATCGTCTGTCGTCTCTTCGAGCTCGAGCTCATTCAAGCCCTTCCTCTCTGTCGCCGCCCATGGCGGCGTTTCCACCCCCGTGGATCTCCAAGATGACCACACGGTACCTGCGCTCACGGGCGACAGGTGGGCGCGGCTGGGATCGAACCAGCGACCTCCCGCGTGTGAAATGGCCTGGCCTGTTCGCCATTAGCCGCCGTTAGTCGCCATTACTGCCAGATGAGCCGTTTCTGCGCTGCTCGGTACGCCGCTGTTCGCCACCGGGAGCCACCGCTGCTTTCCATCTCCTTTCCAGATTGAGTCTGCTCTCACGGAAGGGTGCGTCGCACTTCCCCCAGAGACCGCTGAAAAAGTCGCGGGGGGGCCGTCGTCCGGTTGAGGTCCTAGCGTTGCCGATAAGGCGACGCGAGGAGGTGGCGGATGCTGGCGATAGCCGACTCGGCCCAGCAGGGGTTGTTCGACGCGAGCTGGTGCGGCAACGTGGTGCCGCGCGATTCGGGCCGTGGGCGGCCTTCGATTCCGCCCAGTACGCTCGCCAAGATCCTGCTCCTCGCCTACCGCTGCGGTCTTTCTGACCGGCAGGCGATGGAGGGCGCCACCACAGCCGGATCTTCGATAAGCAGCAGATAGTTCGGCCATGCGGTAGGCGTGGCGCTCGGCTCGCTGACGGATTGTGACGTGGTGATCTGTTAGGAGCTGCCCAGAATCCAGTTGGGAGTCAGGCCAGCTTCAAGCAGAGTTGTGCTTGCGCCACCTAGCGTTCGGCGACGGCGAGGTGATCGCGTTTAGCTCGTTTTAGACTGGTGCCCTGGAATCAAGAGCCGCGGCGCTGCTGCGATGCTGCCCCCGACTGCCAGAGCGTCTCAGGATGTATGACATCACCGACTACGGCAGGATGCTCGCCCACGAGGCGCGCATCAACGCCTATGCCAAGGCGCTGGAGCGCGTTGTGGACTCAGACTCAGTCGTCGTCGACATCGGCACCGGCACCGGAATCTTCGCCCTGATTTCCGCACGGCTCGGTGCGCGACGCGTGTTTGCCATCGACCCCAACGAAGCGATCGAGATCGCGCGGACGATCGTGACCGCCAATGGTTACGGCGATCGAGTCGAGTGCATCCAGGATGTGTCGACGAACGTCGATCTTCCGGAGCCCGCGTCGATCGTGGTATCGGATATCACGGGCGCGCTCCCGCTGATGGGCGGGCGCATATCTGCACTCGTCGACGCCCGGGAACGTCTGCTCAGTCCCGCCGGCATGCTCATCCCGCAGGCGGATGCGCTCTTTGCGGCGCTTGCCGAATCGCCGCGCCAGTACAGCTTGGTGTCGAACTGGGACAACCACAACTACGGGTTCGACATGAGCGCGGCGCGGGAGCTCACCTGCAACACCTGGTGGAAGGAGCGCCGGCCGAGCAGCAGGTTACTAACCAAGGGGCAATGCTGGGCTCGACTGGACTACACGGTGATCGTCGACTCGAACACCGGAGGCGAGTTTCAGTGCGAGGTGATGAAGTCTGGGACGGCCCACGGCGTTCTGGTCTGGTTCGACACGCAGCTGGTGGATGGCCTGGAGTTTTCGGGCAGCATGAGTCCTCGCTCGGTCTATGGCCGCGTCTTCTTTCCGCTCAGAACGCCGGTCGACGTTGCGACTGCCGACTTGTTCTCGTGCAGGCTGACGGCCGAGCCGACAGAGGAGGACTACACGTGGCGCTGGCAGACCCGCATCGTCGACGCCCACACGGGACACGTCAGAGCGAACTTCGATCAGTCGACTCTGGAGGGCGTTGCCGTGTCGGCCTCCGCGCGCGAAAGAGTGGCTGCTTGGTACATGCCGAAGCTGGAAGCCGAAGGAGAGATCGTCTCGTTCGTCCTCAACCGGATGAGTGGGCACCTGACGCTCGGGCAGATCGCGGGGAAGCTCTTCGCGCAGTTCCCCGATCTCTTCGAGGACGCCGACGACGCCTTGCGCTTCGTCACCTCGCTGTCGCAGCAGTATGCGCGTTGACCCGGCCAGGTCGAGTCGGAGCGAGTCCGCAGGTCGCAGCGAAAGCCCTATCTCCCGGCCCTTGCTGGATGGGCAGAACCAGACATTGCGCAAACCACGCGCTAGTGACCGCGCCGCCGCTCGAACTCTGAAGCCACGTGTCGCATCATTGCGGGGTGGCCGAGCTTCCCATCGGAACCGTCACCTTGCTCTTCACTGACATCGAGGGCTCGACGCGGCTGCTCGAGGAGCTCGGGTCCCGCTATGTGCAGACGCTCGCCGAGCACCACAGGATCCTGCGCGCGACTTTCGCCCGCCACGGCGGGTTCGAGGTTGACACGCAGGGCGATGCCTTCTTCGTCGTCTTCGCCGACGCCCGTAAGGCGGCTCGCGCTGCCGCCGAAGCACAAGCGGAGCTCGCCCAGGGCCCCCTGCGCGTCCGCATGGGCTTGCATACGGGCGAGCCAATCGTGTGGGCCGAGGGCTATGCCGGCATGGACGTCCATCGGGGGGCACGCATCTGCGCCGCCGCCCACCGGGGGGCAAGTCGTCCTCTCCGAGCGGACCGCTTCTCTGCTCGACGGCGACAAGCTGCGCCCGCTCGGAGCGCACCGGCTTAAAGACTTGTCCGCGCCGCAGCCGCTGTTCCAGCTCGGCGAGGACGAGTTCCCGCCGCTCAGGACGCTGCGCGCGACAAACCTGCCGGCGCAGCCGAGTCCGCTGATCGGCCGCGAGCGTGAGCTCGCGGACATGATCGAGCTACTAAGAGATCACACGCGGCTGCTGACGTTGACGGGCGCCGGCGGCAGTGGGAAGACGCGGCTCGCATTGCAACTTGCCGCGGAGATCGCGGACGATTTCCTCGACGGCGTCTTCTGGGTGCCGCTGGCTGGGACGACCGAGGGCGAGCTCGTCCTGCCGACGATTGCCGCCACCATCGGAGCCAAGGACGGTCTCGCCGACTACGTCGAGGCGAAGCGGATGCTGCTCCTGCTCGACAACTTCGAACAGGTCGTCGCCGCCGCGCCGGAGGTCGGCGAACTGCTGCGCCGTTGTCCGAACCTGAAGCTACTGGTGACTAGCCGCGTGGCCCTACGACTGTCGGGCGAGAGGGAGTATGACGTCGCGCCACTCTCCGAGGCCGCTGCGGTTGATCTCTTCACGGAGCGCGCGCGGGCCATCGTCCCGAGCTTCGAGCCGGACGAGTCGGTCGTCGAGATCTGCCGCCGGCTCGATCGGCTCCCGCTCGCGATCGAGCTGGCCGCAGCGCGGGTTCGAATCCTCGAGCCGGGTCAGCTGCTTGGTCGGTTCGAGCAGCGGTTGCCGCTCCTCACGGGTGGGCCACGGGACGCGCCCGAGCGCCAGCGCACGCTGCGGGCGACGATCGAGTGGAGCTACGACCTGCTCGAGCCGGGCGAGCAGCGGCTCTTCGCGCGCCTGGCCGTCTTCGCCGCCAGCTTCGACCTCGAAGCGGCCGAGACGGTCTGCGCCGCCGCGCTCGACGAGGTCGAGGGACTCGTCGAGCAGAGCCTCCTTCGCCGCTGGGCGAGCGGCCGGCTCGGCATGCTCGAGACCATCAGGGAGTTCGGCCTCGAGCGGCTTGCCGACAGCGGCGAGCGGGACAAGACCGCCCGGGCCCACCTGGACTACTTCCTGACGCTTGCCGAGGAGGCGGAGGTCAACGGCGAGGGATATGCGCCGGAGTGGCTTAACCGCCTCGACGCCGAGCGCGACAACTTCCGCGCGGCGATGCGCTGGGCGCTCGACAATGGTCAGCCTGTGCTTGCGCTGCGGCTCGCCAGCGCTCTCGGCCGGCTCTGGGTGATCCGGGCGCATCAGGAGGGCTACGGCTGGCTGAGCGAGGCGCTGGAGGCGGCGGACGACGCGCCGCCGAACGTGCGAGCCGCCGGTTTGATGTGGGCGGCAAGCACGGTCTTCTTCACGGGTGACTTCGAACGAGCGGCGGCATTCAGCGAGGAGGCGCTCGCCCTCTTCCAACAGCTGGGAGACGACCGAAACGTCGCGCACATGCTCGATCGGCTCTCCGCGGCGGCTAGGGTCGCGGGCGATGGCGTCAAGGCGAGAGCGCTCGCCGAGGAAAGCCTAGCCCTCTTCCGCGAGCTCGGCGACCGCCCGGGCTCGCTCTACCCGCTGTCGAAGGTCGCGCTCGACGAGTGGAGCCGAGGGCATCGGGAACGGGGCCTCGCGCTCACCGAGGAGGCGCTCGCGCTCGCCCGCGAGGTCGGCGACTCCTGGTGGGAAGCCGGACTCCTCGGTGATCTTGCACAGATGGCGTGGGAGGTTGCGGATCTCGCGCGCGCCGCCTCGCTCGCACGTGACTGCGTGTCACTCGGCCATGAGCTCGGCAATGCCTTCACTCTCGTCTACGGACTCGGGCTTCTCGCAGCAGTGGCCGCCGCCGAAGGCAGGCGAGCGCAGGCCGGCCGTCTCTGGGGCGCCGTCGAGGCGATCGAGGAGAGTGAAGAGGTGAAGCTCTCGTACGAGGATCGTGTGCGTTACGAAGAAGCCGTTCTTGCGCTGTCGGACGCGGAGCTCGACGCTGCCCGAGCTGAGGGTCAGGCGATGACCCTTGACGAGGCGGTCGAGCACGCGCTCAGCGAGGGCGGCTCGAGCTAAGGAGAGCGACTTGACCGTCAGTAGTGAGTGGGCGCGGCTGGGATCGAACCAGCGACCTCCCGCGTGTGAAGCGGGCGCTCTCCCGCTGAGCTACGCGCCCCGAGCAGGAGGATGGACGATAGCGGAGCGCTGCTAGCATCGGCTCGCCCGGTCGCGCTAGGCGGGGAGCTAGCGGTTCCCTGAACCCGCAATCCGCTATAGCGGGGCCGAACACCGCCCGAGGGGCGGCGCTCTTCGGGGCCTGGGCCGGCGCGCGCAGCGTTGACGGCCAGGTTCCGCGCACTGAGAGCCTGCGAACCGCGTCAGGTCCGGGAGGAAGCAGCGCTAAGCAGTCCCTCTCAGGTGCCGCGGGGAGGCCTGGCCCGAGCCGGCGGCGCAGGCGCCGCCCGGTGGCCCGAGCCGGCGGCGCAGGCGCCGCCCGGGGAGACCACCTCGACGGCGGCTCGCGCGACCGGGCCACTGCTGCGGGCACTCCCCCCGGTCTCTTATCCACAGCGAGGGGACACGAGAAAGGTACTAGGGAAAACGACCCATTGGCACCTAGGCTTCTTTCCCCAAATCTTTCCCCACGTGTGATCTAATCGACCTGCGCTGTGAGCTCCGAGCCCGGCCCGATCCTGATCGTCGACGACGACGCCGATTTCCGCACGCTCGTCGCCGAGCTGCTTGCCACGTCAGGAATGACGTCGGTGCAGGCCTCCGACGGCGACACGGCACTCGAGCTGGCCCGCAGCAAGCGCCCCGCTCTCGTGGTGCTCGACGTGCGACTTCCGGGCGTGAGCGGCTACGAGATCTGCCGGGGGCTGCGCGAGGAGTTCGGCGACGAGCTGCCGATCCTCTTCGTCTCGGGTGACCGGACCGAGAGCCTCGACCGCGCCGTCGGGTTGCTCTTGGGCGGAGACGACTACGTCGTGAAACCGTTCGACCCTGACGAGCTGCTCGCCCGGATCCGGCGTTTGATCACGCGCGCTCATCCTGCGCCTGCGCCGCCGCAGGTCTCCGGCGAGCAGACGCTCACGCGACGTGAGGTCGACGTGCTTCGGCAACTCGCGGAGGGGAAGCGTGCGGCCGAGATCGCCGACGAGCTCGAGATCAGCCCGAAGACCGTCGCGAGCCACGTGCAGAGCATCTTCGCGAAGCTCGGCGTCCGTAGCCGGGCACAGGCGGTCGCGAGGGCCTACGAGCGGGGTCTGGTCCACGCCAGCGAACGGCCCGCGGAGCCCTGATCGACTCGCGTTCCGCCGCCCGTCCCATTCCTGCTTGAATCGCAGGGGTGGCTGCGCTCTACCGCAAGTACCGCCCGCAGGACTTCGACGAGGTCGTCGGACAGGACGCGGTCGTGCGCACGCTCAAGAACGCGGTCGCCCGCGGGGAGGTGCGCCAGGCCTACCTCTTCGCAGGCCCGCGCGGCACCGGCAAGACGTCGCTGGCTCGGATCCTCGCCAAGGCGCTCAACTGCGTACAGGGGCCCACGCCCACGCCGGACAAGACGTGTCACGTGTGCGTGGCGATCGCGAACGGCACGTCGCTCGACGTAGTCGAGATGGACGCCGCCTCGCAACGCGGCATCGACGACATCCGCGAGATCCGCGAGCGCGTCGTCCTGCAGCCGGTCGAGGGCCGCTACAAGGTCTACATCCTCGACGAGGCGCACCAGCTCACGGATGCTGCCTGGAACGCGCTCCTGAAGCTGATCGAAGAGCCGCCGCCGCATCTCCTCTTCGTCTTCTGCACGACCGATCTGTCGAAGGTGCTGCCGACCGTCCGCTCACGCTGCCAGGTCTTCCCGCTGTCCCGGCCAAGGCTCTCCGAGGTGGTCAAGGTGCTGCGTCGAGTTGCCGACGGCGAGGGCTTCGAGGTGCCGGACGCGGCGCTCTCCCTCGTGGCGCGATCCGCGCGCGGCAGCTACCGCGACGCCGTCTCGACCCTCGATCAGCTGGCCGCGGCGACCGAAGGCCAGGTCACCGTCCAGTCCGTCTTGCAGCTGCTCGGTGCGGTCGAGGAGGAGGCGCTCTTCCGTCTCGGCGACCTGATCGTCGACCGCGACACGGCCGGCGCCCTCACGTTCATCGAGGAGCTCTCCGAGCAGGGACAGGATCTCGGGCGGCTAGTGACCGACCTCCTGGAACACCTTCGCCACCTCCTGCTGGTGCAGCACCTGGGAGAGGTGCCTACCTCGCTCCCGGTGACCGAGGAGACACGCGACCGCCTGCGGGCGCAGGCAAACCAGCTCGCGGAGGCTACGGTCCTTCGTCTCTGCGACCTGCTCGCGGTGGCCGTCGACGACCTGCGCCGCGGCGGCGATCCGCGCCTCCCGCTCGAGTTGGCGCTCGTCAAGGTCACGCGTCCGGCGGCCGACCTGACCCACGAGTCCCTCGCCTACCGGCTCGAGCTGCTGGAGCAGCGTGAGCGGGGTCCCACGGGCTCTTCGAGCCACGTCCAGGTGCCTGTCACAGGGACAGTCACAGGGACAGTCACCGAGACAGGGCCAAACGAGCCAAGCGCCGACGAGCCAAGCGCCGACGAGCCGAGCCCAGACGAGCCATCGGTCGCGCCGCCCTCACTCGAGCTCGAGCAGCTCCAAGAAGCCTGGCAGCGCTCCGTCGTCCCGGCCGTCGAACAGCGGGCGATCCACGCCGCGCCGGTCTTCGCCGAGGCGCGCCCCGCCGCGCTCGGTGGCGACACGCTGACGCTCGAGTTCCCGCCGGGCGCGGCCTTCCACCGCAAGCTCGCCGAGGAGAATTACGCCGCCCTGCTCCAAGACGCCCTCTACGAGGTCACAGGGCGCCGGCTCTCGCTCGAGTTCGCCCTCGGAGCGGGTGCCGAGGAGGCCGAAGCTCACGACGAGCCGGTCAGCGAGAATGACCTGCTCGCCTTGCTGAAGCAGGAGTTCGACGCGAAGGAGGTGGACGAATAGCAAAGTCATTCGACATGAACAAGCTGCTCCAGCAGGCGCAGCAGATGCAGACGCAGATGGCGAAGGCGCAGGAAGAGCTGGCTCAGGAGACCCTGGAGGCCTCTGCCGGCGGCGGCCTCGTCACGGTCAAGGCGAGCGGCACCGGGGAGATCACGGAGATCAAGATCGACCCCAAGGCGATCGACCCCGACGATCCCGAGCTGCTTGAGGACATGGTGCTCGCGGCCGTCAACGAAGCTGCCCGGTCCGCGCAGGCGCTCGCCGAGTCCAAGCTCGGCGGAATGATGGGCGGGCTCGGCGGCGGTCTCGGCCTGCCCGGGATGTAGGCGAAGCTCGCCTAGCTCGAGCCTTCGACGGCCTCCGGCAGGAACACGTAGTCGACGACCTCGAAGCCCTCGAAGTGCGGCTGCGGCAGGCCGGCCGCGCGCACCCCCTCCTGGATCTCCGGTTCCTCGGCCATCGCATGCCGACCCTCTTCCGTCTTCCAGAGGTTGATGGCGAGAACCCCGTCATCGGTCTTGGCCAGAATCCTGCCCAGGGCACCGTGCTTGGGCGCCAGCCGGCGCCCAACAGGGTCGACGTGCTCGGCGATCTTCGCCGCCAGCTCGTCGGGATCTCCCGAGATGCGCATCATCGAGACAACCGCCATCGCTCCTCCTTCGTCGTGGTCTCGCTGAGCCTAACCATCCGGGGATCGGCCGACGGGGACAGGCACAATTCGGCCGTGCTCTCGCCGGTCGTCGAGAATCTCGTCGCGCAGCTGACGCGCCTGCCCGGCGTGGGCACGCGAACCGCGCAGCGACTCGCCTTCCACCTGATGCGCGTGCCGACGGACGAAGCGCTCGCTCTCGCCCGGGCGATCCAGGAGGTCAAAGAGCGTGTTCGCTTCTGCCGCGAGTGCGGAAACTGGACCGAGGAGGACGTCTGCGCCATCTGCGCCGACGCCCGGCGCGACCACCGTGTGATTTGCGTCGTCGAGCAACCCGCCGACCTGCTCTCGATCGAGCGAACGGCCGAGTACCGCGGCCTGTACCACGTCCTCGGCGGCTCCCTGTCCCCGATCGACGGCGTCGAGCCCTCCGACCTGCGCATCGACGAGCTCATACGACGGGTGGAGCGGAACGGGATCGACGAGGTGGTGATCGCCACCAACCCCAACATGACCGGCGAAGCGACTGCCGCCTACCTCGCCGACCGGCTGCGCGGCCAAGCCCGGGTCACGCGTCTGGCCAGCGGTCTCCCGGTTGGATCAGATCTCGAGTACGCGGACGAGGTCACGCTCGGCCGGGCGCTCTCCGGGCGCCGCGAGATGTAGGCGTTTTGGCCCTTAAGTGGCACTCCTGAATAGGACCATCGAAATCGAGAATCACGCTCGGCGCCCCCCGCTCCTGCTCGTCGCCGCAGCGTCGCCGCGAGGACGGAGCGAAGCGTCAGGCGACCGCCACGCGGACCCCGTGCCGACGGAGAAATGAAAGAACCGTCTGGACGTGAACTCCGACACCGGTGTTGAGGAACTGATGCTCCTCGAGGCGCTGACCGTCCCGCTCGACGGCGGGGCTGAAGCCAAGTGGGTAGTGCACGGTGTGCACCTGGATTCCCAAGACCCGCCCGCGCGTGTCGAAGATCGGTCCACCACTTTGCCCGCGCAGCCCCGGCGACGACGTCTCGAGGAACACAACCTCGATCCCGCTCTCTCGCCCTCTGTCGCTTACGCGCGTCCTCGTCACTATCCCTTCGAGCGGGAACTGCGGCAAGGGAAACGTGCCTTCCGCGAAGACGAATGCATCCGCGGCCTCGTCGAACGTCGTGCTCACGGAGTGGAAGGGATAGCCGAGCTTGCAGACACACGTGCCAGGGAGAGCGTCGCTTCGTTCGGCGAAGAGGGGATAGGCGCCAACGAGCGAAGGCTCGAACGGCTCCAGCCGGCCGAGAGCGAGATCGACGCCCGGCAGCACGTGAAACTCGCTCACGATTCGCCCGTCCCACCCTGTCCAGAGCGAGTAGTTGCGAACCCAGTCAGGTCTGGCGGCGAGAGCCCGCACTCGTTTGGTCTTCCCTTTAGCCGTCCCCTCGCCCGCGTCAATCGCTGCCGCGTGGCGCTCGTACTCCGCTATCTCGCTCTGGTGAGCGGCGTGAGCCGTCGCCAGCTCGAGCATGTGCGCAGCGGTGATGATCCAACCCTCGTCGTTGAGGACGACGAACGCCGCCACGCTGCACTCCACACGACCGTCGTAGTGCCGCGCCGATGTGATGAACGGGCGCGTGTACTGCGACGCCAGCTCATACGCGCGCGCGAACATCGGGACGAGTCTGCAGTCTCGGCTGCTAGCGGATGACCTTGATCTGGCCGCGAATGACGCCGTTCGGATAGGTGGTGGTGATCACCGTGACCCAGCTGTTCGCCGAGAGGATTTGGTCGACGTACGCGCGCCTCACCCTCGTGACTCCGCTTTGCCCGGACCTGCATTGCTTGCAGAGGCGGACGATGATCAGCCCGAAGCGCCCCGGCTTGCCGATGTGGACGTCAACATAGGTGGCACCCTGCCCCACGCCAGCGTACGTGATGCGCCAGGTGAGCTTTCGCGTGGTGGCGTTGAGGGTTCCCGAGAACGTCCCTTTCGCCTGCGCAACGCTTGCAGGCGCCTTCCATGGCCTGTTTTTTGGCGTCACGACCTGGCGGGAGTCCATCTTCGCGGACAATCGGTGCGTCTTCGCCGCAGCCGCCCCCGCGGCCGAGGAGACGAACGCCCAGCTGAGCGCTGCGACGAGAATGGTGACCGGAACTACAAGCGCCTTGCGCATTGAATCTCCTTCTCTTCAACCCCGGCGATGGTGGTCTGAATGTGCCCGTCCATCTATCTCGCTCTTGATTTCAGTGTAGGCCGCCGAAGTGAAATGTGATGGGAGGCCCGTCGCCGGGCCTCCCATCCACGTGTCGCCTATCGAGATCCGGTGCCTACTTCTTCGGTGACACCAGGACGCTGGCCGTGCTGCCGCCGAAACCGCTGGTTGCCCACGTGTACGTCACCGCGGGGAACTTCGGCGGGGAGCCGGTCTTGGAGACCTGAGTGCCGGCCAAGGCGCCCGGGTTGTACTTGATCCCGATGATGTACGTGCCAGGCGCGGTCACATTGATCGTGACCGTCCCGGTGGTCGAGTTGTAGGTCGTCGTGCCCTGCGCGGAGCTCTTGGCGCACGTCGCGAAGTCGAACAGGACGACCTGGCCGAGATCCTGAATCGGGATCGGGGGCCAGTTGTTGCCCAACGTCGTGCTGTTGTTCGTCTCCGTGATCGTCACAGTCTGCGCCGAGCCGAGCGTGATCTTGTTGTAGTAGAAGATCACACCCGGTGCCACGCTCTGGATCTTGCTGACCCCGCCCTTCGTCGAGATGTTATAGGCGAGGTCGGTGAGGCTCTGCGCACCGCTCTTGTAGTTCTGGCAGGTCGTCGCGGTCGGCAGGATCTGGCCGGTCTGCGGCGTGATGATCGGAATGCTCACCGTGTCTTGGGCCGGACCCGTCTGGTCGGAGTCGGCGATGCCGGTGTTGCTCAGGTTGCCGCCCGCATTGAACTCCGCCTGGGTGACCGTGTGACTGGCGGTGCAGGTCATGTTCGCACCCACGGCCAGCGTGGTCTGCGGACAGCTCACGCCCGGCGCGTCGGCCTTGCTATCGGTGACCGTGACGCCGGTCAGGCTCACGTTGCCGGTG
>WNFV01006735.1_pt1 | contig 18129 bp, 24 predicted proteins | sample 5400101 | NCBI WGS metagenome assembly WNFV01 (sample SAMN13153361, study PRJNA577476) | soil metagenome | isolation source: 115 cm soil or saprolite under grassland replicate 1 | place: USA:California | collected 2016-06-15
ACCTCATCGACAACGCCATCCGCTACAACCTCGCCGAACACGGATGGGTCGCCGTCACCAGCGGCCTCGATGATGGAACCGCCCAGCTCACCGTGGAAAACCCCGGCCCTCCTGTGCCGATCTACGAGATCCCCAGCCTGTTCGAACCTTTCCGCCGACTCGCCACCACCCAGCGACGCGCCACCCCGGGTGGCAACCATGGGGCAGGACTTGGCCTGTCCATCGTTCGCTCCGTGGCCCACGCCCACAGGGGCGACGTCCACGCCACCCCCCGCCCCGACGGCGGCCTGGTCATCCACGTGCGCATCCCAGCCCTCGCCACCGTCAACCGGATCAATTCCCCGGATCGGAATCCCACACGCATGTCGGCGGCATCGCAACCAGGCAACGCGGAGGGCGCAACCCAGCCGGAATGACCATGTCCAGCGGTGGTCGGCGCGAGCTGCGCATCCGGTCCTGAGAGCAGGACCTCGCCGGCCATCTCGACCCCGAACAGGCCACGCCAGCGTGGGAGCAGCCGCGGCGACTCCCCGCACGCGGCGAGCGTCCCATGCGCCACGATGCTGTTCGGTGGCAGTCGGCCGCCGCCAGATCGCCGCAGAGGTACCATCGTCGAAATGTCAGCGCTGAAGCCCGCCGCCGCCCCATCGGCCGTCCTGCTAGCGGGCCTACTCGTCGCGCTCCCGATCCTAGCCGGCTGCCAGCGTTCGGCGGCATCCGGCCCAGCCCCGTCCACCACGGCCGCGCCAGCCGCGCCGGGCCGTCCCCAGCCGGGCCGGGTTCGCCTGGGTCCGGCGCCCAGCTACGTAGCCGTGGCAACCACCGACCTGGCCGCCCACGCCAAGCCAGACGACGGCAGCCGCGTCGTCGGCCTGTTCCCGCAGACGACCCCGTGGGGCAGCCCAACGGCGTTCCTGGTGACCCAGGCCTACCGGGACGCCGCAGGGGCGACCTGGCTCAGGGCGCTGCTGCCGCGCCGACCGAACGGGTCGGTCGGCTGGATCCGCCGCGAGCAGGTCCGCGTGCGCCCGGTGGGCTACGCGCTGGAGGTCGACCTGTCGGCCCGCACGGTGCGGCTGCTGCGCGACGGCCGCACCGAGCGTATCTGGCCGGCCGGGATCGGCCGGCCGCTCACGCCCACCCCGACCGGACGGTTCTACCTCACCGTCAAGCTCCGTCCGCCGCAGATCTCGGCCGTCTACGGCGCCTGGGCGCTGGGGCTGTCGGGCTACTCGGAGGTGCTGGAGCAATTCGGCACCGGCGACGGGCAGATCGCCCTGCACGGCACCGCCGACCCCACCGACCTCGGCAACCAGGTGTCCAACGGTTGTGTCCGCCTGGCCAACCAGCCGATCACTACCCTGGCCGAGACCCTCCCGCTCGGCACCCCGGTCACCATCCGACCATAACCGCATGCGCTGATGTGGCAAGCCCACCTGACCACCTCCGGCTGCCCGACGATACTGCACCGCCTGGTTGGATCACGCTGCTGGCAGACCGATGGCCGCGCTGACTGGTGCGGGTGCGGGATCAGCCCAGCGGGCACACCCGCACCCCGGCCACCCGTGCCAACGGCACCATCACGGCCAGCAGCTGCGCGGCCAGCGGCAACCCGAGCAGCAGCAGCCCGGCCACCAGCGTCAGCGCACCCCCCTGTCGCCGCGGTGTCAGCAGCCGGTTGACCCGCTCGGTGGCCGAGCCCACCGCGGCACCCAGCGCCGCCGTGGGCACGGGGGCATCGCCGAGGGCAGCCAGCGCCGCGGCGACCTGCTGGCGGCCGTGGGCGCGGGCGGCGGCGTCGTCAGCGGCCAGCTCGACCAGCGCGGTGACCGCCTGGTGGCCCAGCCGCGCCGCGGGCAGCCAGGGGAAGCCCACCTGCAGCAGCTGCGCGAGCAGCACCAGCCGGTGGTGGCGGCCGGCCTGATGGGCGCGCTCGTGGGCCAGGACGGCGTCCAGCTGCCCGGCGTCCAGGCGGCGCAATGCTGTGCTGGACAGCACCACCGGGCCCTGCTGGCCGGGCAGGCAGTAGGCGAACGCACGCCCATGCTCCAGCACGGTCACCCCTGGCAAGCCCACCGCCGGTCTGCCGGCCAGCGCGAGCAGGTCCTGGTGGCGGTCAGCCGCCCGCCTGGCCCGCAACCCGGCCACCGCGCCGCCGACAACGAGCCCACCAGCCACGATCGCGATCAGCAGCGTCCCGGTCACCGTTGCGGCGCTGCCGTCGGGGGGTGTCGACAGGGCGGTCCGCAGCGCCATCACGCAGGTGCGCAGCAGCTCGGCGACATCAGGTCCCAGCGGGTCGGTGGGCAGCAGCAGCAGCAGCCCGGCCAGCGCCACCGCGGCCAGCGCAGCGACCGAGCTGCCCAGCCACAGCCAGGCAGCCAGCGTGGGCCAGCGCGCCAACCCTCGCAGCCGCCGCAGCGCCACCGGGGTCCCAGCACCCAGCGTCAGCGCCGATGCGGCGACCACCAGCAGGGAGGTCACGGGCGACCGCGCTGGCTGGGGGTTGGGCGGGTGCGGGCGGTGTCCAGCGCCGCCCGCAGCGCCTCGGCCTGGTCGGGTGGGATCTGCTCCACGAAGTGCAGCAGCACCGCCGGGCGGTCGTCGCTGCTGCCCAGCACGCTGGCCATGAGCTCGGCGGTGTAGGCGGCACGCGAGCTGGTCGCCCGGTAGGTGTGCGCGCGGCCGCGACGCTGCCGGCGCAGCATCCCTTTGCCGACCAGCCGGTCCATCACCGTCAGCACCGTGGTGTAGGCCACCGGACGCTCCCGGGTCAGCTCGTCGACGACCGTGCGGCCGGTCACCGGGCCGTCGGCGGCCCAGACGACCTCCATGATCGCCCGTTCCAGCTCGCCGAGCCCACGCAGCCGCACCCGTCCTCCCGTGCTCACCGCACCCACCGGCCCGGCCAGCTGCCGCCGGCGTGCGGTCGCGTGGGTATCATCGCCGGCCGTTCAACCCGGCGGCACCGATGTGCCGTTGCGCGAACCCCGCGGGGGGTCCAGCGCCGACGCCGGCGCGGCCTCGCCGGCGGCGACCGCCTCCGGCACACGGGCGCGGAGTTCGGCGAGGTCGCGCTCGAGCTGGGCGACCCGCGCCGCCATGGGGAGTTCCTGCTGGCCGGCGTGGGCCTGCCGCTGCGGTGGCTCCCGGTTGCGCAGCATCCACATGCAGCCAAGCAGCAGCAGCGGGCACAGCAGCAGGGGCAGGATGGTGAGCAGCCGGGTGAGCATGCCGCCTCCTCGACCAGGTCCGAGCCGTCCGGTGACGCCTCCTACGATACGTCGTAGCATAGGTGGCCGCGATGTCGAACACCACTCCAACCCTTGGCCAGGACCCACCGCGGCGCCCATCGGGCCGCGCGCTGCGGCGGGCGCTGCCGACGCTGGTCCTGGTCGCGGTGCTGCTGCCCGTCCTGGTGGTGGGGGTCCTACGGGTGCAGCGGCGCGTGGAGGCGACCGGGGTGGCCGGGTTCACCGTCGCCGACCAGGAGGCAACCGAGGCCGGTGTGCCCCACCGGGTGGTCGAGGTCACGGGCGAGCTGCTGGCCGACGGCTCGCCGTGGTCCTCGACGTCGGCGCGCGGGTCGGTGCTGGTGGTGAACTTTTGGGCGTCGTGGTGCGGCCCCTGCCGCGCCGAGCAGCCGGAGCTGAGCCGGGTCGCGCGCGCCTACCGCGGCCGCGGCGTGCGGTTCGTCGGGATCAACGTGCGGGAGAGCCGCGGCGCCGCCGAGAGCTATGTGGAGGAGTTCCAGATTCCCTATCCGTCGCTGTACGACCAGGCCGCCCTGAACGCGGCGCGGTTGCAGGCGTTCGCGCTGCCCAGCACCTTCATCCTGGACCGCGACGGGGTGGTCGCCTACCGGCTGACCGGCAAGACGACCGTGCCGATCCTGTCGGCCCGGCTGGACAAGCTGCTCACCCACGGCGGGCGGTGGGTCGGGTGAGCGCCACCTTCCTGGTCATGGCCGCGTTCCTGGCCGGCATGGTCAGCATCTCCTCGCCGTGCTGCCTGCCGCTGCTGCCCGGCTACCTCGCCTACCTCGGTGGGGATCCAAGCCACACCAGCCCACGGCGCACCATGGCCGCCGCAGGCCTGTTCGTCCTGGGGTTCGGCGCCACCTTCACCGCGCTTGGCGCCAGCGCCTCCTGGCTGGGGGCGGCGCTGCTCGCGCACCAGCCGGTGCTGCTGCGGGCCGCCGGGCTGCTGGTGGCCGCCATGGGGGTGGCGACCATGCTCGGCGCTGGCGTCCCCGGGCTGTCGGGGGAGCGGCGGCTGATTGCCCTGCACCGGGTGCCCCGCGGGCCAGGGTTCGCGGCCCCGCTGGGGGTGGCGTTCGCACTCGGTTGGACGCCGTGCATCGGGCCGGTGCTGGCCGGGCTGCTGGCCACCGCCGCCGCCAGCGGCACCGCCGCCGTCGGGGCGGCGCTGCTGGCCGTCTACGCCGCCGGGCTGGCGGTCCCGTTCCTGCTGCTGGCCTGGGCGGTGGTCCGCGGACGGGCCGGGGTTGGGCTGCTGCGCCGCCACCACCACGCCCTCGCCCGGGCGGGCGGCGCCCTGCTGCTTGCCGTCGGGCTGACCATGGCCGCGGGCGCCTGGACCCAACTGTTCGCCCCCCTGGTGCGGCTGTTTGTCCGCTCCGGTTGGCCGCCCATCTGACCGGCATGCATCCGCGTCGCCTGCTCGCCCTGGCCGCCATCGGCGCGGCGCTGCTGGCCGCCTGCGCCCAGCCGGAGGCCGCTCCGGACGCTGGTCGCCGGCCGGCAGTGTCGGCCTCCACGGGCGCGCCGACCAAGCCGGGCGTGATCCGGGCACGGTTCGCCGGGTTCGCCGGCGGGCCGGGATTTGCGCTGCCCGAGGACCTGCGGGGCCGCCCGCTGGTCCTGAACGTGTGGGCGTCCTGGTGTGTCCCCTGCCGCAGGGAGATGCCGGCGTTCCAGTCGGTGTACCTGCGGGCGCGCGGCACGGTCGGGTTCCTCGGCGTCGACTACCTCGACGAGGACAGTGCGGCCCGGCGCCTGGCTGCCGACACCGGCGTGACCTACCCGCTTGCCGCCGACCCCAAGGGCACCCAGGTCGCCAAGCTGGGCGTGACGGCGCTGCCGACGACCTTGTTCTTCTCGGCCGACGGGGTGCTGCGCGGGCGCCGCTTCGGCGAGCTGACCGCCGACCGGCTGCGCGCCGCGATCCGCACCTACCTCGGCGTCGAGGTGCCATGAGGGGCCCGACCCAGCCGGCGCAGGCCGTCCGCGCTGCCGGTGGTGCGGCCGCGGCTGCCGCGTTGCCTTCGCTGGGAGCAGGCAGACCGGCATCCCGCCCTGGCGCCGCTGGCCGCCGCCGGCCTGCTGGCCGCCGGGGTCCTGGCGGTCGTGGGCCTGCCACCCGTCGACCTGCACGGGCCGCTGCATCGCCTGGGGATCATGGACCCGCTGTGCGGCATGACCCGCGGGGTGGTCCCGGTGCTGCACGGCCAGCTCGGCCGGGCCGTCGCCTACAACCCGGCCAGTCCCCTGCTGGTCGCCGGTGCGCTGCTTGCCCTGGGTCGGTGGCTGGTCGGCCGGCTGACCGGCCGCTGGCTGGACGCCACCCTGCGGCGAACCCCACGCACCGTGGGGCTGGCCGCTGCCTTGGTGCTGGTGCTGTGGGTCAACCAGCAGGCCCACGCCGCCCTGCTCCGCTGACCACCCGCCCTGCGCCGGGTCAGGCCTTGAGTCCGGCGACCGCGTCCTGGACCTTGCCAAACGGCACGTGCATCTCCAACGACACCTCGCGGAAGCGGATCTGCCCGTCGCGGTCGATGAGCCAAAACGAGTGGGTGGAGAACGGCCCCATGCTGCCCGGCAGGTCATAGATCCCAAACGCCCTGGCGACCTGGGTGGAGGTGTCGGCAAGGATCGGCATGTCGACGCCGAGCCGGCGAGCCATCTCCCGGGAGGTGTCCAGGTCCTGCACGGTGACGGCGAACACCTCGGTGCCCTGCGCCTGGAAGGTGGCCTTGGCCCGCTGCAGCTCGACCAGCTGCGCCTCGCACGGGCTTCAGCTGGCGTGCTCGTAGAAGTAGAGCAGGACGTTGCGCTTGCCCCGGAAGCTGGCCACGTCCACGGTCTGCCCGGTGGTGGACGCCAGCCGCACTGGCGGGGCGGCCTCCCCGACCGCCCGCACCCCACCCGCGGCGGGCTGCGCGTTGCCCCCACCGTCCTGGCGGCCGGTGAGCCACACCACCGCCACCACGCCCAGCACGACGACCACGGCCAACGGCAGCCACCGCGCCCAGCCGGCCGTGGGTCCTGCTGGCTTGGTGGAGGCGGTGGTGGCCGGCCGCTTGCGCGGCGGGCGGGTGGACTTGCTCACGGCTGACTCACCTGCCTGACCGATGAGATGACGCTGCGGGCGATCCTCGCAGCCTGAGGTCGAGCCATTATCCTACACGTCGTAGGAACCGGTGGAGGAGACCCATGCCAATTCTCGGTGAGGCGCCGAGCGGCCGAGCCCTGCGGCAGTGCCGGGCGAACGCCCGGCCGCCGCAGGGGTCGGCCAAGTGAAGCAGACCGTGGTGCTCGCCCACGTCGAGGGGGCTGTGCACGGCGGCGGCGCCGCGCAGCTGCTGCGAGCAGGCCCGCTGCTGGCCGTGCTGCTGGTGGCGGCCTGGGCCCTGCTCGAGCGAGTCGGCACGGCGGCAGCCACGCCACGCAAGCGGCTCGGCGCGGGCGCGGCGGCCACCCTCGGCACAGCCGGCGTCATCCACCTGGCCCTGATCGGTCAGCATGCCGCAGAGAGCCTGGCCAGCGGCGTGTTCTTCGCCGCCGTCGGGGTCGTGGAGCTGGTGCTGGCGGTCGCACTGTGGCAAACGCCGGGATCGCGTCGGACCGCCTTGGCGGCCGGAATCGTGGCCGGGGCGCTGCTGGCGCTGTACGGGGTGTCGCGGCTGTGGAGCATCCCGACGTTCGGGGGCCAAGAGGCCGTCGACACGCTCGGGCTGCTTACCAAGCTGCTGGAGCTGGTCGGTGCGGCCCTGGCCGCCGCCGCAGCCGGTCCCTGGTCTTTGCGACCCATCGGGCGACAACTCATCGTGGGCGCGGCGGCCCTGGCCGTGGCGCTGGCCGCCCAAGGCGTGTTCGGTCTGGGCGCCGAGCCGTGGCAGGTGGCTGTGGTCACCGTCATCACCGTCGGAATCGGCGCGGCCACCGGCTCCCGAAGCCGAGAGGAGCTCGCTGTGGCCGCCGCCGACGGGGCCGTGCTGGCGCTGCTGCTGCGCGCTGACGGGCTGGTCCCCTACCTGCTGGCCGGCGTGGTCGCCGGGCTGCTGCGGGTGGCGGCCCGCCGGTTGGCGCGCTGGGCGCTGGCGCCGGTGGCGGTGGCGGCGCTGCTGGTCCTGGCCGTGCCGCCACTGGAGGCTCGCATGGAGATCCTGCACGTTAGCCACCCGGGCGACACCCTCGCGTGGATGGTGGCGTTCCTGGCCGCCGTCGCGCTGGCGCTGGGGGTGTGGCGGTCGGGTCGCCTGCCGGTGGTCGCCGGGTTCTTCGCCGCCCATCTGGGCCTGCAGGGGCTGCGGCTGCTGGTCGGGCAGACCAGCCTGGAGGCGGTCGAGATCCCCGCCGCCTCGCTCGGCCTGGTTCTGCTGGCCACCGTGGTGCTGGCCGACCCGCAGCTCACGCCGGCCGGGGCTGTCCCGGCGGTACTGGTCGGCGGGTTGGCCGGCGCGCTCGACGTGGTGCTCCGCGCGCTCGGGACCCCGTATGCGCCGCTGCTGGCGGTCGCGATCGCTGTGGCCGTCGCTGCCCCATTCCGGTCTCCGCCGCCGGGCTCGGCCCCTGACGAGGGCGCCGCCGAGGCGTTGGCGGCCGGCTCCCCTGCACGTGGCGCGACCTACCGCGGTGGGAACGGGCCGGGATGATCTGGGACTGCTCGCCGCGCCTCAGCGGTCTGACCCGCGGTAGGCGTCTGGGCTGCTCATCATCTTCAGCATGGCTGGGCCGCCGGTGCGCAGGAATCGCAGCACCGGCACGGCGGCCAAGGTGAGGAAGACCAGGTTGATGATGGTGGTGGAGGTCCAGGTGATGCTGGCCTCCACGACCTTGGCGGCCCGCTGGGTGGGCACCAGGCCGACCGCGCCCAAGCCCAGCTCCACCACCAGGCCGGCAACGATCATGGCGGCGTAGAAGCTGGCCAGCAGCAACCCGACTCAGTTCGCCCTTGGACACCAGCGCCTGGACCGCCCCGGGACAGGCCAACGCCCAGGAGCAGCACCCACAAGATCTCCCACAACACCGCCACTGCCAGGCTGCGAGCCTGGCCAGCGGCACCCAGCAGGGTCCTCACGGCTGCTCAACGCCGAGGTCGCCGCGACGCTGCAGGCAACCCTTCCAGCCCCATCGTGAGGCTGCGAATGCCCCCACGACGCGGCATGGCTGGTCAGGCCAGGTATGCCAGGCTGGTCATCATGCCCGCCTCCATGTGGTAGAGGTTGTGGCAGTGCACCACCCACTGCCCAGGGTTGTCGGCGTCCAGGTCCACCGCCAGCCGCTGCATGGGCGCGACGATCACCGTGTCCTTGCGTGGGCCGGCGCCGGTGGGGTGCTGCACGGCGAAGGTGTGACCGTGCAGATGCATAGGGTGAAACATCATCGACGGGTTCTCGAACACCAGCCGGGTGCGCTCCCCAGCGCGCAGCGGCAGCGGCCGGTCGGGGTCGAAGGTGCGCCCGTTGATCGTCCAGCGGAACTCCCCCATGCCGCCGCTCAGCGTCAGCCGGTGGGTCCGATCCGGCGACCGCGAGCCCAGCGCGACAGCAGGGTCGGCCCGCAGCCGGGCCGGGTCAAGCAGGCGACCGTCCAGCTCGGTGGGGCGCGCCCGGGCCGGTGGCGGGGTGCCGCGGCCGGCCCGCAGCAACCCACGCGCCTGGCCGCGTTTGCCTTCGGCCACCGCGACCAGCGGGAACACGCCCTCGTGGAGGTCGACGAGCAGGTCGTAGCGCTCGCCCATCCCCATCAGCAGCGCGTCCACGGTCACCGGGTCCAGCGGGTAGCCGTCGCTGTGGGTGACCTGGAGCCGGTGGCCGCCGACGGCGACCCGGAAGGCGGTGTCGGCGGCGGCGTTGATCAGCCGCAACCGCAGCCGCTGGCCCGGCCTGGCAGCCAGGGTCGCCGGGTCCTCCGGGGGTCGGCCGTTGAGCAGGTAGCGGGGATAGTTGACCTCCCCACCCGCGCCACCAAGCTGGCCACCCGCGGCCGTCATGCCCCGCATCATGTCGTCCATGCTCATGCCGCCGGAACGCTGCAGCGAGGCCATGATCGCCGCCGGGGAGGGGCCGAGCCCGTCGGTCCAGTCGTCCAGCACCACCACCGCCTCGCCGTCGTAGCGGCCAGGCTCATCGGGATCCTCGACCACCAGGGCCGCATACAGCCCACGGTCAAGCTGCAGCCCCACGTGCGGGTGGAAGAAGTAGGTGCCCGGGGCGGGCACGGTGAACTCGTAGGTGAAGTGCCCTCCCGGCTGGACCGGCGCCTGCGTCACCTCGGGCACGCCGTCCATGTCGTTGCGCAACGCCACCCCGTGCCAGTGGATGGTGGTCGCCTCGGGCAGGCGGTTGTCCAGCCGGGCACGCAGCACCTCCCCGGCCCGCACCCGCACCACCGGACCCGGCACGTTGCCGTTGTACGCCCAGGTCGCTATGGGCCGGCCCGCCAGCTCCAGCGTCACCGGCGCGGCGGTCAGCGCCACCTGGCGGACCGGCGCGCCCGCCCGCCGCCGCCGCGCCTCAGTCGCCTGCACCGCTGGAGAGGAGGGCCCGACCCGGCCGCGGCCGGGCTGGCGGTCGCAGCCGCCGACCGCGATCCCCACGGTGGCGACGGCGGCGGTCGCCAGCACCTGCCGGCGCGACAGCGGCATCGTCGGTGGCATCCTGCTCGGGCCCTCGCTCGATGGTGTGGTCGGCCTGGCTCGGGTGGCCCACCCTGCAGCCAGGCAGCCCTACCGATTGTAGGAGCCAGGTCGGGGCGGCGGCGCCAGCGCCTACCCAGCGAGGTCGTTCATCAGCAGGTCCTGGTCGATGGCGACAGCGGCGATCGCGCCCTCGGCGGCGCCGATCACGACCTGGGCGCCAGGGACCGGCATGGTCGGGCGCCGCGCCATGTCGCCGGCGGCGAACACCCCAGCCACGCTGGTCTGGCCGAAGTCGCCCACCCTGACCGAGCCATCCTCCAGCAGCACGCAGCCAAGCTGGCCGGGCAGGTCGCTGCGCTGCCGGGTCGGCGGGTGCAGAAACGCCGCCCGGCGCTCCACCGACTCGCCGGTGGCAAACACGACCCGTTTGAGCTGCCCGTCGGCGCCCTCCAAGCCGGTGATCGGCTCCTGGTGCAGTCACACGCCCCGGGCCCGTAGGGTGCAGAAACCCGATCATGCAGCTTGTTGTCGGTGGTACTCGTGGAGCAGGCCGCCAAGGCGGTCGCGGCGGTGCACACGCCCTCGCTCCTCACTGATGGCAGTAAGGCCGGCTGGTGGATCCGGCGTTCCATCCCCAAGCGATCGGTGCGGACGGTGGCCGTTGTAGTGCTCGATGTAGACCCGCAGCACCTGCTCCAGTTGTCCTCGCCCGGTGATCAGCAGCCAGTCCAGGCATTCTGCGCGGACTGTACGGATCCAGCGCTCCGCATAGGTGTTGGCGTTGGGGGCGTGCACCGGTGTGATGAGGACATCGGCGCCTTCCGACCCGAAGACGTCGTCGAACGCGCGGGTGAACTTCGCATCCCGGTCGCGGAGCAGGAACCGCAGCCGCCGTCCTCGATCCCCGAGCATCAGCAGTAGGTTGCGGGCCTGCTGGGCAACCCAGGCGCCATCCGGGTGGGCAGTCACGCCGGCCAGGCAGACCCGCCGAGTATCCAGCTCGATGAAGAACAGCACATACAACCGCCGCAGCCACACCGTGTCGACAGTGAAGAAGTCACACGCCACGATCCCGGCGGCCTGCTGGCGCAGGAAGATCCGCCAGGTCGTGGCCACCCGCCGGGGTGCGGGATCCAACCCGTGGTGGCGAATGATTGTGCGGATCGTGGTGGCCGAAACCCGAACCCCGAGGCGCTGGAGCTCGCCCTTGATGCGCTGGTAGCCCCAGCGCGGGTTCTCTCGAGCCAGGCGGATGATCAGCTGTTGCACGTCCTGGTCCAGCGGTGGCCGGCCGGCCTGATGGTGCGGGTAGGTCCAGGCGCGGGCGACCAGCCGCCGGTGCCAGCGCAGCAGCGTCTCGGGCATCACGAGGAAGCATGACCAGCGGGCTCGGGGCAGCGCGCGGCTGATGGCAGCCAGCAAGGCACGATCGGCTGGCTCGAACCGAGGTCGTCAGCTCTGTCGGCGGAGCACGGTGAGCTGGTGGCGCAGCACCAGGATCTCCAGGTCCTTGGCGGCATCACCGCGGGCGAGCAGGACCAGCAGCTGGATGGAGCGGCACAGCGTCAGGTAGGCGAGTCTCGGCAGCAACGCGGATGCCCTCCGCAGTAGGGTCAGCAGCGGCGCTACCGTACCCAGACCATCTGCTGCGGATCCGCAGCTCACAGGCTATGTCCGAGTTTCCGCACCCTACGAGTTTCCACGACAACGTTTTTCTCCACCTACGCATCCTCACGGGTTGCGTCAGCGCGCCCTCGGGCGAGCGCCTGACCGCATTTCGCGGGGCTCTTCGCTTTGTCGCGATTATGGGAACGCGGAGAAGGGCGACCGCCCCGTCGGTCTGGCTCGGCCGGGATTCGTGCTGCCGCGTTGGTCGGCCGGAGGTGCTTGCAGGACGGGGCGGCGCCATTGGTGGCAAAATGAGCCCGAAGGAGATTCGGCAGCGGTTACGTTGCGCCGCGCCGCGGGTTGTTCTTATGACCGAAATAGTGCCGCTCGGCTCCCAATCGCCGATCGGCTGAGAAAGGAGTCCCGGTGGGAACCAAGACGATCACGATGTACGTCTCAGACCTCGACCAGTCCGAGATCCCTGCCGGTCAGGCGTATCAGCTGTCGATCCGCCACCCGGACGGCTCGACACAGCAGCTCGATATCTCCGAGAAGAACTACCGTGACCTGAAGTTGGCGGGTGTGGGTAAGACGCTGAAGAAGCGTGGGCGCAAGCCCGGGTCCACCACCATGGCGACCGGCGCCCCGCGCAAGCGCCGCCCGCGCCAGAACAGCAAACCGCCCGTCACCGCCTGATCCAAGAAACCGCCGGATCCATCAGGTGGGTGGGCGTGCTTCCGGACTGTCCAGCCCGAGCACGCCTGCGACCGCGCGGGCGGCCAGCAGCTCGTCGTGCGGGGCTTGCCCGGCGAGCGCGATCACGGCCCCTTCGAGCGCTCCCCAGAACGCCAGCGCCACCGCCTTGGCGGGCGGGCCGGGTGGAATCGACCCGTCGTTGCGCCCCGCTTCGATCAGGCGGGCGCAGCGCTTCATCAGTGTTTGTGAGACCCGCTTGATCTCGCGCCCGACCGGATGGTCCTGGCCGCTGAACTCGACCCTGAGCGCCATCATGACGCGGGCGACGTCACGTCGGCAGTAGACGGCGTGACCGCGCGCCAGCGCGAGCAGGGCGGCGACCGGATCGGGCTGTTGCTCGGCCGGCGCGCCGACCTCGCGCCACCAGGTCTGGTTGACCCACTCGAGCACCGCCAGCGCCAGGTCCTCCTTGTCCTTGAACTGGTGGTAGAGGGCGCCGCGCGTGTAGCCGGCCTCGCGGGCCACTTGTTCGAGCACCAGGTTGCCGTAGCCGTAGCGGGACAGGCCCTGCGCAGCCGACTCCAACAACGCGGCGCGCGAACGCGCGCGGCGCTCAGCCTGGGTGGAACGTCGGCGACTTGTCGGCGCCCGCGCCGTCGAGCGGCTCATCGAAGACGTAGCGCGTACATGCATGTACGTATGATACCGTACCATCCAGCGAGGAGAACTTCCGTGTCTACACAGGAGATCGACTTTACCGCGGGGACGGACAGCCATCCGAACGACCCGCACGTGGAGACGCCGGGCAGGGTGCGTCCGGTCGCGGTGCCGCCGGCCGCGCGAACGCTCGGCACGCTCCCCCACATCGACTACGAGGACGCCTTCCTCGTCGAAACCGGCCCGTGCGTCGACTGGTCGTGCGGTACCTCCTCGAGCGGGCCAGCCGCAGGATTCGTGAAAGGGAGCGAGACGGATGAACGTTGAATTGGCGATCGCCGGGCTGGGTTGCTTCGTCCTCGCGTTCGGTCACACGACGATCGGTCTGCGCTGGGTCCTTCCCAACCTCACGAAGGGGCGCCTGCCGAGCACACCGTTGGGCCCGCCCTCGATGACCCTCGGCATGGTGCGCTTTACCTGGCAGGTAGTCAGCGTCGTGCTCGTGGCCTTCGGCATCCTCTTCATGGCACTCGCCTGGGCTCCGGATGTCGATCTGAAGACCCTGCTGCTGCGTTGGTTTGCCGCGTTCTGGCTCGCTGCTACGGCGACGGCCGGCTGGAACGCTCGCCGCCGCCCGCGCAGCCTCCTGCGTTCTCCGGTGCCGTGGGTCTTCGTGGTGATCGCGGTGCTGTGCTGGACAGCATCCACCTGAGCCTTGACCCGTTCGTCGTCCCGGCCTAGGACGAAGGCGAAAGGTCCACGAATGAGGCTCCCGAACACCGCACACACCTCCCGGCCCTGGCGGATCCACGAACTCACCTGCGACTTCCGGCTCGAGGACGTCTGGGCGCTGCCGACGCAGGGCGGCCCGGACGACCTCCCCCGGTTGGTGCAGCGGTTTGCCTCGGCCGACCCGTCGCAAAGCTCCTCCCGCGCCGTCCGCACCCTCTTCGCGATCCGGTGGAAGCTCGGGGGGCTGCTCGGCTGGGACGACCCGGACGCCGGCCTCGGCTCCAGGGTGCCCACCCCCTTCACCTCGCTCTACCTGCTCGGCGACGAGTGGGCCGCGGAGATCGCCAACCGGACCATGCACGGGGTCATGCACATCGGCTGGGTCCCAGACGGGACCGGTGGCTACCGCGCCCAGATGGCCGTCCTGGTGAAGCCAAACGGACTGTTCGGGAGCGCCTACATGGCCGCGATCAGGCCGTTCCGACACCTGATCGTGTACCCGGCGATGCTGAGAGAGGGGAGCGGGAATGGCGGGCGCGCGCTGGCGAGCCGACGCCGGCGCACTCCAACTAGTTGCTCGGACCGGCGCCGGCACCGACCATGAACCGGGACACCGCCATCGACCTTCTCGACCGACTGCACAAGGCGCAGAACGAGTTCTACGCGGGCGGCTCCGGCGCTGGCCTTGAGCAGCTCCTCGCTCCGACCGTCACCTGGACCGTACCCGGCGACAATCGCATCGCCGGGACCTACCGTGGCCTCGAGGAGGTGTTCGGCTACTTCCGACGCCGACGAGAGCTGGCCGATCACACGTTTCAGATGAAGCGACGAGACGTTCTCGTCGGCGACGGAGACCGGCTCGCCGCGCTCACCGACGGGTTCGCCACCATCCGCGGTGTCGACCATCGCTGGTCCACCGTGGGGTTGTACGAGGTCAGCGACCGGCAGATCGCAGCCTGCTGGTTGCTTCCGCTTGACCAACGCGCGTTTGACGCGATCTGGACCGCCTGAGCCAACATCGAAGCAATACGCGTGTCCGCCGATCGCACACGCGCGACTGGGGCCAGTGGCCCGACGGGCCACGCGACTCTCGGCTCGCAGCCCGCGACACTCACGCCTTGCCCCGGCGGTTGCAGAAGTGCGCGTTGGCGGCATCTGGGAGTCCCCATGCATCATCAACCGGTGCCCGGACCAGGCCGATCTAGTCCGAGCAGACGACCAAGGTCGACGACATGAGGTGCCATCCGGTCGAGGGTTCATAGACCTCTCCCATCAGGATGTGAGCTTCGTCTTCAGTGATACGTAATAGGTACTCCTCGACTGCGCGTACCTGTCTGGCTAGGTCATCCCCAAATGACCTTCGTCGCTCGGGTAGCTGCTCCACCGTAGTCTTGAAGTCGACGGTTGCCTGGAGCGCCAACTGCACGTCGGTCATGAAGATATTCGCTTGGCGTTCGTAATCTTCGTAGAGCTGCTTGCGTCCTGAGAAAGGGGCGGCACCGCAGCGAAACGCCCGAGTGGGCCATACGCCGGCATCCCTACGCAGGTCGTTTAGGCGCACGCGGCGAGTCTCTAGGTCACCGCAAAGGTATCCGATGCGGCGGGCCTGCACCTTAGCCTGAATCCACCGATGTGATCGCTGGAGTCGTTCGTTTCGCCTGGTAAGAGGCATCGTTCTGCCACTCAGGCCGCTCACCTTCTGGATGCAGCGCCCTGCGACCGCCAAACAGCTCCTGACTGCAAGGACACCGCAGAGCGCACCGATTCTCGGTGGATTCAGGCTAATACTCCAGCCGTAGATCGTGATCTTCATGGTTGCCAGGCGGCCTGTCGGCGGTAGTGGCAGGTGCGGGCGCGTGCCTGATGTCGTCGTCGCCACACCGACCAGCGCAATCGGTGGGCGAGATCACCGGTGGGCTGCGCCAGCAGTGCCGCGAACAGGTGCTGGATCTCGTTGCAGGTCAGCGGGATCAGCGCTGGCGGTGGTGGGTGTTGGGTGTGTTCGGTCAGGGCTGCCACGACCAGGAAGGCGTGGGCGAGCATCGCCAGCGTGACCCACCGGTACCAGGAGCGCCAGCGGCGGACCTGGTGCTGGTCCAGGCCGACCAGGCCCTTGCCGGTCTGGAAGCGTTCTTCAATGGTCCAGCGCCGCCCGGCGACCCCGACCAGGACGGCAAGCGGCACCGGGCGGGGCGTGTAGCAGCGGTAATAGGCCAGCTCGCCGGTCTTGCGGTGGCGGCGGACCAGCAGCCAGTGCCGGCCTGCCTGCTCGCCAGGAGCAGGGCCATGGTCATGGTCCAGGCGCAGGAACGCCCAGTCGTAGCAGCGGTGGCCTTTGGCGCCCTTGCCGCACGAGATCTGCTGCCACGCCCGCGCCGGGACCTGCTTGAGCAGGCTGTCGGCGCGGTGGGTGCCGACGCCGAAAGGCACATGGTCATCGCAGGCGACCGCCAAGACATAACCGATTCCTCGGGCTTCCAGCGCAGCGCGCAGCTTGGGGTTGGCGCCGTAGACCTCGTCGCCGGCCACCCACGCCGCCGGGACCCCGGCGTCCAGCGCGCGGATGATCATCGCCTGCGCCAGGGCGGGTTTGGTCGCAAACCCAACCTCGTCGGGGACGCCGGCGGCCTGCAAGCGCGCAGGGTCGTTGGTCCAGGACCGGGGCAGGTACAGCTCCCGGTCGATCACCGCATGCCCAGCATCGGTGGCGTAGACCAGGTACACGGCGACCTGGGCGTTCTCGACGCGGCCGGCGGTGCCGGTGTACTGGCGCTGGACCCCGACAGTGGTGGTGCCCTTCTTGAGGTCGCCGGTCTCGTCGATGACCAGCACCGCCTCGGGGTCGCCCAGGTGCTCGGTGACATAGTCGCGCACGTCATCACGGACCGCGTCGTGGTCCCACACCGCTCGGCCAAGCAGGTGCTGCATCCCGTCCGGGCTGGGGTCGCCGGCGTGCTCAGCGATCGTCCAGCAGTTCTTGCGTGGCAGGTCGGCCAGCAGGCCGCGCACGAACGCCCTGGCCCGCTGCCGCAGATCCACCCGACCAAACCGACCCGCGACCCGGCCCAGCAACTCGTCCAACGGCTCCTGCCAGCGGGCAGGGTCGACGTCTACGCTGTGGCCTGCGGCCACCGTCTGATCTTTGGTTGTCCTCACAACACCAGATCATCAGCGGTGGCCGCCCTGGTCTGCCCGCCGGCCCCGGCCGCACCCCACCAGCCTGGTCACGATCTACGGCTGGAGTACTAGCGAGTGCATTCCTGCGGCTAGTTCCATGCGCACTCCGGGCGTGTGCGTTCCCGTGGCTAATTCGCGGGCGCGCATCTCCGCACGCTAAAGAATGCCCTGCGTGCATGCACCGAGCTGCTATCACCGTGGGGGAGGTCCGGCAGGAATAGCGGTCCAGAATAGTCCTAGCGGGAAGAATAGCGCCAGCTTTTACCGTCAGAATGGACCCCGAGATTCTAGCCCTCCGTACAGGACAGCCAGGCAAAGGGGGGCCGAAGTACTTGCCGGCCCGCAGGCCGCCTCGAGGATGCGGCCGCCCGGCGGGCACCGCTGGATCAGTTGGCCGACGAACCCACTCCTGCTGGTCGTAGGTTGCGGCGTGGAGGGTGTCGTGCCGCTCCTCCGCCACCCGGCCCGTTCCCCAAGCCACGCCCTGCGGTCCACCTTCCACCTCCCCTGACCCGCTCGTCGCCGATGATAGGCTCGTGGTCGCCAAGCTCGCGGGTGTAGCTCAATGGCAGAGCACTAGCCTTCCAAGCTCGTGACGCGGGTTCGATTCCCGTCACCCGCTCCAACAACCTCCCAGGTAGACTTGACATGCCGCTCCGTGCCCCGAGGCTTGGTGGCAGCAAGGGCCAGGTCATCCAGGGCCGAGGCGAGCGCGGCCTGCCGGTCGGCCACCGTTGGCCCCTTGGCATGTCCGGTGTGTGGCGCTACGAGCTGACCGATAGCCGGCCGCGGCTCCCGAGTATCGTGTACCCGGGAGGTCGAGCATGAGCGAGCAGGGCTGGAGGGAGTTCCTCGCCGCCGACGGCGTCGATGACTGGGTCGTGCTGCACGGCGGCGCGACGGCCGTCTTCAAGGTCGGATCCATCGGCGAGGCGGCGCGGCTGGCCGCGGCCTCGGAGGTCGCATCGGCGCACGGCGCGGTCGGCGACCGCGTATCGGTCCAGGAGGTGCAGCTCGCGATCGCCTCGAAGCCAGATGCGGTGGATGTCGGCTTCTGGCGCGCGGTGCTCGGCTATGCGCCGCTGGGCGACGACGCCGGCGTCGACCCGCTCGGGCACGGGTCGACGGTCTGGATGCAGGAGCTCGACGAGGCCAAGCCGCTGCGGCACGCGATGCACGTCGACGTATCGGTCGGACGCGACCACGTCGAGGGACGGCTGGCGGCGGCGCTCGCCGCGGGCGGTCGCGTCGTCTGGGAGAGCGAGGAGCACTGGACGCTCGCCGATCGGGCCGGGAACCGCGTCTGCATCACCGCCTGGCCCGATGGGGCCACCAAGGCGCCTCCCGACCCCGCCTGAGCCGCCTCGACTGCGG
>WNFV01004158.1_pt1 | contig 18111 bp, 15 predicted proteins | sample 5400101 | NCBI WGS metagenome assembly WNFV01 (sample SAMN13153361, study PRJNA577476) | soil metagenome | isolation source: 115 cm soil or saprolite under grassland replicate 1 | place: USA:California | collected 2016-06-15
GGGCCCCCCGATCGCGGGATCGGTCCCCGGCAGAAGAATGTCCGCGCCGTCGCGCCGCAGGATCCCGGTGCCGTCGGAGCGCTGGTAGACGAAGTCCGCCTCGGCGGCGGACGGGTCGGCGCCGTTGGGCACCTCGGTCTGGGCGGCGGTCGCGCTGCCACCGCTGGTTCCGAGCGCCACGGCAGCGAGCGCCAGGGCGAGCGCGTCGCCAATCCGGAAGCCGCGGTAGATCCCGGGACGCCCCGCCATCAGCTCGGTCACCCCCGTGCCGAAGCGAGATCCCGCAGCGGGCGCCAGGGCGACGATCGGGATCGCGCGGCCGAGACCGAACGCCAGGCCGATCGCGAGCCCCGCGTGGAGGTCTCCCAGCGCGAGGCTGATCCCGGCCAGCGCCCAGACCCCGAAGCTGAGCACGAAGGTGGTGAGGCCGAGGCCGAGCAGGACTCCGTACAGCGCCGCGGCGAGCGGCATCGGCATGACACGGCGCCAGTGCTCGGGGAGCTGGCGGCGGATCTGGGGAACGATCGCCGCGCCGCGGGCCTCGGCCAGCGCGGCCGCCAGCGCGACCCCGGCGGCCGCGAGGTAGGCCGCGCGCCCCCCCGCCCCCAGCAGCAGCCCCCCGGCCGCCGCCAGCGAGCCGAACGTCACGATGCCTCCCACCAGCGCGCCCGGAAGGAAGCTCACGCAGGCGGCGAGCGTCGTCGTGCGCCCGCCCGTGTGCCCGGTTGGCCCGATCGTCTCGATCATCGAGAACCCGCAGGGCGACCAGGTGCCGGTCAGCCCGATCAGGAGCGCCGCCGCGGCGAGGACGAGCTCGAGCCCGCTCAACACGGCACCTTGGTCTGAAAGAACATGACGCAGAACACGCGGCGGCCCTGGAAGCAATAGCCCTCGAGCGAGGCGTCGCCGTTGATCCGCCGCTTGCTGTACGAGCAGCAATCCTGAAGCTTGCGCACGGTGCCGCCGCAGCACCGAAACCAGCTTCCGTCGACCGACGTGTTGAAGCCGAACCTCCTCGCGACCTCTTCGCACACCTTGGTGCGCGGCGCGGGGGGAAGGGGGCGGCCGTCGGGATCGGTCTTGACCTGGCCACCGTCGTCGATCGGCTCGCCCTGGTCGTTGATCGGCCGTCCCAGGTTGTCGATCGGCTGGCCGCCCGGTCCCAACGGGTAGCCGCGGACGTCGATCCGCGGGAGACCCGACGGATGCGGGCACGATCCGGTCGTGAACGTGTGGCCGCAGAAATGAAAGGCGTCGGCCTCGCCCGGCTTGATCGCCCTCGAGACGATGCCGCCCGCGGTCGCCGCGAAGAGCGCCCCTCCCACCCGCGCGAGGAATCCGCGCCGTGAGGTGTCTAGGGCCAGCGCGTCGAGCGTTCCCTCGAGCCTGCCGCGCGGCTCAGGCACCCAGCGTACCCAGGGCCTCGGCCGAGGCGCGCCGCTCGGCCGTCGCCAGCACGCTGTCGAGCTGAGCGAGGTTGTTGAACGTGCCCTTGGCGAGCACCGTCCCGTCGAGTCCCAGCGCGACCGCGTAGGGGCTTCCCGGGACTCCGAGCTCGCGCCACGCGGCCGGCTCGGCGCTCTCCTCGAAGCGCTCGACCGCGAGCACCGGCTCGCGGGCGAGCGACTCGATCGCGGGCTCGAGACCGGCGCAGGCCGAACAGCTCTCGGACATGAAGACCGCGAGCGCGAGCTCGGCGCGCTCGCCGGGCGCGAAGCGCTCGATCAGGGTCGTTCGGGTGCCGAGCTCGGGGCCCTCGTCGGGGATCTCGAGCGCCGAGGAAGGCCCGAGGCGGAGCCGCAGCATCCCGATCTCGCGGGCCAGCGCCAGCACCGCGACCCCGAGTCCGAAGCACGCCAGCAGCGCCGCCGCCAGCCCGATGGCGAGCCACTCATCGGTGCTTAGCTCGCGGCTCGGGACGAGGGGAAGCGCGGCGAAGGCGGCGGCAAGGGCGGCGTTGCGCGCGACCGCGGGCCAGCCGACCCGCGAACGCGAGCCGAAGCAGGCACACGGCGCCCCCGCGCGTCCGCGGGCCAGCGCGGCGATCAGCGCGATCGCGAACGCCACCATCATCGCGGCCGCCGCGTAGGCCGCGGCGTCGACGCCGGCCGCGACGCCCGCTGCCAGCACGACCTCGGTCCAGATCAGCGCCGCCCAGGTGATGGCACGGTTCCGGGGCGAGCGGACGCCGAACGTCGCGAGCGCGGCCTGGCTGGAGCGGGGGCTGGCGAGCTTGAACGCGCTCGAGGCGAGCAGGACGAGCGCCAGGACCAGATGGGCGATCACCCCTGCCATCCGCGACTCAACCTACCACCCGAAAGCGGCGGCGGCCGGGGGCCCGAGGGTCGCCGGCCGCCGCACGGGCCAGGTGATCGCTCGCGCTACTTCTTCTTCTTCTTCTTCGCCTTGAACGTCACCGACACCGGATCGGGGTCCGGGTTGCCGGCGCCGTCGATCGCGACCACGTCGAACTGATACGTCTTGCCCTTCTTCACCTTGCTCTTGAACGGCGAGACGCACTGCTGGTACGGGGTGGCCTCGGAGTTGCCGAGTATGGCGAGCCGGCAGAAGAACGTCGAGTTGTCCTCACTCGACGCGAATGGGATCGTCACCTTCGGCTTCTTCTTCTTCTTCTTGCTCACAACCGCTTCGCCGCCCGAGGACAGCGCCGACTTGACCTTCGGCTCGCCGGCCGACGTCTGCGGGTCGGTCGGGTCGAGCACGTGCGCCCCCGGAGCGCAGCTAGAGCGGTTGTCGACGACAAGGTTGTCGACGAACGCCGCCGAGTCGTAGATCCCGTCACCCTGGTCGAAGATCGTCAGGAACAGGTCCACGTGCCCGGCTGCCTGGTCAGCCGGCGTCAGCGGCGCCGAGGCGCGCGCGATCCGGGTCGCCGAGTCATACGTCGTCGCGATCGCGCGGTACGGGGCGACCGCGGTCTCGCCGACGCTGTTGATCGAGATCTCGCTGCCGGCCTCGTCGAACGCGAAGTTGTTCGGCGCCGTGATCGTCGAGCCCGACGTCGTCCAGTTCGAGTTGCGCAGCTCGGCGATGAACGAGTCGTTGAACGACGTGCCGACGAACTCCGGGAACTCCTCCGACAGGAACCGGAACTCGAACGACAGGCAGTTGTCGTTCGGCGTCACCGGAACCTGAAGCCGCAGCACGCTGACGTCGAAGTCGGTGTCGCCGCGGACGTTGGGGCCGAACAGGTCGACGCCGCTCGACTCGTTGACGTTCGCGTCATCGGCGAGCTGCACGTCACCCGTCGTGAAGATCGGGAAGGTCGCGCCTCCGCGCGGGAAGCCCGGCAGCGCGCTCAGTGAGACCCCGTGCGGCTCGATGCCGGCACCCGACGGGATCGTGGTGAAATCGCCAGTGACGGGGCTTGCCAGTCCGAGCGCTGCGCCCAGCTCGCTCGGGCTCCGGGTCGACGTGATCGCCGCGCCGGCCGGCACGGCGGAGATGAGCGCCATCAGCCCCGCGATGCCGAGCGTCGCCGCCGCGACGCCGAACCGCGACCTCTTCGTCCGTCCCATTCCCATACCTCCCTTTCCCTGGCGTGGTCCCCCTACCGGGACCTTGCTCGTGAATAGTGCGGTGGCGAGACTACTACTTACTACGGGCCGCCGGCGCCGGTCAACCGATCGCGACCATGCGCTCGATGGGGACCCTGGCGCGCTCGGCGATCTCGGGGGGAACGCGGACCTCGGGCGCGAGGTCGCGCAGCGAGTCGCGCAGCTTCGGCAGCGTGATCATCTTCATGTACTTGCAGAACGCCATCCGGTTTGCCTCGATCAGCTCGGCGCCGGGCGCGGCCTGGTGAAGCGGGTGCAGCATCCCGTTCTCGGTCGCGACGACGAACGAGCCCTCGGGGTGCTCCTCGACGTGCCTCAGCATCCCGGACGTGGACAGCATGTGGACGCCCTCCGGGTCGATGTCCCCGGACGCGACGTACTCCATCGCCTGGGTGGCGCATCCGCACTCCGGGTGAATCAGGAACTCCGAGCCGGGGTGCTCGGCTCGGGTGCGGGTGATGTCCTCCGGGCGGATCCCAGCGTGGACGTGGCACTCACCGGCCCACACGTGGAAGCGCTCGCGGCGTTCGGGATCGTCGATCAGGCCGGTCTCGCGCTCGACGAAGGCACCGAGCCACATGTCGGGGCCGAACAGGATCTCGGTCTGGGGGCCGTGCTCGCGCCAGATGTGCTCGACGACCGACACGGCGTTCGACGAGGTGCAGCAGTAGTCGGTCTCGGCCTTGACCTCGGCGGAGGTGTTGACGTACATCACGACGAGCGCGCCCGGGTGCGCCGCCTTCCACTCCCGCAGCTCGTCCGCCGTGATCGAGTCCGACAGCGAGCAGCCGGCATCGAGGTCCGGAATCAGCACCGTCTTGTCCGGCGACAGCACCGACGCCGTCTCGGCCATGAAGTGCACGCCGCAGAAGGCGATCACCCCGGCATCGGCCGCCGCGGCCTGCCGCGACAGGCCGAGCGAGTCGCCGACGTAGTCGGCGACGTCCTGGATCTCGGGCACCTGGTAGTTGTGCGCCAGGATCACGGCGTCGCGCTCGACGGCGAGCGCGCGCACCTCGTCCGAGAGCATGCCGATCTCCTCCCCGGAGAGGGCAGGCTGGAGGGACGGTTGGATCGTCGGGAGTGGGTGCATCCCGTTCCTTCGTCGATGTTCGCCAGCTCGCTACGAGGCAGGCGAATGAATGGCCAAGTCTAGCGAGGGGGCGGGGCGGCAGCGACGGGGCACTAGCCTGAGCTGGTGCCCGAGCTGCCCGAGGTCGAGATCACGGCGCGCCGCCTGTCGACGGCGCTGACGAGCGGGGTGGTGGAGTCGGTGCTGGCGCCCGGCATGGTCGCGGTCAAGAGCATCGACCCGCCGCTGGAGGCGCTGACCGGCCTGCAGGTCTGCGGCGCGGACCGGGTCGGGAAGATGCCTCATGTCGCCTTTGCGACCGAGGGCACGGTGCCACCGGACGAGCGCCTGCTGCTGCTCGTTCATCTGATGTCGGCGGGTCGGTTGCAGGTCTTCGACAAGCGCGCCTCGCTTCGCGACCGCGCATCCCGCGTCCTGATCCGGCTCACGGACGGGCGCGAGCTGCGGCTGCGCGAGTTCGGCACCAAGCAACGCGCCTGGGTGAAGGTGCTCGCCGGGTGGGATCCGAGCTCCGACGAGATCGTCGCGACGCTGGGTCCCGAGGCGTGGCCGGCGCCGCCGCTCGAGGAGCTGGCGCGGGCGATCGCCCAGCCGCGCCATCTCCACCCGATGCTGCGCGACCAGCGCGTGATCGCCGGAATCGGACGCTCGTGGGTCGATGAGATCCTCTGGGAGGCCGGGCTGTCGCCATTCAAGCGGGGGGCCGACCTCGAGGACGACGAGGTCGAGCGCCTGCACGGCGCCCTTGCGGTGCTCGGCGGCGCGATCGACCATTACGAGGAGGTGATCGGCGCCACGGTGCCCGACAAGCTGCCGATGCCGCTGCGGGTCCACCGGCGCCAGGGCGAGCCCTGTCCGCGCTGCGGCACGACGCTCGAGGCCGTGCACTACGCGGAGTACGTGATGACGTACTGCCCCAGCGAGCAGACGGAGGGACGCGTGCTCAAGGACCGCAGGCTTTCGCGGCTGCTCAAGTAGGCGCGATCAGCGCCGCGCGACCTGGCGGGCCAGCGCCCGGCCCACCGTGAGCGGGTGGTTGAGGACCGTGGCGACCCTGCCCGTCAGCGACAGTGGGTCGTGCGCGATCCCGAGCTGTCGCAGCACCGTTCCGGCGTCGAAGTAGACGCGCTCGCAGACGAGGCGGTCCTCCTCGAACACGAACACCGCCGCGAAGCGCATCTCCCAACGGCGGCCGGTCGGCGGCAGACCGCGGTAGGCGCCGAGATGGGTCCCGCGCACCCACGCCTCGACGATCACGGCGTCGTCGGCGTGGTGGAGCGAGATCAGCTCGTTCTCCTGGTCGGGGAAGGCGCTGCGGGTCTCCTCGAAGTACGCCGCGACCTCCTCCGGGCCGTCGTAGACGTCGCCGGTTCCGATCAGCTCGTAGCGCGGGTGGTCGAAGGTCTCGATCGTGGCGTCGTAGTCGTGCTGGTTCTCGGTCTCCATGTGCTCGATCACCAGCGCCTCGCGTTTGTCGCGCAGCTCCGTCGTCACGGTCATGCCGGAGACTCTATTGCCGCGCCGGCTCGAGCTCCATGCTGAGGTCGAGCGCGGGCGCAGAATGGGTCAGCGCCCCGACCGAGATGAAGTCGACCCCGGTCGCCGCCACCTCGGCGACGTTGGCGAGCGTGATCCCGCCCGAGGCCTCGAGGGTCGCGAGCGGGCCGTGGGAGCGCGCCGCGGCGTCGCGCGCCGCCACTGCGGCCCGCAGCTCCTGCGTCGCCATGTTGTCGAGCAGCAGGCGGTCGGCTCCGGCGTCGAGCGCCGCTGCCACCTCCTCGGCGTCGCGGCACTCCACCTCGATCTCGCGCTCGTGATGCGCCTCCCGCGCCAGCCGCACCGCGGCTCCGACGCCGCCGGCGATCGCGATGTGGTTCTCCTTGATCAGGACCGCGTCGTGCAGCCCCATGCGGTGGTTCGAGCCGCCCCCGGCTGCCACCGCCGCCTTCTCGAGCGCGCGCAGCCCGGGCGTCGTCTTGCGAGTGTCGAGGATGGTGGCCCGGGTCCCCTGAACCGCCTCCGCGAAGCGGGCCGTCAGGGTGGCAACGCCGGACAGGTGGCAGAGGAAGTTGAGCGCCGTGCGCTCGGCGGCGAGCAGGGCGGGCGCCGGCCCCTCGGCCACCGCGACGTCGGCCGGCGCCTCGCTCCACTCCCCCTCCGCCCCGCGAGGCTCGAAATCACTCGCGCCGGCCTGCCTGAACGCCTCCTCGGCGGCATCGAGCCCGTACACGACCCCGTCCCCCTTCTGGACGATCCGCGCCCGGCCCAGCGCCCCCGCCGGGACCACCGCATCGGTCGTGATGTCTCCCCCGCCGAGGTCCTCGGCGAGCGCGCGGGCGACGAGCTCGCGCAGCTCGGTGAGGGCCTGCCCGGACGCGGCCACTACTCGGCCGGGAACACGGCGAGCGTCGCCGTGAATCCGTGCAGGAAGTTGCGCCCCCCGACCGGCCCGATCTCGCCGGCGCAGAAGAAGCCTCCGGCCGGCACGCCGAGAACGTCGTCGAGCGCCGAGGCGTCGTGGTCCTCGACGTTGAACATGTGCGATCCGCGTCCGTTGCAGGTGAACATCAGCGCGCCGGCCGCGGGCGTGGAGCCCAGCGCGTCGCTCTGGAGCGCCAGCGCCTCGCGCAGGTCCTCGTCCGCGACGGTGGCGTCGCGCACGTGCAGCCGCACGATCTGGCCGACCCTTACGCGCTCCCCGATCGCGATCGTCGACGCGTCCTGATCGGCGCCGATTACCGGCCTGATCAGGAAGTCGCCGCGCCCGTAGTCCGGCTTGTTCTCGTCGATCACGACGCCGAGCATCACCCCGGCGCGGGCAAGGTCGCGCTCGTGCTCCTCGAGCCCCGCGATCGCCTCGGCGAGGCGCTCCAGCGCGGGCCGGCTCGCCAGCTCCTCGATCACGTTCCCGTGCGCCGCGGTGATCGTCATCTCCGGGCCGACCGGCGCCGCGCCCTGCGAGACGCAGGGAAGAACGGGAAGGCCCGCGAGCGAGCAGCCGACCGCGCCCTCGGAGAGGACGTCGCCGTTGCGAAACAGCGTCCCGGATCCCGGGATCGCCGCGCTCGCGAGCCCGCCCAGCACGGGGAGGCCGGGGTGCTCGGCGTTCAGTCTCGCGAGCAGCGACTCGGTCGAGAAGCTGTACGGGTCGGCGAGGACCACCAGCGCATCGCCGAGGGCGCCGTCCTGAGGCAGGCCGATGACCTCGAACCCGTCGCCGGACTGCTCGACGGTGAAGTGGTGAGTGCGGATCTCGGCGCCGGGTGCCGCGAGCGCCCAGACCACCGCCCCGGGGCCCTCCTCGATCTCGCGCCGGCCGGCCACGACGCCACCCGCCCCGCACCCGATCAGGTTCGCCGGGTCGAGACGGTCGTGGACGGCCGACAGGATCCACTTGCCGTGACCGAGGTGAGGCGCGCCGGCGAACACGATGCACAGATCGCACGCCGCGTCGAGCTCGCGCGCCGCGTCGGCCGCCGCCTCGTCGAACGCCTCGACGGCGTCGAAGCTCTCCGAGACACCGACCGCGATCCGAACCGCCATCGCGCTCAACGATAGTGCGCGCGCGAGGGGGCTACTTCTTCTTGCGTTTTTTCTTGACCTTCCAGGACCGCTCGGCCGGCGTCGGGTCGACGTTGCCGGCGGGATCCACGGCCCGGACCTGGAGCTGATGCTTCTTGCGCTTGACCTTGAACGTCTCGGCCGGATCGCAGGGCTCGAAGCCACCCTTGTCGAGCTTGCACTGGAACGTCGAGCCCGGCTCGTCGGAGGCGAACTCGAACTTCGCCTTCTTCTTCTTGCTCTTCTTCTTCGGGCCCTTGGTGATCGTCGTCTCGGGGGGGTCGGTGTCGCCGGCGATGGGCGGGGGCGCGACGAACGGCTCGCGAGCAAAGGCGACGACCGCGTTGGCGTTGCGGCCGCTCACGTAGACGTGCGCGCCATCGCCGGATACGGCCACCGATTTGGGCCCGTCGAGGCCAGCCACGCCGGCGACACCATTTACGTCCTGTTCCACAAAGGCCAGGGCGCCCGTCGCGGCGTCCCGAGCGAAGGTGACGACGGCGTCGTCGTTGTAGCCGCTGGCATAGACATGCGCCCCGTCCGGCGACACCGCGACGTGGTAGGAGTTGAACAGCCCGTCCACGCCGTCCACGCCGTCGCGTTCCTGCTCGAGAAAGGTCAGGGCGCCGGTGGTCATGTCGCGGGAGAAGGTGGCCACGGCGCTGTCGCCTGCCGACGCCACGTACACGTTGGCTCCGTTGGGGGAGATGGCAACGTCGGTCGCGCCGGCAAGACCGTCCACACCTCCTACTCCGTCCTGATCAAATTCGACGAACGTGAGCTCACCGGTGCTCTCGTCGCGCGAGAAGGTTGCCACGGCGTTTTCATTCGTGCCGGTGACGTACACGTGGTCCCCGTCGGGCGAGATCGCAAGCCCGACGGCGCCGTCGGTCCCCTCCGCGTCGACCCCGTCCTTGTAGACGTCGATGAAGGTCAGCGTCCCGTTGCCGGGGTCTCGGGCGAAGGCACTGACGCCGTCGTCGCTGAGGCTGGCGACATAGACGTGGTCGCCGTCAGGCGAGACGACGACCTCCTGCGGCGACGCGAGACCATCGACCCCGGGGTCGCCGTCCTTGATTACCCCGACCCAGTCGAGCTCGCCGGTCGGCGCAACGCGTGAGAAGGTCGCCACGGCGTTGTCCTGCGCGCCTCCCCCGGTGACGTAGACGCTCAGACCGTCCGGGGACACCGCGACGCCCACCGGAATGGCGATCCCGTCGACGTTGTCCACGCCCTCCTTCTCGAACTCGACGAAGCTCAGCGCGCCGGTTCCGGGGTCGCGCGAGAAGGCGGCGACCGTGTCCTCGTTCTGGCCCACGACGTAGACGTTTGCGCCGTCAGGGGAAACGGCCAGTCCCTCGGCTGCCTGCAGCCCGTCCACACCGCCGACACCGTCCTTCTCCTGCTCGATGAAGGTGAGCGATCCGAAGACGGCGTGGGCCAGTCCGGCCGAGAGCGCGAGGACGAGCGCCGCCACGGCGACACCGACGAGCCCGCGCGTGAGGCGACCTGCCGAAAGCCCCCCGGCCCTCCCCGTACCGAGCCTCCCCGACAGCTCCACCCACTTGTTGTTAGCAGCGGAGGGCCGTCGTGTCAAACGGGATGCGTGGGTCGCACGGGTCTAGCGCCAATCGCCCGGGGCCAATGCTCCAGGGTCATCAATGAGCGCAATTCCGTCCGACCGCCCTGCGAACATACGTTCGTGCAGACAGCCACAACAACCTCGCCGATCTCCCCGGACCTCGAAGACCTCCCCCTCGAGCATCTCGAGCATGAGATCACGCAGCTCGCGGCGCACATCAACGCCGGTACGTGCCGCTGGCTCGAGCTCGTGGGCGAGTTCGACCGCCGCGCAGGCTGGGGGTCGTGGGGCTGTCGCTCGTGCGCCGAGTGGATCGCGTGGCGCTGCGCCGTCGCACCGCGCTCGGCGCGCGAGCACGTCCGGGTGGCCCGCTGTCTCGCCGAGCTGCCGGAGATCCGCGCCGGCTTTGCGCGCGGCGAGCTCTCCTACGCCAAGGTCAGGGCCCTCACACGAGTCGCCGATCCCGAGTCCGAGTCCGAGCTTCTCGAGCTCGCGCGCCACGCGACGGCCGCCCAGCTCGAGCGCATCGTGCGCGCCTGCCGACGGGTCAGCGCGCGGGAGGCCGACGACGCTTACGCCGGGCGTTACCTCGTGTGGTCGTGGGACGCCGACGGCTCACTCGAGTTCCGCGGCCGCGTCCCGGCCGAGGACGGAGCTTTGATGCTCAGGGCCCTCGAAGCGGCGCGCGAGACGCTTTCCGAGCGTCGGCGCGAGGCGGGCAACGAGGAAGGAACGGACGGGGGAAGCGGTTCCGCGGAACCGGATCGTGACGCCGCACAGGCGGGAAACGGTTCCGCGGAACCGCCTCTCGAAACCGCGCGGGCTGACTACGGTTCCGCGGAACCGCCTGCCGTGCCGCGGCCGACCAACGCCGACGCCCTCGTCGCGATGGCTGAGAGCTCTCTATCTCCAAGATCAGGAGATTCGAGAGGTCGAGCGCGCCCTGAACGCCACCAGGTCGTGGTCCACGTCGATGTCGAGACCCTCTCCCTGGATGCGGACGGCCGCTGCGAGCTCGAGGACGGGGTCGCTCTGTCGCCCGAGACCGCCAGGCGCATGGCGTGCGATTCCTCGGTGGTGGGGATGCTCGAGTCGGACGGCGCCACCCTCGACGTCGGGCGCAAAACGAGAAAGGTCCCAGCCGCAGTGCGCCGGGCGTTGGAGGCGCGCGACGGCCGCTGCCGCTTTCCGGGGTGCGAGCGAACACGCTTCCTCGACGCTCACCATCTCCGGCACTGGGCCCAGGGCGGCGAGACGAGACTGGACAACCTCGTCCAGCTCTGCCGCCATCACCACCAGCTGATTCACGAGGGAGCCTTCTCGGCCAAACCCGCGAACGGCGAGGGCGTCACGTTTCGCGATCGGCACGGTCGGGTGATCTGTCTCGCGCCCCGACCCTCAGCGGGCAGCCGGGCCGGCCTCATCGGGGGTAACGGTGCGGTCGGCCGTGCGATCGAGGACGATGCCCTCCTGCCCGGCAGCGGCGAGAAGCTGGACCTGGGCTGGGCCGTGGACTCGGTGCTTCGAATGCGGCGTCGCGAGTAGCTCTTCTCGTTTACGCGTGAGGTCGCGCCCGCGTCCGCGCTCGCGCGGACCTACCGCCCGTCCCCCGCGGCGTGGAGCAGGTACTCGCGCACGAAGCCGTCGAGGTCGCCGTCGAGCACGCGCTCGGCGTCGCCGACCTCGTGGCCCGTGCGGTGGTCCTTGACACGCTGCGAGGGGTGCAGGGTGTAGCTGCGGATCTGGGATCCCCACTCCACCGACTTCTGCTCACCGCGCTCGGCGGCGAGTTCTTCGGCTCGGCGGCGCTCCTCCTCCTCGAGCAGCTTGGCGCGCAGGAACCGCATCGCGGTCGCCTTGTTCTGGGCCTGCGAGCGCTCGTTCTGGCACTGGACGACGATGCCGGTCGGGGTGTGCGTGATGCGTACGGCCGAGTCGGTCTTGTTGACGTGCTGGCCGCCGGCGCCCGAGGCGCGGTAGGTGTCGACCCGGATGTCCTCGTCGTCGATCTCGACCTCGACCTCGTCGTCGACGAGCGGGGCGACGTCGACCTGGGCGAACGCGGTGTGGCGCCGATGCTGGGCGTCGAACGGCGAGATGCGGACCAGCCGGTGGACTCCGCGCTCGGCGGCGAACAGGCCGTATGCGTTCTCGCCGCGGGCTATGAAGGTGGCCGACTTGATGCCCGCCTCCTCGCCTTCGGAGGCCTCCTTCATCTCGACCCGGAATCCGCGCCGCTCGGCCCAGCGCAGATACATGCGAAGCAGCATCTCCGCCCAATCCTGGGAGTCGGTCCCGCCGGCCCCGGATCGGATCGTGACCACGGCGTCGCCGCTGTCGTATTCGCCGCTGAACAGGCGAGCCTCCTCGAGCGTCGCCAGCCGGGACTCGACCGAGTCGACCTGCGAGGCGACCTCGCCCGTGAGCTCGGGGTCGTCGGCGGCCAGCGCCGCGAGCTCGCCGAGGTCCTCGGCGTCAGCCTCGAGCGCGCGGAAGGTGTCAAGCCGCTCGCGGGCCCGCTTGTGGGCGCTGGCGGTCCGGGATGCCTGCTCCTGGTCGTCCCAGAAGCCGGGCCGCTGCATCTCGGCCTCGAGCCGCTCTACCTCGGCGGCGAGCCCGGCCGGGTCAAAGGTAGTCCGCGAGCAGCTTCAGTCCGTCGCGCACCTGCGCGACGCGAGCGTTCACGGCCTCGTTCGAGAGCGCCTCGGCCATACATAGATCCTAGTCGCGCGCTGCGCGGGCGTCGCGGTCGCGGCGGTCAAGCGCGAGTGTCAGCCCGCGAGCTTCACCTTCCAGTGAAATCTCGCCGGCGTCGGGTCCTCGTTTCCGACCGAGTCGACCGCGGTGACCTCGAGCTCGTGCGTGCCCCTGCGGACGCGCGCCTTGAAATGCGAGTCGCACGCATGGGGCGTCTTGCCGTCGAGCTCGCACTGGAACGTCGCGGGCTCTGTGGCGCTGAACTCGAATCGCGCCTTGCGCTTGTGGGACTTCCGCTTCGGATGCGCGGTGATCTCCGTCGCCGGCGGCTCGGCGGGCCTCGCCCCCGATCCCACGACGTCCACGCCGGCGATCGAGAGGATCGCCGCCTGAAGCGCGCTGCGCATCGGATCGGCCGCGATCCGCCCGTACACGCCGGGGTAGTTCGGTCGCGCGCATCCGGCGCCGAAGCTGGTGTCCCCGACGAGCCGGAAGGTGGCGCTCACGCCCTCCTCTACCGGGACGACGAGCGGCCCGCCGCTGTCGCCCTGACAGGTGTCGGTGCCTCCCTGCGGGTAGACGCCGGCGCAGACCATCACGGCCGGATAGAAATCGCCGTCGTAGACCGACGGGGAGCCACAGGTGGCGTCGTCGATCATCGCGACCTGGGCCGCGTGAAGCTGGTCGGGGCGGGCGCCGGCGCCCTCCGCAAGGTCCCCCCAGCCGGTGACGAACGCGGCACGCCCGGGCGCCCAGGTCGCGCTCTCGTCGGCGCCCGCGAGCTTGATCGTCGGCGAGCTCGAGGGATCGGCGAGCCTGAGGAACGCGACGTCCCACTCCTTGGTGGCGCTGTTGTAAAGGTCGGGGCCCGCGTTCGCGCCGCTCTGCGCCTCGACGACGGGGGCTCCCCCCGGACCCGAGGCGAAGTAGTAGACCTCGGCGACGTTGCTCACCTGGCCCTGCGAGGACGACAGCGAGGTGCGTCCCGTGAAGACCTCGAAGTTGATCGCCGAGTTGAAGCCGATCGGGTTGGGAAAGCCGGCCACGCAGTGTGCCGCGGTCACGACGATCGCCGGCGCGACGAGAGAGGCGCCGCAGAACTGGCGGTCGTATCCGTCGCCGGGATAGATCGCGTCGTTGAGCGCCAACGCAGCCTGCCAGGGCCACTGATCGATCGTGGTCGGCGCCCCGCCCACGATCCGGGGCGAGTCGCCTCCGCCGGCGGACGCGCCCGCCGAGCCGGACGCCGTGAGCGAGGCGGATATCGCTGCGGCTGCGACGCCGGCGACGACGCGGGTCAGGCGCCGTGGCACTTCTTGTACTTCTTGCCCGACCCGCACCAGCAGGGGTCGTTGCGGCCGATCTTCTCGTGCTCGCCCTTGACGCGGGTGCTCGCCGCCGCGGGCTCGGCCGGCTGGGGACCTCGTTGGGCGGGGGCCGCAGCGGGCTGCTGGGGCCCGCCCGCAGCGGTCGCCGTGCTTGCTCCCGCCGCGGCCCCGGCGCCTGCCTGCGAGAGCGGCGAGGGCTGCTCATCGGGGGTGCCGCCCGAGTACTGGACCCCGCTCGGTGCGGCGGCGGGCGTGAACATCTGCTGCGCCTGTGCCGGCGAGACCTGGACCTCGACGTGGAAGATCAGCCGCGCGAACTCCTCCCAGATCGCGTTCATCAGCTCCCTGAACATCGTGAAGCCCTCGTTCTTGTACGCGACCAGCGGATCGATCTGGGCGAATCCACGCAGGTGGATTCCCTCGCGCAGATAGTCCATCTCGTAAAGGTGCTCGCGCCAGCGGTTGTCGATGATCTGGAGCAGGATCTGGCGCTCGAGGTAGCGCATCAGGTCGGTGCCGAACTCCTCCTCGCGGCGGGTGTAGGCAGCGCGCGCGTCCTGGACGAGGAGCTCGACGAGCTCCTCGCGGTCCGAGGCCTGCTTCTGGTCGAGCTCGACCAGCGTCACTCCGAGCGGCCATAGCTGCTCGAGCTGGACCTGGAGCTCGGGCAGGTCCCAGTCCTCGTAGACCTCGCCCGGCGTGTACTGCTCGACGAGTCGCTCGATCACTCCACCGAGCTCGTCGCGGATCGCGTCCGACATGTCGCGTCCCTCGAGGATCTGCCGGCGGTACTCGTAGACGATCCGGCGCTGCTCGTTGAGCACGTCGTCGTACTCGAGCACTCGCTTTCGGATCAGGAAGTTCTGCTCCTCGACCTTCTTCTGCGCGTTCTCGACCGTGCGCGTGAGCATCTTCGCCTCGAGCGGATACTCCTCGCCCTCTTCGTCCACGGGCCCCAGCCGGTCGAGGATCTTGTAGATCCGGTCGCCCGCGAACAGGCGGATCAGATCGTCCTCGGCCGACAGGAAGAACCGCGACTCGCCGGGGTCGCCCTGGCGTCCCGACCGCCCGCGAAGCTGGTTGTCGATCCGCCGCGACTCGTGGCGCTCTGTGCCGAGGATTAACAAGCCCCCGAGCTCCAGCACACGCTCGCCCTCCTCCGCGCAGCGCGGCTCGAGCTCTTCGACCAGCGAGCTCAGCGCCTCCTCGAAGCCCTCGTCACCGGGCTTGAGGCCGCGCTTGGCGAGCTCCGCCCTCGCGAGCCCATCCGGGCTTCCGCCGAGCTTGATGTCGACGCCGCGCCCCGCCATGTTGGTCGCGATCGTCACCGCACCGATCCGTCCCGCCTGGGCGATCGTCTCGCCCTCGCGCTGGGCGTGCTCGGGCTTGGCGTTGAGGACCACGTGGTCGACCCCGTGGCGCTTCAGCCGCTCGGAGAGCATCTCCGACATCTCCACCGAGACGGTGCCCACGAGGACCGGCTGGCCGCGCTCGTGGCGCTCCTCGATCTCGCCCTGCACCGCCTTCCACTTGCCCTGCTTGGTCTTGTAGATCAGGTCGTTGTGGTCGGCGCGGATCATCGGCCGGTGGGTCGGGACCTCGACCACCGGCATCTCGTAGATCTTCATGAACTCCTGCGCCTCGGTGAGCGCGGTCCCGGTCATCCCTGAGAGCTTGTCGTAGAGGCGGAAGTAGTTCTGGAGCGTGATCGTGGCGAGCGTCTGGTTCTCGGCCTTGATCGCGACGCCCTCCTTGGCCTCGATCGCCTGGTGCAGTCCCTCCGACCAGCGCCGCCCTTCGAGGATCCGCCCCGTGAACTCGTCGATGATCATCACCTGGCCGTCGATCACGGCGTAGTCCTTGTCGCGCCTGTACAGCGACTCGGCCTTCAGCGACTGGACCAGGTGGTTGACGAGCGTCCCGTGCTCGGAGACGTAGAGGTTCTCGACCCCGAGGAACTGCTCGGTCCGGTGCACGCCGCGCTCGGTCGGCGCGACGGTCTTGTGCTTCTCGTCGTACTCGTAGTCGTGGTCGACCTCCGAGGTGTCCTTCGACTCGCCGAGCGACTTGAGCTTCGGCTTTGCCTCCTCTCCCTTGAGCTGGCGGGCCAGGCGGGCGAACGTGTAGTAGGTGTCGGCGGCCTGCTCGGGGCGGCCCGAGATGATCAGCGGGGTGCGAGCCTCGTCGATCAGGATGTTGTCGACCTCGTCGACGATCGCGAACTCGTGACCGCGCTGGACGCAGTTCTCGAGCGACGACGCCATGTTGTCGCGCAGGTAGTCGAAGCCGAACTCGGAATTCGTCCCGTGGGTGACGTCGCACGCGTAGATCGCCCTGCGGTCGGCGGGCGTGTCGGACTCCTGGATCGCCCCGACGGTGACCCCGAGCGCCCTGTAGATGGGGCCCATCCACTCGGCGTCGCGCCGCGCCAGGTAGTCGTTGACCGTCACCAGGTGAACGGGATTGCCGGCGAGGCTGTTGAGGACGATCGCGAGCGTCGCGGTGAGCGTCTTTCCCTCCCCGGTCCTCATCTCGGCGATCGCGCCGTCGTGCAGCACCATGCCGCCGATCAGCTGGACGTCGAAGTGGCGCTGGCCGATCGCCCGCCGCGCGGCCTCGCGGGTCAGCGCGAAGGACTCGGGCAGCAGGTCGTCGAGCGGCTCGCCGTTGCGGGCGCGCTCGCGCAGCGCATCCGCCTCCGTGCGCAGCTCGTCGTCATCGAGCAGCTCCATCTCCGGCTCGATCCGATTGATGGACTCGACGCGGCGCTCGTACTCCTTGAACTGGCGCGCCTCGCCCATGCGCAGCGCGCGGTCGATGATGCCCCTCGCCATAGGGGATTCAGCGTAGCAACGGGATTTCGGACGCCCTGCAGTCCCGGTCTAGGCGGCGCGGCCGCGCAGCCGCGAGACCAGCCGCCGGGTCTGGGAGCGCTTGCGGCGCTTCTCGCGGTGGCGCTTTACCTGGCGCCGCATGTCCTCCGCGAGCGCGTGGATGGAGTGCAGCATGTCCGGCGAGGCCTCGCGGGCTCGCAGCGTGACGCCCTTGAGGTAGAGCGTCGCCTTGGCGATCTCCCGGTCCGAGATCGCGGGGTTGCGCTCCTCGCTGAGCTCGACGTCGAGCTGGGCCAGGTCGGAGACCTGGCGCCCGATCCGGGCGAAGCGCTTCTCGACGTGTTCGCGAAGCTCGTCGGTGACCTCGAGGCCGTTGCGTCCCCTGATCTCGATCCGCACGCTCTCTCCTCTCGCCGGGTAGGCAAAAGATTACGCCCGCGAGGGCCGCACGCCAAGTTCTTTTCCACCGGAACGCGCAAAGGTGACCGCGACGACTCGCTCCCCGCCGGCCTCGCGAAGCGCCGCGCCGCACGCGGCCAGCGTCGACCCGGTGGTCAGGACGTCGTCGACCAGAATCGAGCGAGCCGGAGCCTCGCCGCGCACCACCACGCGCGGAGGCGACGCCAGGCGCTCGGCCCGCGGACGCCCGACCTGGCGCGGACCCTGGGAGCGCCGCAGGCAGGGCGCGAGCGGCCGGCCGCTGAGCCTGGCGAGCTCGAGCGCGATCTGCTCGGCGGGATCGAAGCCGCGCGCGCGCAGCCGCAGCGGCGCGGCGGGCACGGGCACCAGCGCGCCGTCGAGCAGCCCCGGCGGCACCGAGGCATGGATCGCCGTTGCGGCGCGGCGCGCCAGCGGCAGCAGGCGGCGGAACTTGAGCGCCGCCACCAGCCCGCGCGCAGCGTCGCCGTAGGGAGCCGCCGACCAGGTCGACTCGACGCCGGGCACCGACCCGCTCTGGGGCGCGGCCGACGACAGCTCGGCCTCGCAGCGCGCGCACAGCGGGTGCCGCGCCTCGGTCGCGGCGTCGCAGATCGCGCAGCGGGGCGGAGCGATCAGGCTGCCGAGAAGCGCGACGGCTGTCCGCATGACGCCAGCATCCCCACTGAGGGCAAGCGGAACGCGCGCTGTTCGTGCCGAACAGCAGGATTCGCCACGCCCAGTCGACGATTGAGATCCCAACACCCCGTTCGACGGCGAGCTCCCGGGCGGTCCAACGATACCCCCACCCGAGCGACCCCGCCGGGAGCGGCGCGCTATTCGAAGATCGCGCGCTCGACCGCGGTGACGTCGTTCTCGCACCCGATCACGGCCGGCGCCTTGCCGAGCGCGGTGTCGGGATCCTTGAGCCCGTGACCGGTCAGCACGCAGACGACGCTGTGCGGCGCGGCGGACCCCTCCGCGACCGGGAGCCCGTGGGCGAGCAGTCCGGCGACCGAGG
>WNFV01005497.1_pt1 | contig 18109 bp, 13 predicted proteins | sample 5400101 | NCBI WGS metagenome assembly WNFV01 (sample SAMN13153361, study PRJNA577476) | soil metagenome | isolation source: 115 cm soil or saprolite under grassland replicate 1 | place: USA:California | collected 2016-06-15
GTACCCGACAACATCCCGTTCCCGAGCTCGGATCCGCTGGAGACGTTCCGCAACGATCTGGGCGTCATCCTGTTCACCCGGGACACCGCGCACCCGGGCACCGGTACCAGCAGGAGCAACCCGCGCCAGCACACCAACACGATCAGCTCGTACCTCGATTCGACGAACGTGTACGGCGGCACGCCGGAGCGCTTGGACTGGCTGCGCGCCGGACCGGTCGACGGTGACCCGACCAACAACTCGGCCATGCTGCTGCTGCCGAGCCAGTTCCTTCCCACCCGGGACGCCCGTGGCAACGTGGCCACCGCTCCGGAGACGGTCGTGGACGGCCGCCTGCGTGCCACGCCGGCCAAGGCCACGGTCGCCGGTGACGTACGGTCCAACGAGAACATCGGTCTGAACGCCACGCACACGCTGTTCGCCCGGGAGCACAACCGGATCGTGTCCCGGCTGCCCCGCACGCTCAGCGAGGAGACGAAGTTCCAGATCGCGCGGGCCGTAGTCATCGCCGAGCAGCAGTTCATCACGTACACCCAGTTCCTGCCGGCCGCCGGCGTGCAGCTGCCGCGCTACACCGGCTACAAGCCGAACGTCAACGCGTCCATCGGTACCGAGTTCGCGACCGTGGGCTACCGCGCACACAGCATGGTGCACGGCGAGTTCGAGATGGAGGTCGACGCCGACCGCTACACCCCCGAGCAGCTCGAAGCGTTCGAGGCGCAGGGCTTGGAGGTCGAAGAGGAGGGCGACGAGATCGCCATCGCGGTGCCGCTGAACGTGATGTTCTTCAACTCCCCGCTCCTGCGCCAGATCGGCCTCGGTCCGCTGCTGCAGTCCATCGGCGGCGAGGCGCAGTACCGCAACGACGAGATGTTCGACAACCACCTGCGCAGCATCCTGTTCCAGATCCCCAACAACCCCAGCCACGAGTGCCAGGAGCCGGTCGACCCGGACTGCTTCAACGGCGTGACCGACCTGGCTGCGATCGACATCGCGCGTGCGCACGACCACGGGGTACCCAACTACAACCGGCTGCGCCAGGCGTTCGGGCTGCCACCGAAGACGACGTTCCGGGCGATCACCGGCGAGTCGACCGAGTCGTTCCAGCCCGGCCTGGACACCAACAACCCCGCCATCCTGCGGTTCACCAGCCTGCGCGACAAGAACGGTGCGCCGATCGCGCTGGACAGCCCGGTCGCCAACGCCGACGCGGTCGACTTCACCCGCCGCGCCACCAAGGCCGCCCGGCTCAAGGCGCTGTTCCACACGGTGGACCAGGTGGACGCCTTCACCGGCATGCTGAGCGAACCGCCGGTCTCCGGATCGGAGTTCGGCGAGCTGCAGCTGGCCATGTGGCGCCAGCAGTTCACCGCGCTGCGCGACGGTGACCGGTTCTTCTACCTCAACGACCCGCGGCTGGCCCAGATCCGCCAGCTCTTCGGCATCGACTTCCGCCGCAACCTCGGCGACATCATCGCCGACAACACCGACATCCCTCGCGACGAGATGCGGCCCGACGTGTTCCGGGTTCCGGCCAACGAGCCGCTGGACCAGAACCGCGTCCTCAACGTCCGCTCCAACCTGTGCCTGGACATCCCGGCTTCCAACCAGTCCAACGGCAACCGGGTGCAGCTGTGGCCGTGCAACGCCACCGGTGCCCAGGGATGGCAGCAGCTTGCCAACGGTACGATCCGGGCCTTCGAGAACAAGTGCCTGGACGTGCTCAACCACCGGACCGCGCCCGGCTCACCCGTGGCGATCTTCGACTGTAACGGCGGTCTGAACCAGCAATGGAGGTTCAACGCCGACGGCACGATTGTCGGGGTCGAGTCGGACAGGTGCCTGGGCCCGGTGGGCCGCGGCACCGGACCCACGACCCGACTGGAAATCCAAACCTGCAACGGGGATCCCGCCCAACGCTGGATCCGTTGAGCCTGCTCTCCTCAGCCCGAGGGGGTGCCCGCGTCGCGGGCACCCCCTCGGTGTTCGTCGATCCGTCGCCAGGATGCTGACGGTTCGAGCGAAAGGCCGGCCCTATGGCGCCGGTTCGAGGTCATGCGGCACATAGCGCACCTGCAGGTGTACCGTCTCCAGACCCAGGATCTCGTCCAGCTCCTCGGCGGGCACGGGCGGAACGAGGTGGAAGCCCTGACCGAGGCGGTATCCGAGCTTGATCAGGCAGTCTGCCTGCTCCTCGCTCTCGATGCCCTCCGCGACGGCGTCGAGGCCGATGGCCTGGGCCATCTGGACGACTGCGGCGGCGACCGCGGTTCCCCGCCCGCCGTCGGTGATGCCGTCCACAAAGGACTTGTCGAGCTTGAGGATGTGGACCGGGAAGGTACGGACCAGTCCGAGCGAGGACTGGCCGGTGCCGAAGTCGTCGAGTGCGATGCTCACGCCGAAGTCGTGCAGCGCCCTCAGCGTCTCGAGCACCTGCCCGCTGGTGAGCACGCCAGTCTCGGTGACCTCCAGGACGAGGTTGTGCGGCTGCAGGCCGGCCTCGTTCACGGCGTCGATGACCTGGTCGGCGAAGCCCGGTTCCTGGAGCTGCCGGCCGGAGACGTTGACGCCGACGGTCGCCGGGGCGGCATCGCCGTGTGTCTTGCTCCAGACGGCCTTCTGCCGGCACGCCTCGCGAAGCGCCCAGTGCCCGAGCGGCACGATGAGGCCGGTGCGTTCGGCGGCGGGGATGAACGCATCGGGTGGGACGAGGCCGCGCGCCGGGTGGCGCCAGCGGACGAGGGCTTCCGCGCCGATGATGCGCCGGTCGGCGAGCCGGACGATCGGCTGGTACAGCAGGCACAGCTCGCTGTTGTCGAGCGCCTGGCGTAGCTCGATATCCAGCTGAGCGTGCTCCACGATGTCCGCCGCCCGGCCCCGGCGATGGCGACGCCGATGCTCGACCGGACCAGCAGTCGGTACCCGCCCACGACGATAGGCCGGGTCAGGCTGTCAAGGACCCGCTCAGCGACCGAGTCCGCCGCGCCGGCGCATGCCGTCCGCAGCAGCACAGCGAACTCGTCACCGCCGAGGCGGGCCACGGTGTCCTGCGGCTGTACACAGCTTTGGACGCGCCCCGCCACGGCGGCCAGCAGGGCGTCGCCCACGTCGTGGCCGAGTGTGTCGTTGATCGTCTTGAAATCATCGAGGTCGATGGGGAGTACGGCGAGAGTGTCGCCTGAGCCGGCGTGGAGCGCGGCGTTGACCCGCTCGCCGAACAGAGCACGGTTGGCCAGCCGGGTCAACGCGTCGTGGGACGCCTGGTGACGCAGCTCGTTCTCGCGTTCCCGCAGCTGTTCCACCAGCCGCCCGTTGTCGATGAAAGCGACGAGCTGCCGTACGACGACAAGCACGGTGATCGTGATCGCGCCACCCACCACGACCTGCCGACGGCCGTCGTCAGGACCGATGGTGACCAGTACCAGCAGGGCATCGGTTGCGACGACCGCGGCGTATGGCAGCAGGCTGTATGTTCGACCGCGCTGGCGGAGCCGGGAGGACGGCTGCCGCGCCGCTCGCTGCTGTCGTTCGCCGGCCAGGATGAGCAGCCCCGCGATGATGGGCAGGAAGAGATGGCCCGGCACCATGTTCGAGCTTGGCATGATGATCGTGGCGGTGCCGCAGCTGACCCCACCGACGAGCAGTCCCATGCCGAGCAGGCGTAGCGCACCCTGGTCGACCGGGCCCGTCCCGGTCAACATGATCTTGACGGTCGCTGACAAGCAGGCCAGGCACAACGCGCCGATCGCCAGTGGCGCCCACACGGCGCCGAGGCTATGGTCGCCGGTGAGCATCGGGGCCATTGCCAGGTACCACACGAACAGGCTGGCGCCGAGGACCACCGTGGCGCCGTCCAGGGACAGCCGTATCCAGTCACCCGTCGTCCGGGGGCCGATGGGTATGCGCAGCAGCGCCCAGGCCGCGCCGAACATCGCGACAAGGATGATGAGGACCGACGCGGCCGGCAGGTCTTTCTGCCCTGCGGAAGATCGGAGAGTGTCGTATCCGCGGATCACCATGCCAACCGCGCAGAGCGCGGTGACGAGGGCGAGCTGGTTCCAGAAGCGTCGGGTGACGCCCGGCAGCCCGGAGGTCTTGGCCACCCGTCGCAGCGACACAGCCGCCAGGATCAGGGCCGATGTCCCGGGTATCCGACCCAGGACCTGTGGTCCGTGCGGCGTGTGTACATTCGCCACGAACCACACGGCGGCCGCGCCTATGAGCAGGAGGACGGCGTACAGGATGAGACGGGTCGGCTCACGTCTCGCCTCACCCGCCGCCGTGATCGACCCATCATGGTCCACCGCTACGCCGGCCTCCCTCACAGAAAGCAGAAAGGGTGGAACACAACGCCGGGAGGAACGTCGGGCCAGGCCTGGTAGTCCGGAGCGACCCGCACGCCCTGAGCGCATCCGATCACACCACCGTCCGACCAAGCGTGGCCACCCGCCGAACGGCCAGGACCGTACGCTATCAAGCGCATGAGGCGCCTTTGTGTCCACCTACCGCTGAGTAGCACGTCGTCGCTACGGTGTAGCGCTGTTCCGTTTGATCGACGGCTGTGAGTCGCGAGCGCGGCCGGTGGCTGGTTCCCGACAGCTTGACCATCATCGGCTCGCCGAGCAAGCGTGGCCGTCGCCTCGCAGCGTTGCAGCTACCGAACGTCAGGCAGCCGGGATGAGCAGTTCCGCACCGCTCGATCTGCGTAGCGTCGCCCAGGTCCCAGGCACAACCATGCTGACCGCGACCGATCGGACTCGCATCAGATGGCTGAGAGCTGGAGCTGCATGATCGGGGTTGGGTCGCGGTTCGGCGGGTGAGCCAACCTTTCGGCGGCGGGTGGCGTTTGTCCCAGCGAGGGGGGCGCCATGGACGGGTACGAGGGCCTACGCGAGTTCGTGGTGGCGCGCGGACCGGCGTTGTCTCGCACTGCGTACCTGCTTACCGGTGACCATCATCTCGCCGAGGATCTGCTGCAGCACGCGCTGGTCAAGACGGCTGCGCACTGGCGGCGGGTCGTGGTGGGTGGCAACCCCGAGGGTTACGTGCGTCGGGTCATGATCAACGAGCGCACGTCGCGCTGGCGGCGGCGCCGCTATGTCGAGGTGCGGGGCTTAGCCGCCGACGAGGTGCTCGCGGCCGGTCTGGCGTCGGGTTCGGGCGATGAGGCCGAGGCCGCGGTGCGGCGGGTGGGGCTGCGCCGGGCCCTCGCGGCGCTGCCCGCCCGGCAGCGGGCCGCCGTCGTGCTGCGGTTCTTCGAGGACCTGACCGAGGCGCAGACCGCGGAGCTGTTGGGTGTCTCGGTCGGCACCGTGAAGTCGCAGACCCACGACACCCTCAAGCGGCTGCGTGCCCTCGCTCCGAACCTGCTCGCCGACTTCGCATCGGAGGTGACCCCATGACGACCGAGCGACTGCGCCAGGCGCTGGACGACCTGGCCGCCGAGGCCGACTCGTACGCCCGTGTCGACACCGTGCTCGCCGTGACAGAGCGGCGCCGCCGGTGGCGTACCGTGACGATGGCCGTGGTCGCGGTGTTGGTGGTCGCGCTCGGTGGCGGCGCCTTCGCGGCGATCGCCTCGCCCGGGGCGCAGTCGCCGCCCATCACACCCGCGGCGACCGGCGCGGTGCACCGGCGGTGGACCTCGTGCGCGGTGGACGCGGGCCTGTCCGCCGGGTCGGACGGCTTGCCGCGGCTCGGCGAGGACTTCTCCCCCGTCGCCGTCACCGTGTGTCGTCAGGAGTCGCGGCGGCGCACGGACGGCGGCACCGACCTCGTGTTGGTCGAGCTGCGCGGCGACGACGTTGCCGGGCTGGTGGCCGCGTTGCGCCTTCCCGACCTGCTCCCACCCAGCGCAGACCAGGTCGTCTGCGACCTCGCCAAGGTGAGCGTGCCGTGGTTCGCGCTCCTCGACGCGGACGGCCGCTGGGTGCGACCAGAACCACCGGTCGGTGCCTGTGGCAAGCCCCGGACGGAGGTCATGGACGCCGTCAATGCGCTGAGACTCCACCCGGTTTCCACCACCTTCGTCCGGGAGATCGAGTCGGCCGAGGCCGTGGCAGCCGGCTGCACCGAGCATTGGGGCGACATGGTGGCGGTGGAGACCTACGCGGGCGGGCGGGCGGCGGCCGGCCACGGCCGCGACACGCTCCCGCCCGAGGTCCGGCTGTGCGTCTACCGGGTGCCCGCCGGCGAGCAGGGCACCGCCAAGCCGGCCGGCACCTTCGAACACGGCGGCCTGCTACCGGCACAGCGCAGGGCCGAGATTGGGCGGGCGCTGGCCGCGGCCTTGCCGGCATCGGACTGCGCCAAGCACGCGAGCCGGTTCGCCATCCTCATGCCGATAGGGACCAACAACGGCGAAGTGTACGTCGAGCTCGACGGCTGCCGGCGAATCCTGGTCCCGTCCGCCGACGCACGCAGCTACCTGCTCGCCCAGGGCGGCGACGCGCTCACCCAACTGATCGACCAGTCATAGCCGCTGGCCCGAGGATGTGCACGGCGTTGCCCACAGGAGCCCGTCGCGCCGCTCCTCGGTCAGGAAGTCGGGCTTGCATGACCTGACCGGCCAGGCGCCCGCGACGTTCTCGAAGATCCATCGGTTGGCGACCGAGCACGACTGCCGGCCGCTGCTGGCCCGCAGCCACTACCACCTCGCCCTGACCTACCACTACTGCCGGCTGACGGTCCCGGCCGACGAGGCCCTGCGGCGGCCCGCGCGGTGAGGCGCTCCTCTCTGGCGGCGCCGACTGAGGTGATCACCGACCGATGACTGGTCTATCCGCACTGTCGGCCAGGTACCGCCAGTACGCACAGCGCCCCACCGGCCGGGGGCTGGAAGGTCCTCAGTGGACTCGCCACGGTGAACAACCGGATCCGCCTCGGCCCCTGTTGGCTGATGGCCACGGAGGGCACCTCGCGAACCCAAACGGGGGTGCGCTCCGGGCGGAGCGCACCCCCTCGGTGCTCACCTACACGCGGACGACCGTTGCCGTGGCGGTGCTCGTGACCACGGACATGGCACCGGGGTCGCTGACGGTGATCGTCACCCGGTACGTGCCCGGCCGTCGGACACGTGTGTGCCGATGGCGTTGGACTCGCCGCCGTGACCGGTCAGGACGCCGGTCGAGTTGCGGCCGTCACCCCAGTTGATGGTGGCCGACAGCGCCGCCGCCGGGGTGTCCGGGATCGGTCACCATGGCGACCGGCCCGCTGAACGCGATACCCGGCTCCGCAAAGAAGTTCGAACCGGTCACTACCTGAGGCGTGGTGGCCCGTGGCGGCACGTCGCCCGATTCGCTGCCCGTACGCGGAGACGGGTACCGGCAGTCGCGACGCCTCGCTCACCTTTCTGTATCGGCGGGTCGCGACGCCCGTTGAGTGACCGCTACGGGCCGAAGAGCACGTCGTCGACCAGGAAGTCGCCGCCGATCGGTTTCGTCCCGGCGCTGGCGAACCGGTGGCCGAACAGCGAGACCGCGCCGGCCGTGCTGGGCGGCACGCCGTTGGCAACGGTGGTGTCGCCGACCGCGATGGTGGCGCCCGTCGTGGTCGCCTGCACCCGGATCGTCTGCCAGGTACCGACCTTGACCAGGCCGGTCGGGCTCAGCAGCTGCCAGGTCTGGCCGGTCCACCGCGCGATGCTGCCGTCGGGTTGCACCGCGAGATGGTAGGCGGTAACGGTGGCACCGGCCGGGTTGCGGCCCAGGACGTCGAAGAGGAAGCCGTTGGGCATCGCCAGCGGCTTGAGCCGGAACTCCAGAGTCTTGGTGGCGCTCGCCGCAGCAGCCCAGACCACCTTCGAGTGCGCGTCGGCACTGTTGTCCACGATGCGCAACGCCGAGGCGCTGTCGTTGTCGCCGGTGCCGGAGCGGGTCGCCCAGCTCGACGTAATCTCGGTGTATCCGCGCGGCCGGTTGTTCACCGGGTCGTTTTCGAACGAGTTGATCGTCGAATACAGCTCGAGCTCGTTCAGGAACGCACAACTGGACCCGAGGCCGCTGTCGCACGTACCCGATGCGTCCACCTCGACCCGCACGTAGCGGGCGGCGACCGGGGTCGTCAGCGGGAAATACTCCATCGCCAGGTGGGTCCGGTCGGTGACGTCGACCACCGGACCACTCCAGGTGATCCCATCGATGGACAGCGACACCCGGCCGCTGCCCGCCCGCCCGTTGCGCAGGCTGAGCCCGATCCTGGTCAGGTCGTACTGCCGGTCGAGTTGGATGACGTAGGACCCGGCGCCGCCCGCGCGCACCGCGCTCGACCAGTACTCGGTGCTGCCGTCGAACGCGCCGTCGACGCGGGCCCGCGGATGGCCGGGCACGGTCGAGGTCATGTCGCCGATCACGGCGATCCGGCCGAGCCGGTACTTGGTCGCCAGGTCGATCTTTCCGACGTCCGGTGTGAGCACGTCGAAGAACCGACGCCAGATCCGGTTCTGCTTGTCAACGGTGAAGTCGGTCTCGTTCGGGTTCGAACAGGCCCACGTGACGTCGCAGTTGTCGCCCACCTGGATAGCCCGGTTGCCGCCGACGTACGCGATATCGGTGTTGCCGGTCGAGCCGTGCAGCCGGAATCCCTTGGCGGGACAGTTCCGGTAGGTGAGCTGGCCGACCCAACCGGTACCGACGCCGTTGGTGGACATGGCGACCCAGTTGTCCGGCCGGCCGCTGCTGAGCACCATGACACCGTTCGGCATGAGCAGCAGTTGCGGCGCGATGCCCAGGAAGGCGCCGGTTGCGTCGTCGAACGGGTCGTACCCGTACGGGAACGAGACCTGCAACGGCTGCACCGCAGCCCACTGCTGACCGTCGACGGACGTGGTGTATACCGGTGGCGCCAGTGTGCCCTTGTGATGGCGGATCACCGAAAGCAGATTTCCGTTGGGCAGTTGGGCGATCGCCGCCTCGTTGTAGGAATCCGTGGCGGTGCCCTCGGCGATGACGCCGCGCCGGGTGAATGTGCGCCCGCCGTCGGTGCTCGCCTGCAGCTGGGCGCGGGTGCCGGCGGCATCCGCGAAGGTCCCGTAGATCGTGATCAGGATGGTGCCGTCCGGCAGTTCGAGGACTCCGCTGTGGGTGCGGGTACCGCCGTCGGTGGTCACGCTGGCCAGCTTCGCGCCGAGGTGGAACGTGGCCGTCTCGGTGGTCCACGTCGCACCCTCGTCTGTGGACCGGTACGCCTCGTACGTGGCGGTCCTCGCGGTGACCGCGACCGGCTTGAAGCCGTACCCGATTAGCGTGCCGTCCCGCAGCCGGCTGGCGTTGCTCGTCGGCGGCTCGGACTTGTAGCTCGCGGCCGGGAACGTGACGCCACCGTCAGTGGACACCACCCGGTTCAGTGGCGGTTCCAGGGTCGGATCGTCGCGCGTGGTCTGGAACGTGCCGAACAGCTTCCGTGCCGGTACCCCGTTGACGACCGTGTCGACGGCGGCTAGCCCGGGAAACGCCGCCTGCGGGTTGCCGGGCGGATCGAAGACGGTACCCAGTTCGCTGGCGCCGCCGACGTTGAGCACGTACCCGGTGGGTGACTGCCCGGTCGGCCGACCGGGGTGCCGTTGATCGGAACCGCGCAACTGGGATCGTTGCTGGCGCTGGCCTGCGCCGGTAGACCCAGCTCGGTGACGGCGACGACCGCGGCAGCGACGACCGCGACGGCCAACAGGACTCGAACGCTCCGAAGACCACCCATGGTACGAACCAAAACACGGCCGCCGGTTGTCCGGAACCCGCCGGCATGCCGGACAACGAGGTTCGGCAGAGTGAGGACATGAGCGATCTGTTGTTGCGGCGGGCCGGGTGTTTGGATGTCGTCGCCGGTGCCTATCGCGTGGAGCACGTCATCGGCGAGTGGCTGGCCAAGCAGTGAATCAGTTCGTCACCACCCGTAGGGACGGTACGTGTCAACGCACTTACCTGCATCACGGCGAGCGTCAATACTGCTCGCTGTCCCTCGATGGGTGATGTCTTCCGTGGTTGAGGGCGTAGTCCAGTCTCCTGCCCACCCCTGATCGGCGCTGTTGATCGTCAGGCGGACAGGTCCGGGTCAAGAGCCGCGCGCAGCGCGGTCGCCGGTGGCGACACCGAAGGCGCTCTTGACGCGGCCGGAAGCCTGACCATGATCGAGCAGCCGGGGTGGCGGGCTCGGTGGTTCCGGGACGGGGATGCCGCGTGCGACGGTAAGAGGGCCCCACCTCCTGCTGGTCGACGCGAGCGGCGCTCCTTGCCAGCCGGCGAGGTTCACGTCGGTCCCGGCATCGATCAACAGGTGGCACATTTCCCACTGGTACTGGCTCGCCGCGGCCATCAACGCGGTGTCGCGATCGCGGTCCTGCTCGTCGAGCGGCCGACCGGCGGCGATCCGGTCCCGCACTCCGTCGACATCCTCGGCCCAGACGAGCTGGTGCAGGCCGAGCCGATCGGGCGTGTTCGCCGCCCGCAGCGCAGCCGCCTCGGCACGCAGCCGCTGGCGCAGCCCGCCGCGCTCGACGACGAAGAACCCAAACTCCGAGTCACCGACACGGTGACGCGCCTCGATCAGATCTCGTAGATACTCCAGGAACTCGGTCATGGTGTCACCGAGCACCAGGTAGTTGCATTCGGTGTAGTTCACGATCACCTGGCCGACCCGCCCACGTGGGCCGGGCACGCAGTCCACGTATAGGTTGGTCGAGTCGGCGCCGGCGATCGGGATCCGGCCGGCGTGGTAGGTGATGGCACGGATCCGCTCGTCGTCGGTCAGTTCGTGGTACAGCTCCTCGGCTTCCTCAGCATCGAACACCTGGGCGCTGATCTCGTTGAGCTCGTTCCAGGTTCGCTGCACCTCGGCCAGGTTGTACCAGCGGAAGTTGTCAGGCAGGTCGCCGCCGTCATGCCGCAGGTACGCCTCGCGCAGTTCGTCGGGAAACCGTAGGCGCAACCGCTGCTCGCAGCGCCCGATGTCTGCACGGCTGGCCGGCGGCGCGAGCGTGAGCTTGGCCGGCTCTTCCGCAAGCAGGCGTTCCAGATCCGTCCACACCGACACGATGCCCTCCCCGTTTCAGACCTACACCCGCCGAGACCATCATCGCCAACGGCAAGTCAAGAGTCAGCACGCCCAAGATCCCGAATGGCGGCTGCCGTACTAGTTGCTCTTGGTTGACCAGTCTTGGGATGCTTCGCACATGTCTTCCCTCCCGGCGACGTTCACCGAAGACGTCCTCGACCAGCCAGCCAGGGTCCAGTTCGAGGCGTTCCTTGACGAACACCGCAGCGCGCTCAATCGATGCCTGGACGGGCTGACCGAAGAGCAGGTGCGCCGATCGTTGGTGCCCTCCCGGACCACGCTGCTCGGTCTGGTCAAGCACGCGACGTTCGTCGAGAGGGTCTGGTTCGACGAGGCCGTCACGTGCCGGTCTCGCGCCGAGATCGGCATTCCCGCGACACCGGACGAATCGTTCGTCCTCGATGATGACGACACTATCGCCACCATCCGGCGAGCACACCGCGAATCGTGCGAAGCATCACGTCGCGCGACGTCATCCTTGGGGCTGGACGACATGGTCCACGGCAATCGGCGCGGCCCACTCCCGCTGCGTTGGGTGTACCTCCACGTGCTGCGCGAACTGGCTCAACACTGCGGGCATGCAGACATCTTGCGTGAGCAAGTCCTGAGCCAGTAGCACGCCGCACCACGAGTCCGGCGGCAGGTCGGTGACGGACGCCCTGTCGGCACCGCCTGCTCCGACGACAGTCGTGCGGACAGGCCTACCGGGGATATCGATCACTATTCCCGAGCGCGCGGCCACCGTTGCCGAGACATGGACCACCGAGGCGGGACGCAACTTGCCAGGCAATTGTCGTGATCGTCAGTAGGTGATGAAGGCGTACAGGGCACGGTGGTTGGACTTGGTGCCGTTGACGGTGTGGTCGATGGGCGAGGCGAGCACAGATCCCTTGACGAAGAGGTAGTCGATTTTGCTCGAGCCGAGGGTGGTCGTCGAGCCGTAGCCGGTCAGGCCGAACCCGCTCAACGTGGCAGCCGGGATGCCCTTGCGGTTCGCGTCGATGCCCACGATGCGGATCGTCGAGGCGTTCATCAGGCTGGTGGCGTCCGCGCCGATGTGGATGCCGGTGTTGCCGATGCCGGTGTCGCCGTCACCGGCGCAGGCGTGCTGCCCGTTCTCCTGCGGCAGGTGCATGGTGGCTGCGAACACCGTGGTGCCGGTGTCCTTGAGGGTGAACCGCGCCGCGATGGCGCTCGTACGCTTCCATTTGTCGCGCAGGCTGGCGGCCGAGTCGTTGTTCGGCGGTTTGTACAGCGTGCACCCGGCGCCGTTGTTGTATGCCGTTCCCGGCTTGAGCCAGCCGGCGCTCCAGAAGGCGGAGATGTCCCCGGCGGCCAGGCTGAGCCGCTTGGTGTTGTAGATGATGGCGTTGGTCTGCTTCTTCTTGAGGTCCCCGAGCTCCTGCTGGCTGCACTTGTGCGTGGTCCCCCACGGCTCCGGGTCGCTCCAGGCGACGATGGCCTTGTAGGTGCCCGCCGGGTAGCCGAACTTCGCCCCGAGCTGGTTCGCGTACGCCTGCGCCTGACCGGTACCGCGTACCTGCTGCACGATCAGCAGATCGGGTGGCGAGATGGCGGAGGTACCCGTCTGTCCATTGTCGTCGACGAGCATCGAGGTGAGGTGGTTGGGCCCGGAGACACGGGTACACGTACCGTCGGGGTTGTTCACCACCAGGTTCTCGATGTTGTTGTTGTAGACGCGCAGGATCCTGGGCCCAGGCTCAGCTTGCGTGATGCTCGGTGAGGCCTGTGTGGATGCGTAGCCGGACGACGACACGGCGAGCGAGACGGCGCACACCAGAGCAGCGAGAATCCACGCCGGACGATGCTTGGTGGCCACAAGAGTGCTCCGATCGAGAACGCGCCGGGTAATAAGGTCGGCCGCCGAGCGCGGTCGGCACTGCCATGCCGGCAAAGCTGGCCGATGGTGGACTCCGGTAGTCCATCACCCGCCGCGGTTGTCCGGAACCCGGAAAAGGCGTTGAACAACCAGTCGAGCCTCGGAGCACCGCCGTCCAGAAGAGTCGTCCGCAGACGCCCGGGGTTGTGGCCAGACCTTTGCGAGTACGACAGGCGTTTGAGAACCGACAAGCGCCCAAAGGCCTATGGGGGGTCTTCGAGGTTAGCGGGGGTTGCGGCGATCGGTAGCTGTCCATAGTGGATCCCGCTGTGAGGATGCCCATAGCTCTGGGCGATCATGCCTGTTGTCGAGGCAAGCTGATCACAACAGAAGAGCTATGGGCGTAGTTGACGCCGATGACAGCCGCCATTGTCCGATGTGGACGCATATCAGTCTCCCCACCAGAAGAAGCGTGCAACCTTGGTGTCGGATACGACACCCTGGTGTCGGTGTGCTCGCCGGCGATCGCCAAACCGTCGGTGGCGCCGCCTTCGGCCACCGGGTGCGGGCATTCGTCACCACGTACGGCCCGAGCCAGGTCGGCCGTTGGCCAGCCCGGTGCAGTGTCCACAACCATCCACCCCGGACGCTTCGGTGGTCGGCCGGTCAGCCAGGGTCAGGCCGACCCGGGACACGGCCGGGTTCGCTGGGACCGCGTCCCGGGCGGCGGCTCGGGAGACCCGCACCGGCAGCCCACTGGCGGGGACTGAACTGTTCTCGGTGAGCTGCACCTCGGCGCTACCCGCGGCCGGCCACACCGGCGCCGGGACCTTGTACGAACGTTGCAGCGCCTTGGCGGTGGTCCTCGGTGCCAGCTCCCGGCCGGGCACCGACCGGTCGACCTGTGCCCTCAGGTGGTCGGACTGGCCGGCCACTGCCGGGACGATCCCGGCCACCGCACCGGCCCCCACCACCAGTGCCACCGCGACGGCAACCGCGACCGTCCTCTTTGGACGATGACGCCACCAACCGGACAACCTCATTGTCGTCTCCCCCGTCACACGGCCAGCTTGGCGATTTCACTACCAGGCAGGGCGCCCTGGTACACCCGGACCTCGTCTATGCCGCCGACCCAGTACTGGCCGTCGGCTGGCGCGTTCCCGGACGGGAACCGGCTGCGACCGATCGCCAGCGGGCCACCCGCCGCCCAGGACACCGTGCGCGCGGCCGAACCGGCGAGCGCGCCGTTGACGTACAACCGGAGCTGGCCGGCCCCCGCGTCCCACACGCCGGTCAGGTGCACCCAGCGACCGAAGTCCTCGGGGTCGACCACCGCCGACGCGATCGCCCAGGTACCCGCGCCGATGGTGTCGGTGTCCTTCATGCTGAACTCCCACACCTCGGCGAACCCAGTGGTCTTGCGGTGGCCGAGGTAGAAGCCGCTGTAGTTCACGCCGTTCTGGGCGACGGCGGTGTTCCACGCGGTCATCGGCTCCGGTACCAGCACCCAGGCGCTGACCGTGAACGACTGGTCGGTGCGCAGCGCCGGGCCGGTGGTCGCCAGCGACTCCGTCGTCGGAATGGGCGTACCGTGCTCGTCGGTCTTGCCGTTCAACGCCAGCGCCGAGCCGGGCAGCCCGAAGCGGTCGTCGACCCAGCCCACGCTCGCCGGCCCGGTCGCGGTGCGGTGGAACGACGTCACGTCGGTACCGTCGCCGTTGAGCCGCCACCGCCCGGCGAGCGTCGCGCCCAGCGGCGCGATCTCACCCGTCGACAGCACCCGATCCCAGATCCGCACCTCGGCCAGGGATCCGTCCCACGGCTGGTCGAAGCCGAGGTTGCCGTTCCACTTGCCACGGCCGAACTCCAAGCCGCCGGTCGCGGTGAACGCGGCCGGCGCGGCCGCGCTGCCCTGCACGACTCCGTTGACGTACCAGGTGATCTGCCGCGCGCCGGCATCGTAGACACCCGTCAGATGGGTCCAGATGCCCGGCCGGCTCACCGTGGTACTCGTCACGGTCGCCAGCGCGGCGTCGTCGGTGTCGGCGCGCGCCACGCTGAACGTCCACTTGTTGTCTGCTTCCCGGCGCAGCAGGAAGGCGCTGGCCCGGTTGCCCGATGCGGCCAGGACGGTGCGTTGCCCGTCGCCGTTGACCGCGGGCCGGACCCAGACCGAGACCGTGACACTGGTCCCGGTGTTGGCCGGGCTCGTGGCGACCGACGCCGCGTCGTCGACACCGTCGAAGGACACCGCGGTCGGTCCGCCGAGCAGCCGGCTCTCCGCACCGGCCGAGCCGCCGCCGGTCAGCAGCGCCGGCCGGTTGCCGCCGGAGGAGTCGGCCAGCGTGGTCGAACCGACCGGGTCTGCCAGATCCCAGGCACCGGCCGGCCCGGTGGCCTTGCCGATATGGAACGGGTAGGTCCGCAAGGGACTCGAATGCCCCGCGCGGTCGACGCTGACCACGTACAGGGTGAGGAGGCCGCCAGCGGTCGGATCGGCCGGCTTCGGCGCCGGAGGGGTGATCGCAAGCGTTACCGGACCGCCGATCGCCGGCGGGGTCGCGACGGTCGTCGGCGGGTCGGCCCAACCCCACCGGTACGACGCGATGTCGGTCTCCCCCGCGGCGTCGAAGGTGAAGTCGGCGGTGCGACCGACAGTGCCGTACGTCAGGTCGGGGTTGGTGCCGTACACAGCCGGGGTCACGGTCGGCTGCCCGGACGGGCCGGTCGTGTCCACGGTGAACTCGCACCAGTCGCTGAACCCGCTGTCCTCGACGAGGTGCTGGCCGTCCATGACGAACGGGTCGTGGGCCTGCGCGCGCCACCGGTACACGCCGCCGTCGACCAGCGACGTGGCCACGGTAACCTCACCGGAGCCCGGCGGTACTCCAGTCTGGGTACCGGTGCCGACCGGCGCCCAGGTCCCGTCCGCGTTCTGCCGCTCCCATACGACCTCGAACCGCAGGTCGGTGTCGCCGTCGGCGTCGCCGACCCTAGCTCGCAGCCTCGGGTTGGCGGTGGCGATGAACGGCCGGCTGTCGCCGGTACCGCAGCCGGCACCGTCGGCGCTGAGGTTCGCCGGCACGTCGGGCCTGGAGTTGTAGTCGGCGACCAGCTTGGTCTCCTTGACCGAGAACTTCTTCCACCGCTCCTGGATCGTCTCGCCGGTACCGTTGCGGCTGCGCGCGGAGAAGGCGAGCGCGAACTCGGTCGCGTTGGCGCCGGCCGCGGTCTGCAACTCGGCGCGCAGCAGGTTGCCACTGCCGAACTCCATCGGCATGTCCTTCTGCGGATCGTTGCTGCAACCCCTGCCGGTACTGGGTTTGTGCGCGTGACCGGACTTCTCGTCCAGCCACACCAGCGGCTCTGCTGGCTGCCACGGCACCCGCCCGGTACCGGGCCGCGGCGTCACCTTGTACAGGTCCACCGGCGTGCTGCCGCAGGACCACGAGTGGATGAGCAGCGTCTGTAGCGTGGCGGTCAGGATCCGCTTGCCCCGCAACGGCGCCACGTCGAAGGTGAAGTACGAGCGGTAGGTCGGATGCGTCCTCGTCGGCTCCAGACCGACCCGGGCGACCGCGTCGTTCGGCTCGTTCGTGCTGTTGCTGAACGCGAACCGCTTGCTCGGCTTGGCATACGGCGGATCGATGACGAGCGGGAACACCGCCGTCGGGTCGGCCAGCAGGCCCGGGTCGGGATCCAGCCGCAGCTCGGTGTCGGTGGACCGCACGGTCACCGGCGCGCGCAGCGCGCCGTCGCCGGGCGCGGCGACCGTGGAGCCGTCCGTCGAGTCCCACATGAACGCCTCACCGAGGCTCACCGCGACCGCCCCGGTACCGGTGACCGCGGCCAGCCCGCCGTCGGGTCCGTCCCCGATGTGCAGCCCGCCGGACAAACCGAGGCGCAGCGTCCGCAGCTTCGGGTTCGCCGCGGCTGCGCGGTCCTTGACCACGAAGGCGTGCGCGAATCCGTCGGCGGTGGCGCGGACCACCAGGTCCACGCCGGGCAGCACATCGCGGTACCGCGCCGTGTCGCCGGCCAGCTCCGGCGCCCGTAGCGGCGATTCCCAGCTGAGGGCGAAGGTGCCGAGCGCGGTACGCATGATGGCGAACGGCCCGGTACCGTCCGCGGAGAACCGAACGTCGGCCGCGGTGGCGACCGGGCGGATCGCGCCGCCGTCCAACCGCAGCGTGGGGTCCACCGTCGTCCAGGCCCCGTCCGCGCGGCGGATCCGTACTGGCTCGGCGTTCTGTTCGAGGCGCCACGACCCGTCGGGCTTGGCGAATCGTTGGCTGCGTTCGGTGCGCCCGGACAGGTCCTCCACTGGTAATCCGGAATCGCGCGCCATCTTGGCCGCCTCCTCGGCGGTGGACGCCTCCGGCGGCGTGCCCGGTCGCGCCGGACCGGTCTGTGCGCCGCGTGCCATCGGTACCACGGCCATGCTCAGCAGCAGGATCAGGCCAGCCATCAACGCCGGTCTACGCATCATCGCTCCCCAGTCGAGAATCCCCGCGCCATTGTGCGGACCCGACGATGTAGCCGTCGAGACGCCGCCCAAGCCTCCACATACTCCCGAGCACGTGAGTTTGGCGGTCGATAGAACACAAACACCCACCGGAGTTTTCCGATACCCCGGCCGCTCGCCGGACATCGCCGTACACATCCAGCCCTGCGAACAGCCCACGTGCACGCTGTGAGCCTCGTGCCCGGTGGCGTGGATTCCCGTGGATTCCCTTTGCGCCATGCTGCGCCTGGACCACGAAGCGTCGACTATCTTCCCCGGGACATGCCGACAGCGTGAACGCGCTGAGTCGAGCGGTGCCGGCGTGTGACATCGAGCTCTGGTCGCGGCGGGCCGACCTGCGCTACCGGTCCAGTTTCAGGCCGGTGTCGTCATCGCCCAGCCCGGCTACTCCGAGCCGGCGGGCGCGGGGTGGCGCGGCGACCAGGACTCCCACCCACCAGTACCGTCGCAGCAGTGCCATCACGCCCACCTCCGTCATGAGCCCACCACCCGCGACAGCCATTCCAGCGCCATTTCCGGTTGTCCGATACCCGGCCCCACTTCCGGACAACTCCGCGCCGGTGTTGAACGCCCGAGCCGGCCTCCGGAAACGACCACCGTTCGACCCGGAGGTCGTCTGCCTGCGCATTTTCCAGCGGATAGACGCAGCGCGGCATTGTCATTCTCGTTGACGGGTGTGCTCCGCGGACGACGGGACG
>WNFV01014689.1_pt1 | contig 18098 bp, 16 predicted proteins | sample 5400101 | NCBI WGS metagenome assembly WNFV01 (sample SAMN13153361, study PRJNA577476) | soil metagenome | isolation source: 115 cm soil or saprolite under grassland replicate 1 | place: USA:California | collected 2016-06-15
GGATGCGCGTCGTTCGCGAGGCCGGCGAGCTGGAGGAGGCGCTCGCAGCCGCGCGCCGTGAGGCGAAGGCGGCCTTCGGGGACGAGCGCGTCTTCTGCGAGCGCTACCTCGAGCGCCCGCGGCACGTGGAGATCCAGCTGCTTGCCGATTCAGCGGGGAATTTCCGCACGCTCGGAGAGCGCGACTGCTCGATTCAGCGCCGGCACCAGAAGATCTTGGAAGAGTCACCGTCTCCGGCGATCGACCCGGCGCTTCGTGTGAACATCAGCGCTGCTGCAGTCGCGTTCGCACGCGCAATCGGCTACGAGAACGCCTGCACGGTCGAGTTCATGGTCGATGGCCGCGATTTCTGGTTCCTCGAGCTCAACGGACGTATTCAGGTCGAGCATCCAGTGACGGAGCTCGCGTGGGGAGTCGATCTCGTCGAGCAGCAGTTGTGGATCGCTGAAGGCGGTAACTACGCAGGCAGCGATTGGTTCGCTCCGGACGGGCACGCAGTCGAGGTGCGCCTATACGCGGAGGATCCGCGCACCTTCTTCCCGCAGACCGGGCGCATCGAGCGACTGCGACTGCCGGAAGGTATTCGCGTCGACGCGGGAGTCGAGCAGGGCGACGAGATCGGCATCGCTTACGACCCACTGATCGCGAAGCTGATCGCGCACGGGACGACGCGCGACGAGGCCCTCGACGAGCTGCGCAGCGCACTCTCCGAGACGGAGGTCGAGGGCGTCACGACGAATCTCCCGTTCCTCCGCTGGCTCGTCGCACACCCGCTCGTGCGTGCGGGAGAGACGACGACGGCTTTCCTCACCGAACATCCTCCCCTGTCGTCGCCGCCGGCGCGCGCCGCGGCAGCGCCGTGGCGGCGCCCCTTTCGGCTCAATCTCGCGCCCCCCGCACCGGTTTCGCCTCCCGACGTCGACGCGCCGGCGACCGACCACCGCGGACGGGCGGGAGAACAGAGCACGGTCACCGCCCCGATGCCCGGCACTGTCATCCGGCTGCTCGTCGCGGAGGGCGATTCCGTGCAGGCGCGCCAGCCCCTCGTTGTGCTCGAGGCGATGAAGATGGAAACGCCGCTGACGTCCCCGTACGACGCCGTCGTGCGCGCCGTGCACGTCGTGGAAGGCGACAAGGTCGCAGGCGGCGCTGTCCTGCTCGAACTCGAGGAATAACAAGCGCAAAAGGCTGGAGGTTAGACCAGGCGAAGTCGGTCTAACCGGAGGCCGAACTCACGCGGGCGGGGACGCGCAGCGCCGCCGCCCGCGGACCCTCTCCAACCGCCAACCGCGAGCCCCGGAAGAGTGCGCGGGCTCCGCCCGCGCACTCTTTCCCCGCGAAGCGGGCGTGCGATCACCCGCGCGAAAGCGTCAGCTTTCGCGCGGCGCTTAGAAGAGCTTCTGCAATTTCATGGCGGCGCCCATGTCGCCTTTGACCTTCAGCTTGCCGGTCATGTAAGCGCTGGTCGGGTTCTGCTCCCCGCTGGCGATCTTCTCGAAGGTCTCGGCGGACGTGGTGATGACTGCGTCGGCGTCTTCGCCGCCCTCGGTCACGCTCACCTTTCCGTCCTGGACGTCGACCTTCCACTTGCCCGCGCCGTCGATGTCGAAGAGGTAGGAGTTGTTCATACCGGCGGTCTTCGACGTGTCGACACGACTCTCGAGTGTCTCGAAAAACTCCTTCACGCTCATGGCATCAACCCTATCTCAGCCGCAGGTTCGAGCCTGCGGCGTGCTCGCCGCGAGGGAAGCAGCACGGCCAGTACCACAGCGAGCATCGGCGCGGCCGCCGCGACGAAGAGTGCCGTGCGCAGGCTCGTCGCGTCGGCCAGGCGTCCCAGCGCGACCGCTGCGACACCGCCGAGTCCCACGGAAAGCCCGATCACCAGCCCGGACGCGGTCCCGATGTGCCGCGGCATGTACTCCTGGCCCATCACCATCGTCACGCCGAACGTACCGACCACGCATGCACCGATAAGCGCGAGCGCGACGGCGCCCGGGACGTCGCCGACGAGCACAAAGACGAGCAGGAGCGGGCCCGTCGCGACGACGCTTCCGAGCAGCACCGGCCGCCGGCCGAAGTGATCGGCGAGCGGCCCGAGCAAGAGCGTCCCGATCCCACCGGCGAACAACATCAGCGCGAGCAAGTGGTTGCCGTGCGACTTCGAGTGGCCGAGCGAAACTTCCCACAGCGGCACGAACGTGATCAGCCCGAACCACGCGACGCTGCGAAGCGCGATCACGCCCAGCAGGAGCTTCATCGCGGTCGGGTCGTCGGCGCCCGCGGCTGCCCGGGCGGCGCCCGGCTCCGGCGCGAAGCCGCGGAGGTACGGCGTGGCCGCGAGAATCGCCGCTGCTACCACGAGGCATGGCAGCGCGACCAGCATGCCGCCGCGAAGACCGAGAGCCGCCACGGCGGCGGTCGTCGCGACCGGTCCGAGGGCGTACCCGAGATTCCCGCCGATCGAGAACCAGGCCATCCCGCTTGCCCGTCTTCGCCCGCTGACAAAGCCCGCGAACTTCGACCCCTCCGGATGGAAGGCGGCGACGCCGACGCCGGAGACGAGCACGAGCAGCAGGACGAGCCAGTAGCTCGGCGCATCCGCAGCGAGCGCGATCCCGATCCCGGCGCAGACAACACCGGCCGGCAGCAACCAGATGGCGCCGCGTCGGTCCGACCAGAGCCCGAAGAGCGGCTGGATCAGAGAGGACGACGCCTGCGAGGCGAGGATGATCGCGCCGACGGCGGTGTACGAGAGCGAGAACCGCTCCCGTAGGAACGGGAGCAGAGCCGGCAGCGCGCCGTTCGCGAAGTCGGTAGCGAGGTGGCCGCTGGAGAGCAGCGCCATCGCGCGGCGATCGATCTCGGCCCGCACGTCCGCAGGCTACCGAGGGCAACTCGAGGTGAGACTACGCCGCTTCGAAGTCTTCGGCGGGAAGGTAGCGCTCGATCAGCGCGTGCGACAGCTCCCACTGGGCGCGGGCGAGCTTGACGCGGTTGCGCTCGAGCCGACCCGTGTCGGCTCCCCGATCGCGGAGGCGTTGGCGCTCGGCGGTGAGGCCGGAGATCTCCTCCATCAGCGTCTCGACGGTGGGGCGGGAATGCCCACGCCGGAAGCGGGAAGGAACGACGGGCCGCAGGACCGTGGCGCTCATCTTCGGGTTCATCATCGGCATGCGACGAGGAAAGTTGAGTCGCGGTTAGGCGAATTCGTTAAGACACCGTAAAACCCTGCTCGGGGTAGTGGGTCAGTCTGAAATCTCGGCTGCACGGCGCGCCTCTCGCGTCTTGGTGTAGCTCCCGCGCCGGACGGGGACGGGCCTCGGCTTGCTCGGCACGCACAGGACAGCCTCACCTAGAATCGAATGTTGCATCGCCCAGGGCGCTTGGTCGCCCTAACTCTCCCCGGGAGCGACCGAGCTGCGGCGTGAGCCATAGACGTCGCGACCCTGGGCGCCTTTCCGCAACGCAAGACCCGAGCTTGAGTTGGCGTCTATTGAGTGGAGCCCGGGTTGCTCGTACCTGGGGGCTGACGGCCCCTTCGGGGAGAGGGGCGGCCGGCCCGGGCTCTGAAACTGACCCACTACCCTGCTCGGATAGCATCGCGGCCCGATGGAAGAGGTCGCGATCGAGATCAGGCTGCCGGGTCAGATCGAGCCCGACACCCTCGCAATCCCCCTCTCCGACGACGAGTCCGCCCCGCTCTCGGACGGTGCCCGCGTGCTCGACGAGCGGCTCGGCGGCCGTCTCCAGCGTCTGGCGGACGACGGTGAGCTCAAAGGAGAGCTGGGCGAGACGGTGCTCCTCCACACAGAGGGAGAGCTCAACGCCCACCGTCTCGTCGTCGCCGGCATCGGGAAGCTCGGCGAGGTCGACGCCGACACGCTCAGGACCGCCGCGTCGGCCGTCGCCCGACAAGTAGCGGACGTCGGCGGAACCGTCGCGTGGATGCTCGACGACTCGCTGCCACTCCCGTTCGAGGAGCAGACACGCGCCATTGTCGAGGGCACCCTGCTCGGGTCGTACAGTCCCGCGCTCTGGAAGACGGACGAGAAGCCGCGGAAGCGGATCGAGAAGATCGTCCTCTGCGCCGCCGAGGAGGACGCGCTCGCCGAGACGGCGACCCGCGCTGCCCGCGTCGGCAAGTGGGTCAACTGGGCGCGTGACCTGGCGAATTCTCCGCCGAACGAGCTCACCCCTGAAGGCCTGGCGGACCGCGCCCGCGAGCTCGCCGGCACGAATCTCCACGTCTCGGTCCTCGATCCGGACCAGATCGACGAGCTCGGGATGGGCGCACTGTCAGCGGTCGGGCGCGCAAGCGCGAACGGCCCGCGGCTGATCGTCCTCCGCTACGACCCGCCGCAGACCGCGCGCGACAAGCTCCTGCTCGGCCTCGTCGGCAAGGCGATTACCTTCGACGCCGGCGGGATCTCACTGAAGCCGGCGCTGAAGATGTACGACATGAAGGGCGACATGGCCGGAGGCGCGGCCGTGATCGCTGCGACGGCGGCCGTCGCCGAGCTCGAGCTGCCGGTCCGGCTCCTGGCCGTGGTCGCCGCCGCGGAGAACCTGGTGAGCGGGACGTCCTTCCGGCCCGGGGACATCCTCCGCGCCGCGAACGGCAAGACGATCGAGATCACGAACACGGACGCCGAGGGGCGCCTCGTCCTTGCGGACGCGATGTGGTTCGCGAGGCGCGAGCGCGCGACCCATCTGCTCGACCTCGCGACCCTGACCGGCGCGATGGAGCTCGCCCTCGGCGACCTGTACGCCGGGCTGTTCGCGAACGACGACGAGTGGCGCGAGGAGATTCTGAGCGCCGCGAAGACGAGCGGCGACCTTGCGTGGCCGTTTCCGCTCCATCCTCGTTACCGGCGCTACGTCGACTCGGTGTACGCGGACCTGAAGAACTCCTCCGAGCTTCGCCAAGGCTCACCGGTCCTCGCTGCGGAGTTCCTGCGCGAGTTCGCCGGCGAAGGGCCCTGGGCGCACATCGACATGGCGGGTCCCGGCTTCCTCGAGCGCTCGCGCGGCGACTACCTCACGCAGCGCGGCGGCACCGGCTACGGCGTCCGCCTGATCGTCGAGCTCGCCCAGCGCCTCAGCACTTGAACTTCGACCTCGACCAGGAGCACGAGCTCATCCGCTCGACCGTGCGCGACTTCGCGCAGGAACGAGTCGCGCCCGTCGCGGAGGAGCTCGATAGCGAGAGCCGCTTCCCGTACGACCTCGTGGCTGGAATGGCGGAGCTCGGGCTGATGGGAATGACCGTTCCCGAGGAGTACGGCGGCGCGGGCGCCGACACCGTCGCGTACGCCATCGCGGTCGAGGAGCTCACCCGGATCGATTCGTCCGTCGCGATCACGATGGCAGCACACCACTCCCTCGGCACCTTGCCGATCCTCTACTACGGCAGCGAGGAGCAGAAGCGCGAATGGCTCCCCGACCTTGCCTCCGGCACGAAGCTCGCGGCATTCGGGCTGACGGAGCCCGACGCAGGCTCGGACGCGGGAGCGACGCGCACGCGCGCCGAGCTGCGCGGCGGTGAATGGACGATCAACGGCTCGAAGATCTTCATCACCAACGCAGGCACGGACATCACCGCCTGCGTCACGATCACGGCTCGCACCGGCGAGGACGAGATCTCCAACATCATCGTCCCGAACGGGACGCCCGGCTACGAGATCTCGAAGCCGATGAAGAAGCTCGGCTGGCATGCATCCGACACGCGGGAGCTGTCGTTCAAGGACTGCAAGGTGTCGGAGGGAAATCTCCTCGGCCCGCGCGGGAAGGGCTTCCAGCAGTTTCTGGAGATCCTCGACGGCGGCCGGATCTCGGTCGCTGCAATGGGCGTCGGGCTCGCCCAGGGCGCATACGACCTCGCGTACAGGTATGCACAGGAGCGCAAGCAGTTCGGCCGGCCAATCGCGCGCTTCCAGGCGGTCCACTTCAAGCTCGCGGACATCGCCACGGAGATCGAGGCCGGCCGGACGATGGTCTACAAGGCTGCGTGGCTCAAGGATCAGGGCCGCGACTTCGGCCTCGCGGCGGCGCAGGCGAAGCTCTACACCGGTGAGCTCTCCCACCGCGCCGTCAACTGGGCGCTCCAAATCCACGGCGGTTACGGCTACATGGACGAGTACGCGATCTCACGGCTCTACCGCGACCAGAAGATCCTGGAGATCGGCGAGGGCACGAACGAGGTGCAGAGGATGGTCATCGCGCGCCATCTCGGGCTGTAGCTGGGGGAACCTCCCGGTTCCCCCAGACCACTCGCCGCTCCGCTGCGCTGACGGCCGCCATGCCGCCGGAGCTTTCATCCGCCGCCGTGAGCTGGGGAACCTCCCGGTTCCCCCAGACCCCCTCCACCGGTCCGCTGCGCGGACGGGCCGCTACGCGGCCGGGGCTTTGATCCGCCGCGGTGCGTTGAAGCGCGTGTAGCGATGCGTCATGAAATGTGACGCTGCGGTCATGTGCAGCTCCCGCGGGAGCAGCGTGCGGCGGTCGAGGCGGATCGTTAACCACACGGGGCCGATTGGCTTCATGAATGCGACGACGTACGTCGACGGCGTCGTCTCGAGCAGAAACGCGTTCGTGAAGTGGCCCGCCCAGATCGGTTCTGGTTGCGGTGTCGGTTCCTGCGGCGACGGGACCCACCGGCCGCCGCGCGCACGGTCCCAGCGACGCGCGCCGATGATGATCCCGGACGCACCGCCGCGGATCCGGTACTCGAGCCGGTTGGGTCGCTCGAGCGTGAAGTCCGCGACGACGCGGTTGCGCGGGTTCGACGCGAGCCGCTCGACGTAGTCGACGCTCCGGAGCGCGCGGAACGTCTTCGTCGCCCGCGCGACGAGCGCCTCCGCCGACCGAGGTTTCGCAGGGACGCGGAACGCAAGCCGTCTCCCGTTGACCGACACGATTACCTTCCCGACCGGCGAGACGAACGCGCCGTAGCAGCCGGACCCGCAGGGACGCGTCTCCACGCCCGCGATCCGCATCGAGAGGCCGTTCACTCCCTCTCCGTCGGGACCGAGCACCGTCACTTCCGAGCCCGGCCGCCGAACCGCCAGGGCGACGGCAAGCTGACCGTCCTCCCGTGCCTGCACCACCATGTCTTTCGCCGGCAGCGGCGGCGGCCCCTTTGCCGCAGGGACCGCTGCGACGGCGATCCGATCCCGGCCGGGACGAAGATCGGTCAGGAGCGCAACGGCGGCGACGAGCCCCGCGAAGAGCGCGAGCTCGGCGGCCACGCTGCGCCGCAGTCCGCCCAGGGAAAGCCGAGGGAGGAGCCGGTAGCGGTTGATCCAGCCGATCGCAACCAGGGCCGTCAGAAGGCCCGTCTTCACGATCAGAAGCTGACCGTATCCCGTCGTCCAGGCCTGGCTCACCGAGTGGAGCTCGGAGAGCGCACGGATGACTCCGGTCGCGGCGAGGACGACGACGGATGCGAGCGCGAGATTCGAGAAGCGCCGCAGAGTCGCGGCATGGCCGTCACGCACTCGCAAGGCGAGCGCCAGCGCGACGAGCCCGCCGAGCCACAGAGACGCGGCCGCGACGTGCAGGACGTCCACCACGACCTCGATTCGCGGTCGCCCCCGATCGAGGGCATGCCCCGCAAGTGACGGTGCCGGCAGCAGGAGGAGGGCCGCGACGAACGGATAGGGCTCGAGCACCGGGTAAACGGACGCTACCGAGGCCAGGAAAGCGCCGACGCCGGCGACGATCGCCGCCGCGGCCATGATCCCACCGAAGCGCGTCGAGAGCGAGACGTCGTGGAGCAGGCCGGAGACACCGACGAAAACGAGCAGGAAGGCGCCCAGAAGGAGGCGCACCGGCACCGGTGCGACCGTGAAGCGGAAAAAGGCGGCGCCGGCCGCGGTGAGGAGTCCCGCGAACAGGAGCCAGCGCGCCACGACGTCCCTCGTGCTCGGCCGATTGCCCGCCGAGAGCGCGGCCCGCGGCGGCCCGCGCCCCTCCCCCACGCCGAATGCGGCCACCCCTGCGATCGTGTGGCCGTCGTCGGAGACCACGCGCCAGAGCACCGTGTAGTCGGACGTCGTCGTCGAAGACGAAGCGGACGCTCGCCGGAGGCGCGGCCAGCACGGTGCCGTCGGCCGGCAGGCTGCGAACGAGGCTCGCATGCGCCCAGGCGCTCGAGGGGAAGAGCAAGGCGCTGAACGAGGCGAGAAGCAGGGCGCGGAGCGGCAAGGCTTCAAAAGCTAGCTCGGGCGCCGTGCGACGCCCGGTGCTGCCGGCCCCGCTAACGGATCATAGGAACGAAGTCAGCTTCGGTCCGACCGTCTCTCAATCGGTGGCGGTCGAAGCCCCCTCGTCCCACGTCCACCCGTCCGGCGTCGCGCCGACCGGCGTCGGATCGCTTTGGCCAGAAGATAAGCCCGCCGGGTCCCCGTCCGCATAGGCGAGCGCGGGCACGGCAAGCACGACAAGGAGAACAATGAGGATCAATACGACAAGCGGGCGTTTCATCGGGCTTCCCCCCTTCGTCGACCCGGGGCCGCACCGGTGTCACGCAAATGGCTGTCTCCACGGATTTTGCAGCTCGGCTAACCCCACGGCATCCCTCGAACGGGTGAACGCCCGGAGGGACCGGGCGTTCAAGACGTGGTCAGTGCGGCAGGTTTTCCCACTTCCAACCGGCACAGACGGCCGAGCCGAAGACGAGGACTGCCGACATACCGAGGCGGACGAGCCAGACAGGAAGACGCATGTTGCTCCTTCAGGGGATCGCAGGTTTGCGGGGGACGCCACTTGATCGGCATCCAGAGGCGGCGAACACTCCCCTCGGCGGGGGATCAGGAAGAGGCAGCGATGGGAAGCTCGAAGCTAAACGTCGTGCCTTCGCCAGGCACGGAGTCGACCCAGATCTGTCCCTCCATGGCCTCAACCAACTCGCGACAGATGTAGAGACCGAGACCGGTGCCCCCCACGCCCAGCGTCATGTTGGGATCAAGTCGATAGAACTTCTCGAAGATGCGCTCCCGCTGATTCGGCGGTATGCCGGGGCCCTGGTCGCGCACACTGAAGCGCATCTTCCCGTTCCGACGGTGCAAGCCGACCTCGATTCGGCCCTCACCGGAATATTTGACGGCATTCTCGATCAGGTTGACGAGGACCTGTCGCAGCTTGTCGGGGTCTGCGGCGACAGCGGGAGGGGCGGGGTCGTGCCGCAGCTCGACCGACAGCGCCGGCGGTAGATGTGTGCGGGTCGCTTCGACAACGGTCGTCGCCAACGGCAGCGGCTCGACCTTCGTGATGAACGCTTTCGCGCGGCCGGAATCGAGCCGGCTGACCCAGAGCACGTCGTCGAGGAGCCGTGCCAGGCGCGCCGCTTCCGTCGAGACGATGTCCAGAAGCGCGCTCCGCTGCTCCTCGTCAATTGCCTGCTGCCTCAGGGTCACCGCCGCGCCGTACACCGATGTCAACGGCGTTCGCAGTTCGTGGGAGACGATCGCGATGAATTCATCTTTGAGCCGATCGAACTCGCGCAGCCGGTCCAAGGCGCCGTGGATCCAACGCTGGTAGAAGGCGGTGGCGAGGAGCGGTCCGACGAGGACCACTGCGACGAAAGGCGAGCGATCCCAGAGGACGACGAGGATGACTGCAAGCGACGCCATGATGGTGAACGGCACCAGGGTGAGGTGGACGTAGTTGCGGAAGGAGGGCACGAACGGAAGGCCGCGCGATCGTGAGACGACCGCCGCGAGAAGTGTGATGTTCACGAGGTAGAACGCGATCGCGGCAGCAATTGCGCCCAGCACGAGCTGCGGAAGCGTGCCGCTGTGCAAGTCGGCAGCCGCGCCGCCCGCCGACATACCTGCCAGCACATAGACACCGCAGTTGAACGCGATCCGACTGAACGGCCGGCGCCGGCCGACTTCGACCAAAACCATCGCGAGGAATCCGGCTACCGCCCCGGCCGCCCAACCATAGATCGTTGCGCCGGCGACCAGGAAAATCGTCGCGAGCGACATGGCCCCGACCGCGACCCCCTCGATCGGCACCGGGAACGCTTCGGCCACCGAGGCCGCTGCGACCAAGACGGCCACGCCGGCGACGTCGCGCCAGCCGAAGCCGCCCGAGGCAAGTGACGCCCCGGCGAACGCAAGGCCAACAGCAGCAGCAAGGGCGACCGAAAGCCACACCGATAGGGTGGACCGCGAGCTGGCGTCGAGCCGGACCGAGTGGAGGGAAAAGGCTCTAAACCGAGCCGGCCCTCGAGCGCTGACGTGGTGACTATGAGCCATGGGTTGCGGTTCGGGGGCCGCATCCCCGGCTGGATTAACTCTTCGAGTATGCCACGGTCGAGCCCTTTCGCCTATCTGACGGCGCTGCCGAAGCCGAGCTAACGCTTCAAGAAAGCTAGCGGGAGCCGGTGTTAGTTTCCTCCTCGTGCTGTTTCGCCAGTTCGTCGACGACGATCTCGGCTGCGCCTCCTACCTGATCGGGGATCCCACGAGTGGCGAAGCCTTCGTGGTCGATCCCGCATACGCGATCGAGCAGTACCTCGAGGCGGCCGAGGACGAGGGGTTTGCGCTCGAGCACGAGCTTCCGGTGTCCATCCATCCGCTCGCGGAACCCGAGTTTCCGTTCGACCCGCTCGAGGACGGGGAGGTTTTGCACGCGGGCTCGGTGCCGGTCCGGATCATCCATACCCCAGGACACCGGCCCGAGCACTGCGCCTTCGTCGTCGACGAGCGCCTCGTCCTCACCGGCGACTCCCTCTTCATCGGCGACGCGGCCCGGCCCGATCTCGCCATCGAAGCGCGCGAAGGCGCGGAGGGACTCTTCCATTCCCTCCAGCGCCTGACGCAACTCCCCGAGACCCACGAGGTTTATCCCGGCCACGTCGCAGGATCGCTGTGCGGCGCCGCCATGAGCCCGGCCCACTCCTCGACGATCGGAGCCGAGAAGCGTACGAACGCCGCGCTCGCCTTCGGTGACGTGCAGGCGTTCATCAGCAACTCGGCGGCGGTGTCGACACCGCGTCCACCGACGACGGCGCACGTCGTCGCGATCAACAAGGGCCCGTTCGTCGGTGCGCCGGCCCCGCTCGAGCGGCTCGACGACACGAGCGGGGCAACGGTGCTGGACGTGCGTTCCGCCGAGGCGTACGCGCAAGGTCACCTCCACGGTGCCTTCAACGTCCCGGTCTCGGGATCGTCGTTCGCGACGCGGGCGGGATTCGTGCTCGACCTGGACGAGCGCATCGTGATCTTCGCCTCCGATGAGGACGAGGCGAATCGTGCGGCGCGCAGCCTGCGCGCAGTCGGCTTTCTCGACCTCGAGGGATTTGTCACCGAGGGCGACGCGACAGAACGGTTGGAACCGGTCGATATCGGCGACCTCGAGCGGCTGATGAAAGAAGTGTCCGTGCAAGTCCTGGACGTGCGCGAGAAGTCGGAGCGCGATGCCGGCTACATCCCCGGCTCGCTCCACATCCCGTACCGCCTCCTACGCACGACCGGCCCGGACGGAATCGACAGCTCGATCCCGGTCGTGACCATCTGCGAGTCGGGGACGCGAGCATCGATCGCCGCCAGCGTCCTCACGGCCGCCGGCGTCGACGCGCGTCCCGTGCTGCACGGCGGCGTCGACGACTGGACGGGCCAGACCGTCTCGTTCCGGCGCTGCGGCTCGTCAGGCTGACGCGGCGAGCAGCGCCTCGCCTTCGCGCACGTAGCGCGTGGCGCCAACAGAACGCCAGAACGTCAGCGCCCTCTGCAGTTGCACGTCGCCTTCTGCACGACGGCCTGCGTCGATGAGCGCCCGGGCGGCGCGCAACCGCGCGAGCGCCGCGTGCGGCGCGGCCCCGATCTCGTCGAGGACCCGCGCTGCGCTCTCGAAGTCGCCGACCACGACAGCCTCGGCGGCATCGCGCCAGGTTCCGCCGCGCACGGCAGCCAATGCGACCCGCATTCGATCGGTGAGCCCGAGCGCCTCGCCGGCCCACATCAACGGCTCGATGGCGAGCTCGAACGAATGGTGCCCGGCGGAGAGCGATTCGTCGGCGAGCGCGCGAGCTTCAGCCAGGTGTCCCGTCTCGACCAGAACCCACACGGAAAAGGCGAGCGCCGGTGCGACGACTTGCGGATCCCTGGCAACGCGAGATCGCTCGAGCCCAAGGGCTTGATCGGCGAGGGAGCCCTCGACGTCGCCGCGGGCCATCCGAATCAACGACCGGCAGCCAAGTGCCATTGAGTCGTGATAGTGCGGGCCACGAGGTCCGCGAACAGGACCGTGACGATCTTGCGCTCTCGCCGAGGCTCCACGTCTAACGCAATCGCTGGACGGCATAGCCGCGTTCTTCCATCGCGCTCAGCAATCGCCGGCAGTGTTCCTCGTCGCGGGTCACCAGCGTGAGCTCCACTTCCGTCTCCGTGACAGGAATGTCCATCCCCTCCCGGTGGTGCTCGACGGAGATGACGTTGCCTCGCTCCTCGGCAACGAGCGAGAGCAGCTTGATCAGCTCACCGGGCCGGTCTGCGAGCTGCGTGCGGACGACGACGTAGCGTCCGGCGACCGTGAGCCCGTGTCGCATCACCGAGATGAGCATCGTCGGATCGATGTTTCCTCCGGAGAGAACGGGAATGGCAGGGCCCGTTCCTCCCGCCCTTCCCGCGAGCAGCGCCGCAACGCCGACCGCACCTGCGCCTTCGACCACCAGCTTCGCGCGTTCCAGGAGCAGCACGATCGCTTCGCTGATCTCCTCGTCGCCGACGGCGACGAGATCGTCGAGCAGATCCTCGAGCAGAGGCATCGTGAACTCGCTCGGAACTTTCACCGCGATGCCGTCGGCGATCGTGTAACCGCCGAGCCCGGCCTGCACGCCGACGATCCGGACCTGCGGTCGCAAAGCACGGAGCACGATCGCAATCCCGAGTGCGAGGCCGCCGCCGCCGACCGGGATGAGCACCGTCTCGACGTCGGGGGCCTGCTCGACGAGCTCGAGCCCGATCGTCCCCTGGCCCGCGATCACCAACGGGTCCTCGTAGGGATGGATGAACGTGCCGCCCGTTTCCTCGGCGTCCGCGCGTGCCGCCGCGAGCGCGTCCTCGAAGTACGCTCCAGTCATCTCGGTCTCGGCGCCGTAGTTGCGGCACGCCTCGACCTTCGCCATCGGCGCGTCGACCGGCACGTAGATCCGCGCATGCACGCCGAGCTCCCGCGCGGCCCAGGCGACGGCCTGGCCGTGATTGCCGGCACTTGCGGCAACGACGCCGGCCGCCCGCTCCTCCGGCGACAGCGTCGCGAGCTTGTTGACGGCGCCGCGGACCTTGAACGCGCCGGTGCGCTGGAGATTCTCGGCCTTGAGACGGACTTCGCGGCCGCAGCGGCGCGAGAACGTTTCCGAGAGGTAGATCGGTGTCTCCTCGGCAATCCCCTGCAGGCGCCGCCGCGCCTCCTGGATGTCAGCGAGTGTTGGTGCCGTCCGTTGCGTCGCCAATTTTGAAAACCCTCTCCATTATCTCGCGTACCGCCGTCAATGGGTCCAGCTCGCGCCGCTGGACCTCGTCCAGCAGGCGCCGGAGCTCCGGATCGTCGGCGACCGCCTGCTCGAGGTGTGCCTTCGCCCGCCCGGATGCGACCGCGAACACCTCGCCCGCCAGGTTCTTCCGCCGTCGCTCCTCGAGCCGGCAGTCGGACTCGAGATGCGCACGGTGCTCCTCGATCTTCGCCCACAGCTCCGGCACGTTCTCGCCGCGAGTGGCGTCGGTGAGCACGATGGGCGGCCGCCAGGATCGGTCTCGGTCGAGCGACAGGATCGACCGGACCTCTTTGAGCATCGTCTTCGCCGCCGGATGATCCATCTTGTTGACCGCGATCACGTCCGGGATCTCCATGATTCCGGCCTTCAGCGCCTGCACGGAGTCGCCGGATCCGGGCATGAGGACGAGCACGATGGTGTCGGCGATCCCGATCACCTCGACCTCGCTTTGGCCCGCGCCGACGGTCTCCAGGAACACGAGCTCCTTCCCGGCGGCGTCGAGGATGAGCAGAGCCTGCAGCGTCGCCTCCGCGAGACCGCCCAGGTGCCCGCGCGTTCCCATCGAGCGGATGAACACGCCGGGGTCGAGAAAGTGGTCCGAGAGGCGGATGCGGTCGCCGAGCAGCGCGCCGTGCGAGAACGGGCTGGAGGGGTCGACCGAGATGACGCCGATCGTCCGCTCCTGCTCGCGGACGTGCCGGACGACCGCCGAGATCAGGCTCGACTTGCCGACGCCGGGCGGGCCGGTGACGCCCACTGCGTACGCGCGACCCGTCGCCGGGTAGAGATCGCGGACGAGCTCGTACGCGAGCGGATCGGAGTTCTCGACCAGCGAGATCGCACGCGCGAGCGCCCGCGTGTCTCCGGTGCGGACACCCTCGGCGAGGGACTCGCGCGTCCACTCTCGACGGCCTCGCACGGCTACGCCGCCTCGGCCCCGGCAGGCTGCTCCGCCGCGCTCCGCACCGTCCGCCCGAGCGCGTACGCCACGAGCGCGGCGAACGCGAGCACGACACCGGCCCCGCCGAAGACCCAGCGAGGTCCGACGCCGTCGGTCACCGGGCCGGCGACGACGAGCCCGATTCCGAAGAAGGCGTAGTTGACGCTCATGATCACCGTGAACACGCGTCCGCGGACCTCGTCCTCGGCGCCCCGCTGCACGAGCAGCGAGTTGCAGACGATCGCGGTCCCGTTTCCGATTCCTCCCAGGACGAAGCAGGGCAGAGCGATCCAGACGTTCGGCGATCCCGCAGCCGCGCCGACGCCGATCGCATTCAGAAGGATCCCGATCGCGTAGACGTTCGCGACCGAACGATTCTCGACCCACGTCCCCGCGCCGAAGCTTCCGATCGCGAGCCCCAGCCCGATGCACCCGAAGATGAGGCCGTAGCCCAGGTCCCCGGCCGAGAACGCGTCCTTCGCCAGGAAGACCTGCGCGGTCTGGGAGGCCGCGATGGCACCGAGCGCAATCGTCCACACGACGAGCACTGTCAGGAGCGGGCGCGTTCGAACGACGCGCGCAAATCCGTCGCCGAGGTCTCGCAGGTGGCCCCGACTCGCCGCGAGAGCTCCCTGGAGGCCGCGTGCCGGGATCCCGAGTATCAACATCGCCGAGAGCAGGAACGAGGCCGCGTTGATCCAGTAGGCGAGATGCGGGCCCGAGGCCGCCACCAGGGCGCCGCCGATCACGGGCGCGATCGTCCAGCTGACGTTCTCGCTCGTCTGGAGGAGCGAATTGGCGCGGGGCAGCTCGTGGTCCGCGACGAGATTCGGGAGACCGGCGTACACGGCCGGCCGGAAGAAGCCGGTCGCGAGGCCCGCAATTCCCGCGAGCGCGACGATCTTCCCCGCGGAGTCCGCGAACGGCAGCGTGCAGAACACCGCGCCTCGCACGAGCTCGGACACGATCATCAGACCCCGGCGGGAGAGCCGGTCGAGGAGTGGCCCGAACAGAAGCCCCACCGCCACCGCCGGCAGAAACTCGACGATCATCACGGCGCTCACCCACGGGCCGGAATCTGTACGGTCTTTCACGTCGATCACCAGCGCGACGGTGGCGAGCAACGTGCCCATGCTCGAGCCGAGCGTGGCCAGGAACAGCAGGCGGAAGCCGGGCGCGGTGCCGAGAAGGCTCAGCTGGCGGCGGAGACCGGGCACCCCTCAAAGTCTGTCAGGAAGCCGCTGCGGCTGTCCTCACGCGCGCCAACGCATCCGCGAAGAATGCGTGCTCGTCCGGCGTTCCAACCGTTACGCGAATTGCATGCGGCGCGCCGAAGCCGGCAAGTGGACGCACGATCACACCTTGCTGCAAGAGCGCCTCGAAGAACGGGTGAGCGTCCTCGCCGAGATCGACGAACACGAAGTTGCCGACCGCGGGGCCGGCGACGTCGTACCCGGCGTCGCGAAGGATTCGCTCCAACTCTGCACGCCCGTCGACGTTGAGCTTGCGGCGCCGCTCGAGCTCGGCGGAAGCATCGAGGCTCGCAAGCGCCGCCTCCTGCGCCGGCGTGGTTAGGTCGAATGCACGCCGCGTCTTGCCGAGCGCCGTGACCAGCTCCGCCGGTCCGACGCCGTAGCCTGCGCGGAGCCCGGCCAGTCCGTAGATCTTCGAGAACGTCCGCAGCACGAGCACGCGCCGCCCGGCCTTGAAGTACTCCTCGATTCCGTCGGCGTAGTCGCGATCGTCGATGTATTCGAAATACGCCTGGTCGAGCACCGTGAGGACGTGCTCAGGAACGCGTTCGAAGTACGCATCGAGCTCCACGCGCGAGTTCATCGTCCCCGTGGGATTGTTCGGATGGCACACGTAGACGAGCTTCGTCCGGGGCGTGACCGCGTCGAGGAGAGCATCGAGGTCGTAGCGTTCGTCCCGTAGCGGTACACGTCTTGCCTCTGCACCGAGCTTGAGCGCGTAGATCACGTAGCTCGGGAACGACGGCCAGCCGCAGACGATCTCGTCGCCGGGATCGAGCACCGCCTGTGAGATGCCGTCGATGATCGCGTCCGCGCCGGCACCGATGGCGATTTCCTCGAAGCGAACTCCGTGACGCTCCGCGAGCGCGCGCCGGAGGCGGTAGGCGCCGCCGTCCGGATAGCGGTTCAGCTCGCCGGCTGAGCGCTCCAGCGCCTCCAGGGCCTCCGGGAAGGGGCCGAACGGACCTTCGTTCGACGCGAGCTTGACCACGCGCTCGAGCCCGAGCTCACGTTGAACCTCTTCGACGGGCTTGCCCGGCTCGTAGGGAACGATCCCGTCGAGCGCGGGCCGCAGAAAGCCGCCGGGAACGTCCCCCACTACGACGTAGGCGTCGTTGTCTCGTCCGACTTCTTACGCCAGAACCAGAGCGCCCCGCCGATCGCCGCGAAGATCGAGGCGATCGCCGACTTGTTCAGCCCGGCATGCTCACCCGCCCCGGGCACGGCGGCGCGAGCCTTCCGCTTGCCGACGTTCTTGGCAACCTTCCAGACGCCCCAGCCGAGAACCGCGTTGCGCCGATTGATGATCCCCATGTCTCTCCTTTCACGTTCGAGCCTACCAACGGTGTATGTCCGGATACGCCGGAGGCAGCACACCACGAAAGCCGGAGGTTAAGGCACGCGAAGCGGCCTTAACCGCAGGCGAACTGACGCGGGCGGGGATGCGCCAGCACCACCGCCCGCGCGGAACGACGAAGCCGCCCAGATCGTTCTTGGGCGCGCTCGCTGCCGCGCGCGGAGGCGAGACCGCGTCTCGCCGGGAGCGCTAACCAGCCTCGGCGTTGCCGAGCCAAGTAGGAGGGGGCCCGTGGGGGAACCATGGGTTCCCCCACGCAATGAACCCCGGGGCCCGCGGGCGGCATGGCCCCAGGGTGGGGACGAGGGCACGTCCTACTTGAGAGACTCCAGTCGGGGGGATTTCTTGCGCCGGACTACGGCTTGTGCGACGGAGGCGGCCTGGTATCGAACGGGCCAGGGAGCAGGTGCCGCTTGGGCTTCACCTTGCGGTGCGAGGGGGCCGGATGGCTTGGATGAGCCGGGTGCGTCGCATGGACGTGACGTGCGGCGACGCTGGCATCGCCCGCGTAGTGCTTTTGATGACCGCGCCCGTTGGCGTGCTGCTTGCCCTTGTTCCCGTGGTCCGCGGCGGTGATCCCCTTCGCCGGCTTGCCGTGACTCTTCCCGCGGGCCGGCGTGGCCGTTTGCGGAATGTGCCCGCGCGGCGCCGGAACGACGGCGTTGGCCCCGACGACCGCGACGCTCGGAGTGCTCGGCACGGCGGCGGGCGCCCGATGGGTCCTCAGGGGCGAGTGCTGGACACCCTCGTATCCCGCGCCGCCGATCACGAGCCCCGCGGTGATCGCGGCAGCCGCCTTGATCCCGAGGCCGGTCCCGACCGCCGCTCCCCCGCCGAAGAACGAGCTCAGCGAGCCTGGCACCGGCACGAGGGCGAGTGTCTTCAGCGCGCCGCGCTGCGCGCGCTGCCGCCTGGCGAAGGCTGCGCATTCGGCGCACTCGCGCAGGTGCGCGCGAAGCTGTCCTCGCTCCTGGCGCGGTAGACGTCCGTCGAGCTGTCGTGAGATGGCAAACTCGGCTTCGCCGCACGTAAGTGATCCTT
>WNFV01007763.1_pt1 | contig 18093 bp, 16 predicted proteins | sample 5400101 | NCBI WGS metagenome assembly WNFV01 (sample SAMN13153361, study PRJNA577476) | soil metagenome | isolation source: 115 cm soil or saprolite under grassland replicate 1 | place: USA:California | collected 2016-06-15
CGCGGCTGGTCAGGCACACTCGACGTGGACCGTCGCCGCCAGCTGGTCGCGCAGGTTCCGGTGATCGGCGCCGAGCTCCCCACCCCGACCTCACCCGGTAACGTCGGGAAGCTGCTCGGCACCGTGATGGTCGGCGAGGCGTCGCCGTCGGTGTGGCAGCGGCTGCGGGGCGCGTCATCGTACCTCCTGATCTATCTGGGCACTGCCTGCGTGCTCGGGCTGCTCGGGTCGTGGCTGCTGGCGCGGCGGATCAAGCGGCAGACCCTCGGGCTGGAGCCGCGCGAGATCGCCGGCCTGGCCGAGCACCGCGAGGCGATGCTCTACGGCCTCGCGGAAGGCGTGGTCGCGCTCGACCCGCAGCTGCGGGTGACGCTGGTGAACGAGGTCGGCCGGCGGCTGCTGGACCTGCCCGGGGACGCGGTCGGCCGCAGCCTGGCCGACCTCGGCATCGAGGGCCGGCTGCGCGAGATCCTGGCCGGCGAACACACCGAGGCCCGCGACGCGGTCGTCGTACGACGCGGCCGGGTGCTGGTGATGAACCGGATGGACGTCACCAAGGACGGCCGCCCGCTCGGCTCCGTCACCACGCTGCGGGACCGCACCGAGCTGGCCCAGCTGGAGCGCGAGCTCGGCGAGTTCCGCAGCTCGACCGAGCTGCTGCGCGCGCAGGCGCACGAGTTCGCCAACCAGCTGCACACCATCACCGGCCTGATCCAGCTCGGGCAGTACGACGAGGTGGTGGCCTACATCGACGCGCTGAACCGGCACCGCGAGTCGCTCGACCTCACCGTCACGCAGCGGGTGCACGACACCGCGGTGGCCGCGCTCCTGATGGCCAAGTCCTCGCTCGCGGCCGAGCGCAGGGTGGAGCTGCGGATCTCCGAACGCACCTCGCTGGAGCGGCTCGCCCCGGAGGTCGCCGCCGACGTCGCGACCGTGGTCGGCAACCTGGTCGACAACGCGGTCGACGCGGCCGCCGGGTCGGGCACACCCTTGTCGCCCCCGTGGGTCGAGGTCGAGCTGCGGCAGGACGCGTCCAGCGTGGAGATCGTCGTGCGCGACTCCGGGCCCGGAGTGGCGCCGGAGCTTGCGCAGGAGGTGTTCGCGCACGGGTACACCACCAAGGCCGCCGCGGGCGGCGAGCGCGGGATCGGACTGGCGCTGACCCGGCTGGTGTGCCGGCGGCGCGGCGGCGAGGTGGCGGTCACGAACACCGAGGACGGCGCGGTCTTCACCGCCCGGATGTCGCTCGGCGCGATCCCGGAGGGCGCCCGGTGATCGACGTCCTGGTGGTCGACGACGACTTCATGGTGGCGCGGATCCACCGCGGGTTCGTCGAGCGCATCGACGGGTTCCGCGTGGTCGGCACCGCACACACCGGCGAGCAGGCGCTGGCCGCCGTCGCCGAGCTGAGACCCGACCTGATGCTGCTCGACCTCTACCTGCCCGACGTGTTCGGGCTCGACCTGATCACCCGGATGCGGGCGTCCGGCCATGACTGCGACGTACTGGTCATCACCGCCGCCCGGGAAGCCGAGGCCGTCCGGGGCGCGGTGCGGCGCGGGGTCGTCAACTACCTGCTCAAGCCCTTCGGGTTCGAGGACCTGAAGTCGCGGCTGGAGGACTACGCCGTACGACGGGCCAGCGTGCCGGACACCGTCACCAGCCAGGCCGACGTCGACCGCGCGCTCGGCCGGGCCGGCGGCGGCGCGGCGCGGCTGCCGAAGGGCCTCAGCCCGGAGACCGCCGACCTGGTCGCGGCCGCGCTGCGCGAGGCGGGCGGTGACGTGTCCGCCGCCGAGTGCGCGCAACTGGTCGGCATCTCCCGGGTCAGCGCCCGCCGCTACCTCGAGCACTTCAGCGCGACCGGCCGGGCCGAGGTCTCGTTGCGGTACGGAGCGGCGGGACGGCCGGAGCGCCGGTACGCCTGGAAAACCTGACCTCTCACCCGGCATGTTGCCCGCGACAACTATTCGGAAGGAGCCGGGCTCCCCGAGCCGGCCGGTGCCGGACGCCGTACAGCCGTCACCGCTGCCGACTAAGAAGGTGCTGCTGCCCGGCATCCCCATGTCGGCGCCGGCGCCACCGCGGACCGGGATCCCGCCGGTCTCGCTGGTCGGGGCGCCGCGGCGCGGCCAGTCGTCCACGGACACGTTCGACAAGCTCGGCCTGCCGTTCGCGGTGCACACGCCCGGTCCGAACTGGATCCAGGTGATCCTCGAGGAGTCGTCGTACTCGATCTACCGCCGGCTGCTGGACGGCGAGCCCGGCAGCGCCACGGTGGACGTGTGGATCGCGGCGCACCAGTGCGAGGACCTGGCGACCTGGCTGGCGCAGCGCGCCGAGTTCGACGGGCGCTGGACGAAACGCACCCACGCGACCCCGCCGGCCACGGCCAAGGACGCGCAGACCTGGTACTCCGAGACCCGGTCGACCGGCTCGATGCGGTACCAGCTGACGACGACCCGGGCGTTCCGCAGCCCGGCCACCGGGTCGTGGTGGCTGGTCGGCGTGAAGGCGTCGGCGACACCGGACGTGGTGCTCATCGCCCAAGGCGTCGTGAACGATATCCGGACGCAAACGTCCTAAACCAGGCTCGGGAACGTCACTCTGTGACGGTCCTCACTCGCTACCGGTTCTCACCACCCTCGGCGCTCGCGTACCGTAGTACCACTTGCACGCTGGTATACGTCCACTACGACGACTGGTATGCGAGGATGCACCGCCAGGACAACCTGAACCGACCGCCGGAGACCCCGGCGGTACGCGTCGTACACCAACGACGCCTGGGATCGCGAGAGGGACTGACACGCCGATGACCACCGCCACGCCAGCCGATAAGCCGATCCAGTCGAAGGCCCCGACGAAACATGCGAAAGTGCTCGCCTGGGTCGCGGAGGTCGCGGAGCTGACCCAGCCCGACCGGATCCACTGGGTCGACGGCTCGCAGGAGGAGTACGACCAGCTGACCGCGGAACTGGTCGAGGCCGGGACCCTGGTCCGGCTGAACGACGAGAAGAAGCCCAACTCGTACTGGGCCCGCACCGACCCGAGCGACGTCGCCCGGGTCGAGCAGCGGACCTTCATCTGCTCGGTCGACGAGGCCGATGCCGGCCCGACCAACAACTGGATGGATCCGGGCGAGATGAAGGCCCTGATGACCGAGTTGTACCGGGGCTGCATGCGCGGCCGGACGATGTATGTCATCCCGTTCTGCATGGGCCCGCTCACCGCGGAGAGCCCGATGTTCGGCGTCGAGATCACCGATTCGGCGTACGTCGTCGCGTCGATGCGGATCATGGCCCGCAGCGGCAGCGAGGCGCTGGCGAAGATGGGCACCGACGCGGCGTTCGTGCCCTGCCTGCACTCGGTCGGCGCACCGCTGGAGCCGGGGCAGCAGGACGTGCCGTGGCCGTGCAACGACGAGAAGTACATCGTCCAGTTCCCCGAGGAGCGGATGATCTGGTCGTACGGCTCCGGCTACGGCGGCAACTCGCTGCTCGGCAAGAAGTGCTACTCGCTGCGGATCGCCTCGGTGATGGCCCGCGACGAGGGCTGGCTGGCCGAGCACATGCTGATCCTGAAGCTGATCTCGCCGGAGAAGAAGGTCTACTACGTCGCCGCCGCGTTCCCGAGCGCCTGCGGCAAGACCAACCTGGCGATGCTCGACCCGTCGATCGAGGGCTGGGAGGTCGAGACCCTCGGTGACGACATCGCCTGGATGCGGTTCGGCGAGGACGGCCGGCTGTACGCGGTGAACCCGGAGTTCGGCTTCTTCGGTGTCGCCCCCGGCACCGGCTGGAAGACCAACGCGAACGCGATGCGCACCATCGAGAAGGGCAACTCGCTGTTCACCAACGTGGCGCTCACCGACGACGGTGACGTCTGGTGGGAGGGCTACTCCGAGGAGCCGCCGGCGCACCTGACCGACTGGAAGGGCCGCGACTGGACCCCGGACTCCGAGGAGCCCAGCTCGCACCCGAACAGCCGGTTCTGCACCCCGATCCTGCAGTGCCCGATCGTCGCCGACGAGTACGACGACCCGAACGGCGTGCCGATCTCCGCGATCCTGTTCGGCGGCCGCCGGGCCACCACGGTCCCGCTGGTGACCGAGTCCCGCGACTGGCAGCACGGCGTCTTCCTGGGCGCCACGCTGTCGTCGGAGACCACCGCCGCCGCGGTCGGCCAGGTCGGTGTGGTCCGCCGCGACCCGATGGCGATGCTGCCGTTCATGGGTTACCACGCGGGCGACTACTTCAACCACTGGGTCACGGTCGGCAAGGACCACGACGAGTCCAAGCTGCCGAAGATCTTCCACGTCAACTGGTTCCGCAAGGACGAGAACGGCAAGTTCGTCTGGCCGGGCTTCGCGGAGAACAGCCGGGTGCTGAAGTGGGTCATCGAGCGCCTGGAGGGCAAGGCCGCCGCGATCGAGACCTCGATCGGCCACGTGCCGACCCAGGACTCGCTCGACATCACCGGCCTGGACATGACCCCGGAGGCCCTGAAGACAGCGCTGACGGTGAACGACGAGGAGTGGAAGGCCGAGATCCCGCTCATCGAGGAGTGGTTCGCCAAGATCGGCGACAAGCTCCCCGCCAGCCTGCGCGTCGAGCTCGACACCCTCAAGTCCCGCCTCGGCGTCTCCTGACGTCCACCCCGGTACGACGTTCCCGGCGGGCCGGCTCCTGTGAGCCGGCCCGCCCGCGTTTCGCGGGGTCCGATCGCCCGCGCGAGGGAGCGCGGTGCCCCGGCGCGGGAGGTGTACGACGCCCCGCCGGCCGCAGGCTGCTGCCATGACCCAGCTGACCGCCGCACCGGCGACCCCGCCTGACGTCGTACGACGACCGCACTGGACAACGCGGGTGACGCCGCTCGCTCTGGTGTGGGCGCTCGGGTACGGCGCGCTGCACACGGTCACTTGGTCGGGTTCGATTCCGGCGCATCGCGGCGTGTCGTTTGTGGCATGGCGATGCGGCGGGCTCTGCCCACCAAGGTCTTGGGCCCGGCCTCATGCGTACTCGGAGTCGTCGTGCCTGCCGGCCGTCGGCCTCGATCCTTACGAGCCGTGCACGTGCTAGGGCCGGGAGATGGTTGCCGGTCGCCGGCATCCCGTCGTACGGGCTGGAAGAGAACGAGCGGGACGCGATGTCATGGTCCCGCTCGACCGGCGGAGGCGGCGGGAGCCGTCGCTCGCTGCGCTCGCTCCTCCCAAATCCCACAGCGTTCGATAACGACAGCGGGGACCCAACAAACAACGTTAGGTCCCCGCTGTCGTTGGCGGAGGCGGCGGGATTTGAACCCGCGAGAGGGGATTGCCCTCAACCCGCTTAGCAGGCGGGCGCCATCGACCGGACTAGGCGACGCCTCCTCGTCGGACGCAGTTGCGGCACGACGACGGCCTAGGGTATCCGGCCGAGGGCCGGAGCGCCAAAGCGGTACCCACAGTCGTGCACCGTGCTTGAACAGTGGCACTGAGTCGCCTGTACCCTTGCGACGCAGTGCGGCAACCGTACGGGGCGGTTCCGTGTCAACTGAATGATGCATCGGCGCGTCGAGGAGAGTAGACAGAGAGCGCCGCCCGCATGGTCCTGGCCGCCGACGAGAAGATCTGGAGAGATGTCCGAACACGCACGAAGGTCCGCCCCGGTGGGGCGGCCGGCGGGCCGCCACCGGGCTCACCGTGCCCGGTCCGTGCCTCGTGCTCTCGGCCTCACCCTCGTCAGCGCCATCTTCCCGGGATCCGGGTTCGTGATGGGCGGGCGCGCCAAGCTGGGCGCGTTCGTCATGACGCTGACGTTCGGCCTCGTGGGGCTGGCCGCGCTGGTCGGCCTGACCCGGCGCGAGCAGGTGCTGGCGCTGGCCGTCAACCCCGAGGACCTGCTGGTCATCACCGGCGTGCTGGTCTTCCTCGGGCTGTGCTGGATCGCGATCATCATCTCCTCGCACCGGCTGCTGCGGCCCGCGACCTGCGGACCCGGTAGCCGCGCGTTCGGGTCGGCGTTCGTGGGGCTGATCTGCTTCGCGATCGCCACTCCGATGGCGGTGGCCACGCAGAGCGTGATGGCCCAGCGCGACCTGGTCACCTCGGTGTTCGCCTCCGAGGGCAAGTCCAAGAGCGCCACCCGCGAGAAAGTCGACAAGAAGGACCCGTGGGCGAAAACGCCGCGGCTCAACATCCTGCTGCTCGGCGCCGACGACGGCGCGGGCCGCGAGGGCACCCGGACCGACACCGTGATGGTGGCCAGCATCGACACCAGGACCGGCAACACGGCGCTGATCTCGCTGAGCCGGAACTGGATGCGGATGCCGTTCCCGGAGAGCTCGCCGCTGCACGACAAGTACCCGGACGGCTTCTGGGACCCGTCGCTCGGCGCGGACACCGAGCAGCCGGAGTTCTACCTGGACGCGATGTACCGCAACGTCCCGGCGCGGTATCCCGGGATCCTCGGCGAGTCCGACAACGAGGGCGCGGACGTGCTGAAGGTGTCCGTCGGTGAGGCCCTCGGCCTGAAGATCCACTACTACATGCAGGTCAACCTCGAGGGTTTCCGTACCCTGATCGACGCCCTCGGCGGCATCACGGTCAACGTGAACTACCGCGTCCCGATCGGCGGCGACTACAAGAACATGTCGGACCCGAACGACGACGTGAAGCCGCACGACTACATCGAGCCGGGCCCGAACCAGAAGATGCTGGGCGCCCGGGCGCTGTGGTTCGCGCGCGGGCGGTACGGTCTCAGCGACCCGTCCCGCCAGGAGCGGCAGCGCTGCACGATCCAGGCCATCGTGGATGCCGCCGACCCAGCCAACGTGGTCACGAAGTACCAGGCGATCGCGGCGGCCGGCAAGCAGCTGCTCCGCACCGATATCCCGCAGGAGCTGCTCCCGGCGTTCATCCAGCTCGGCTTCAAGGTGAAGCACGCCAAGGTCGCCAACCTCGACCTGGACAAGAAGAAGAACTTCCCGAACGGCCGCAACCCGAACTACGAGGGCATCCGCGAGATCGTCGCCAAGGCCACCCAGCCGAAGACGTCCACGACCCCGGCGTCCCCGAAGCCGACCACCTCCACGTCGACCAGGCGGCCGTCGACCACGCCGACGCCCGGCGAGGCCCAGGACCTGAAGGACGCCTGCGCCTACCACCCGGACCAGAAGTAGCCGCCCGCGGCGCTTCTGGAATGCTGTGCGGATGGGTTCGTCGACGTACCGGATGCGGCCGGACCGGTTCCTCGGGGTGTTCGCGCTCGGCCTGATCATCCTCGGCGTGGCCGCCGTCCTGTGGGGCCTCGGCGCGCCGTCCTCCGCGATCGCCGTGGTGCTCGTGCTGGGCGGGCTGACCACGCTGAGCGGGCTGTGGATCGTGGCCCGGCCGCCACTGCTGGCCAAGCTGGACGACAAGGGCGTCGCGGTGCGCGGGGCGCGCCTGGAGTGGAACGACGTCCAGGACGTCGGCCGGGTCGAGACCACTCAGGGCACCGCGCTGGCAATCCGCACCGCCCGCAAGGAGGACACGCTGCTGGTCCCGCTGCGCTGGCTGCCGCAGACCCGCGGAGGCGCGCTGGAGAAGGAGCTCGGCGAGCGGCTCAACACCGCGCACGGCTACACGGAGTGGGACGGCACAGCCGGCGGCTCACCGGCCCAGGGAGAATGACGGCGACCCCGCCGTCCACGTCCCGGAGCTGACCCGATGCCGCTGCAGTTCGACCTCTCGTACGACGACCTGCTCACATACCGCGGCACCAACCCGCGCCCGGACGACTTCGACGAGTTCTGGGACAAGGGCCTGGCCGAGCTGGCGACGGTCGACCCGCAGGTCGTCCTGGAGCCGAGCGCCTTCGAGGCGCCGTTCGCCCGGTGCGAGGACCTGTACTTCACCGGCACCGGCGAGACCCGCGTGCACGCCCGGCTGGCCCGGCGGCGCGAGACCACCGGACCGCGGCCGGCCGTGCTGATGTTCCACGGGTACGGCGGCACGCCTCCGTCCTGGGTGGACCTGTTGCCGTACGCCGCCCGTGGCTACACCGTCGCCGCGCTCGAGGTGCGCGGTCAGGTGGGCCTGAACGACCTCGGCGGCTTCACCCTGCGGCACCACGTCGTCGACGGCCTCGACGAGGGCCCGGAGCACCTCGTCTACCGGCACGTCTTCCTGGACACGAAGCGGCTGGCCGACGTCGTACTCGGTCTGGACGAGGTCGACCCGGACCGCGTCGCGACCACCGGCCACAGCCAGGGCGGCGCCCTCAGCCTGGTCTGCGCGGCCCTCGAGCCGCGGGTCGCGCTGGTCGCGGCGGTGTACCCGTTCCTGTCCGACTACCGGCGCGCGTACGACGTGAGCCTGGACGAGGCGCCGTACGACGAGATCAACCAGTGGTTCCGCAAGCGCGACCCGCAGCACCGGCGCGAGGACGAGGTCTTCACCCGGCTCGGGTACGTCGACATTCAGCACCTGGCACCGCGGATCCTGGCCAGGGTCGACTTCACCACCGCCTTCGAGGACCGCGTCTGCCCGCCGTCCACCCAGTTCGCGACGTACAACAAGCTCCCAGGGGAGAAGACGCTGCGCATCTACCCCGACCACGGCCACGACGACCTCCCCGGCCTCGCTGACGAGCTCTACCAGGTCCTCGGCACACTCTGAGCTCGGCGGACGGATCGAGATCATCGCGAACTTCGGCGACGACCGCCTGGTCCTCGGACAGCGACCCGCTCCAAGCGTGCGAAGGAGCGCCACCCCGGCAGAGCGGGTGGCGCCCCTTCAAACCCTCCTCGGGCGAGGAAAGCTCAGACGCTGCTGGTGTCGCCGATCCAGTAGGCCCATTCGGCGGTCGCCACCGGCGTCCTCGTCAGGCCGTCCGGCCAGGTAGCCGGCAGCTCGCTCGATCGTGCCGCGTACAGCACGAGCTCGCTCTGCAGCGGGTTGCCGCGGACGATCATCCGCGCCGCGGTCTCCGCCCGAAGATCCGCGAGGTACTGGATGGCCGGCAGGAAGTCCGCACTACAGCTCGGACCGAGCTGCCCGACGCGCTCGCCGTCGAGGCGAACCTCCACCGCCAGCTTGCCGTTCTTCGCAGTGACGGGCTCAACGGCGTGCAGCGTCGCATAGACCCAGCATTCTCCCTCCGGACGGATGTACGGCGCGATCAGCTCGAACCCGTCGTGATCCATCGGTACGACGGTCGCGCTGCCGTGCGGCAGCGACTGGTAGTTGCCCGCAGGCGGTAGGTTGAGCGGCACGAGCATGTGCGGAAGCGCTAACGCGAGCGCGACACTGGCGTGGAACTCGGTGACCCCGAGTCCGCTGCGGTCCCAGTCCGCGGCCTCCCACTCGCTGGCCGACACCCGGCACGGTGCCTGAGGCTGGAAACCCTGCGCGACCAGATCCGCGAGCACCGGCTGATAATGCCGGGCATCGTCCTGCGGAAGGTAGCCGACCACCTTTTCGGCTACCCGCACAGCGACGGCGTACGGGTCGAACCGGTTCTCCGGTTCAGGCACGAGATCTGCCGCGGTGTCGAGATCGGCACCGCGGCTGGGCAACGGTTCGGGTAACAGTGAACGGATGGTGGCTTCGTGCTCAGAAGCCCCCACGACCTCCTGACCACACCACAACGCGTCGCCCCAGAGCCGGAACGGAATCATGCCAAGTCTGCCCTCCAGTCCCCGTGAGAGCGGTTGTTATCTGCTACATCCTTTCCACAAGTCCGCTCGTTACACAAAGTGAACGATTGGATACGACCGATTTTGCCTAAGGAGAGCTCACCCCCATGCAGGCGCCCCAGACCGCCGTACGACGACCGACCGAGCCTGTGGACGCGGACACCGTCGAAGCCGCCGTCTCGCGACTCGCCGGCGTCGCCGTCCATACCCCGCTGCAGCGCAACGTCCGGCTGTCGGCCCGCACCGGCGCCGACGTCTGGCTCAAGCGCGAGGACCTTCAGGTCGGCCGGTCGTACAAGCTGCGCGGCGCCTACAACCTCATCGCGCAACTGGGCGACGACGCGCGCGCGGCCGGGGTGGTGTGCGCCAGCGCCGGCAACCACGGCCAGGGCGTCGCGTACTCGTGCCGCGCGCTCGGCGTACACGGCCGGGTGTTCGTCCCGCGCACCACCCCGCGGCAGAAGCGCGACCGGATCGCCGCGCTCGGCGGCGACCGGGTCGAGGTGATCGTCACCGGCGACACGTACGACGACGCTGCGGCGGCCGCGGCAGCCGAGACGCGTCGGTCCGGCGCCACGCTGGTGCCCGCCTTCGACGACCCGCGCACGGTCTCCGGCCAGGGCACCGTCGCGGTCGAGCTGGTCGAGCAGCTCGGCGGCCCGCCGGACGTGCTCGTCCTACCGGTCGGTGGCGGCGGGCTGCTCGCGGGCGTCGCCACCTGGGCGGCCGCCCGGCACCCCGGCGTACGGATCGTGGGCGTCGAGCCGGCCGGCGCGGCGAGCATGGCCGCGGCGCTCGCGGCCGGCGAGCCGGTGACGCTGCCCGAGCTCGACACCTTCGTCGACGGCGCCGCGGTACGACGGGCCGGCGACGTCACGCTGCCGCTGGTCACCCGCAGCGGCGCGGAGCTGCACACGGTGCCGGAGGGGTTGGTCTGCACCGAGATGCTGGAGCTCTACCAGACCGAGGGCGTGATCGCGGAGCCCGCGGGCGCGCTGGCGACCGCCGCGCTGCGCGGGAGGGTACGCGTGCGGCCGGGCGAAACGGTCGTGTGCGTGGTGTCCGGCGGCAACAACGACGTCAGCCGGTACGGCGAGATCATCGAGCGCTCGCTCGTGCACGAGGGCCTGAAGCACTACTTCCTGGTGACGTTCCCGCAGGAGCCCGGGGCGCTGCGGCAGTTCCTCGACAGCGTGCTCGGCCCGGACGACGACATCACGCTGTTCGAGTACGTCAAGCGCAACAACCGCGAGACCGGTGTCGCGCTTGTCGGCATCGAGATCGGCCACCCCGACGACCTGCCCGGCCTGCTGGGCCGGATGGATAAGGCCCCGCTGGACATCGAACGCGTCAAACCCGGCTCCGCCGAGTTCCGCTACCTCATCTGACCGCTGCCCGCCGAGACGGGGAAGCGGCGTTCGGGGGCGCCGCCTCCCCGGAAATTCGGCTCAGGCGCCACGACGGTGGGCGTGCCGGGGGTGCTGCTCGACGTCGTCCTCCGCCTCGGCGGAGCCGTACCGGGCGTGCCCACCGGCGGCCGGCGGCTGACCGGCCTGCCAGCCAGGGTCGGCCAGCCGCGGGTCGGACTCGCGTTCACCGCTCGGCTCCTCGGCGCGCGGCGGCCGCGGCTCCGGACGCCAGCTGGTGTCCGACGTGTCCGGGTTGCGCTGCCAGCCGGTGTCGGGGACGACCGAGTCGGGGTCTAGCGCGCCGGCGCGCCGCAGCCGCTCGTTCGGGTCGTACCGGGACTGCTCGGCGATCCGGCTCCGCTCATGCGCGCCGGCCTCCAGCCGCTCTGACTCGGCCAGCTCCTGCTCGGCCGCGGCGAGCTGCCGCAGCTCATGGGCCGCCTCACGGTCGCGGTCGAGCCTCCGGTCGCTCGTGCGCCGCATCATCATGACGACCAGCGCGACCAGGACCAGGACGGCGATCACCGCCAGCACGATCCAGAGCACAGTGCTGCCATCCATCGCTCCTCCTCGGCTCGATGACGGCAACCCCGTACCCCGGCCGCTCACGCTTCAAGCGGCCTGTCCGGCAGTCGTACGGCGATCAGGGTGCCCACGCGAAGCGCGGCGGGCGCTTCTCCCGGAACGCCGCGACCCCCTCCGGCAGCTCACCGCTGGTGAACGTCTCCAGGAACCGCTGCCGGGCCCGCGGCTCAGGGTCGGTGCCGTCCAGCAGCGCGGCCACCGTCTCCTTCACCGCGTGGATCGTGAGCTGGGACCGCGACAGCAGCACACCGGCGAAGCGTCGTACGTCGTCCTCGAGCGAGTCGGCGTCGAGCACCCGGTCGACCAGGCCCTTCGCGTAGGCCTCGTCCGCGGTGAGCAGCTCGCCGCTGAAGAGCAGGTACTTCGCGGTCGCCGGACCGGCCAGGTCGACCAGCGACCGGATCGCCTCCGGCGGGTAGACGACACCGATCCGGGCCGGCGTGACCCCGAACGTCGCCGTCCGGTCGGCGAACCGCAGGTCGCAGCAGGCCGCGATCTCCAGGCCGCCGCCGATACAGTGGCCGCGGATCATCGCGACCGTGGGTTTCGGGAACTCCCGCAGCGCTCGTTGCGCGCGCAGGTTGTGTGCGCGGATCGCCGCCATCGGGTCCGCCGGGTCGTCGCCCGCGACCAGGTCGGCGATGTCCGCACCCCGGCGAGCACGTCTGGCAGCACTTGCCACATCGCGCTCGTCACCGCGTTCCGCTTGTCCGGCCGGTCGATCGTCAGCCACCCGACCGTGCCGTCCACATTCACCGCGAACCCGTCGTACTCGCCCATGCGCCGCATCCAACCAGTTGGCGGGTACGACGCGCCGCCAGACAGGTCACAGCCGCCCCGGTGGATGATGGCCGGAAGACCCCGCGTACGACGGAGGGCTGAGCGAGGTGGCCGACTACGGGCACGACGTGCTGTTCGGGACCTTCCTGACTCCGAGGGCGGCCGATCCGGACGGCGTGGTCGCTCTCGCCCAGCTGACCGAGGACGCCGGGCTCGACCTGGTGACGGTGCAGGACCACCCTTACCAGCCGCGTTTCCTCGACGCCTGGACCCTGCTGTCGGTGATCGCGGCCCGGACGCACCGGGTGCGGGTGGCGCCCAACGTGGCGAACCTGCCGCTCCGGCTGCCCGCGGTCCTGGCTCGCAGCGCCGCCAGTCTCGACCTGCTGAGCGGCGGCCGGGTCGAGCTCGGCCTGGGCGCGGGCGCGTTCTGGGAGGCGATCGCCGCCAACGGCGGGCCGCACCGCTCACCCGGCGAGAGCGTCGAGGCGCTGGCGGAGGCGATCGAGGTCATCCGGGCGCTGTGGACCACCGAGGGCGGCGGCGCCCGGACCGACGGCACGCACTACCGGCTGAGCGGAGCCAAGCGCGGTCCGGCGCCCGCGCACGACATCGGCATCTGGATCGGCGCGGCCAGACCTCGGATGCTCCGGCTCATCGGCCGGCTCGGCGACGGCTGGCTGGTCAGCAGCGCGTACGCCGGTCCCGAGCTGCTGGACCCGATGAACGCGGAGATCGACGCGGCCGCCGTCCGGGCCGGCCGGTCGCCGGCCGCGATCCGCCGGCTCTACAACCTGTCCGGGTCGTTCGCTGCCGACGGCAACGGCTTCCTGCGCGGACCCGAGCGGGTGTGGGCCGCGCAGCTCCGCGACCTCACCGGCAGGCACGGCATCAGCGGCTTCATCCTCGCCTCGGACGCGCCGGACGACATCCGCCGGTTCGCCGACGTGGCCGCGCTGGTCCGGGACTCGGTCCGCGGCTGAGGGCGCCCGTCCTGCTCCATCAGCCGCTTCGCCGGACGGCGGAGGGAGTACGACGCGCCGCCGACGCGCCGACGCGTGAGCGTAACGACGCGGTTGGTTAGCGTCTGGATATGACGGGGACGGACTCTTCAAGGAGGCCACGATGAGCATTCCCGCCGGCATCTTCCTGCTGACCCTGGGCGCGATCCTCGCCTGGGCGGTGTCGGACCGGGTCAGTGGCGTCGACCTGACCGCGGTGGGCTACATCCTGATGGCAGCAGGGGCCCTCGGCATGGTCCTCACCCTGATCCTGAGCAACCGGCGCCGCGAGGTCGAGCACCACGAGGTCGACCCGGAGGTCGAGGACCAGTACCGCGTCACCGACACCACGATCGAAGAGACGTACGACACCACACCGGAGATCGCGAGGTACGACCGCAAGCACGGCATCACGCACGTGGTCCACCACGAGGACCAGAACCACCACGGCTGACGACGGTCAGCTACCTCCCGAGAGGACGAGCTCGAGGCGGTCCGGACCGTCGGGCGTAGTCCGGACCGGTACTCCCCAGTCCTGCCGATGCATGTGGCAGGCGGGGGACTCGGCCTCGTCCTCGTCGCATGACGCGGCTTGTACGGCGATGTGCAGCACGCCGTCGCCGACACGTTCGTCGATCGTGAGCACCCGGGTGAGGTCGGAGGAGTCGCCCGCGCCGTCCTTGATCAGCGCCTCCGGCGTGGCCGAGATCCGCAGCCGGGTCGACGGGCCGTAGCGGTCGTCGAGCTTCTGCCCCGGCGGCGGCTCGAACCCGACGGAGACAGTGACCTCGCCGGGTTTGAGGTCCGTCGCCGGCCGCTGGGTGCGATGGCTGAACTCGTCGGCGCGTGCGTGGGCGCCGAGCGGGATCCTCGTCAGCCGGTGCGCGGCCGACTCGACCGCCACCAGATCGCTGCCGTCGACAACGGCTCCGCTCGGCTCGGCCAGTCCGGTGGCCATCGTCTCGACGGTCTCGGTGCGCGGGTCGAAACGTCGTACCGCGTTGTTGTAGGTGTCGGCGATCGCGACGGAGCCGTCCGGCAGAGCGGTCACGCCGAGTGGGTGCTGCAGCAGCGCCTCACCGGCCTTGCCGTCGCGCAGGCCGAAGTCGAACAGGCCGGTGCCGACGGCGGTGTGCACGCCCTCGTCGTCGATCCAGCGCAGCGCGGAGATCTCGGAGTCGGCCAGCCAGAGCCGGTCCCCGGTCGCGGCCAGGCCGGAGGTCTGGGCGAACCAGGCCTGCTCGGGCGCGCCGTCTCGCAGGCCCTCGTTGGTGGTGCCGGCGGCGACCTCGACGGCGTCGGTCAGCGGGTCGTACGTCCACAGCTGGTGCAGGCCGGCCATCGCGACCCAGACCCGGTCGCGCCACCAGGCGACGTCCCAGGGCGAGCTGAGGTTGGTGGTGCCGTCGCCGTCCATCCACTGGGTGCCGGTGCCGGCCAGGGTTCGCACGTTGCCCGAGGCAAGGTTCACGCCGCGGAGCGCGTGGTTGACGGTGTCGGCGACGACCACGTCGTACCCGGTCTGCTCGGTGATCTCTCGCGGCAGCAGGGTCAGGCCGTTGGGCTCGGAGAACTGTGCATCGTGGGCCGCGCCGTCGGTGAGGCCGCGGGTGCCGGTGCCGATCCGTCGTACGACGGTGGTGACGTCGGCGGCGAACTCGACCAGGCTGTGGTGCCCGGAATCGGCGACCAGGAAGCCTTTGCCCGGCAGGCGGATCGCCTTCGCCGGGAAGCGCAGGTCGGTCGGCTCGGCGGCCGGTGGCACGTACGGCGAGCGGCCGCGGGTCAGGGTGCCGGCCTGCTCGTGCTTGTCTGTGAGCTCCTCTAGCAGGGCGTCGATGGCGTGGGCGTGGCCCTCACCGGAGTACTGCGCCGCGACGTAGCCGTCCGGGTCGACGAGGACAAGGGGTCGGCCAGGCGCGCGCGGTGTACGCCTGCCAGGTGACCAGGTCGGGGTCGTCGAGCACCGGGTGCGCGACCTCGTACCGCTCGACCGCCGCGGCGAGCGCCACCGGGTCAGCCTCGTGCGCGAACTTCGGCGAGTGCACGCCGACGATGACGAGAGCGTCGCCGTACTTCTCCTCCAGCGGCCGGAGCTCGTCGAGCACGTGCAGGCAGTTGATGCAGCAGAATGTCCAGAAGTCGAGCAGCAGGCAGCGCCCGCGGAAGTCCGCGAGGACGAGCTGCTCGCCACCGGTGTTCAGCCAGCCGCGACCCTTGAGTTCCGGAGCCCGCACACGCATGCCGCCATTGTGCGCAGCCCGCGCAAGCCTCAGATCGACCGGGTGACCGACGCGAGCATCTTCGCGTAGTCGCGGAAGGCCGACGTGTACTCGGACTTCAGCGCCTCGATGCACACGCTGACGGTCACGTTGTGGATCGACTCGACACCGGTGATCGTGGTGCACTTGCCGACCAGAGACAGCGTGACGCCGTCGGAGGTGTGCAGCCGGCCGGAGAAGTTCTGCTGCGCCTCGCCGGCGATGTTCGAGTTCGCCGGCTTCAGCTTCCGCGCCGGCCCCTTGTTCACCCCGGTCAGCCGGTCGGCTTTGACCAGCCCGGAGACGACATGCGGCACCGCCTCGAAGGCGTCGACGCCGAACGGGTCGACCGCCACGAGGACGACGCCCTTACCGCGAGCCAGTAGCCACACGGTGTCCTTGGTCTTCTTCTCCTTCTTCCAGCCCCTCGCCGGCTGGATGTAGACGTCGTCGTAGATCGCGATCCCGGCGTCGATGTCCTTCACCGTGCGCTTGCGCTCGGCCGGCGTCTTCGCGGACTTCGGGGTCGGGGCGGTCGACGACAGGCCATCGGTGAACGAGCCGCTGGGGATCGGCGCCGTTGGGTCGGACGTCGTCGACGTGGTCGCGCCGGTCTCGACTGCCACGTCGTCGTCCCCGCCTGAGGTCAGCGCGACGGCGCCGCCGGCAACCAGGGCGACCACGAGCGCGGCCGCGCCGCCGAAGATCCACGGTTTCCTGCGCGACGGCTTGCCCGGGCCGCCCGGCTGCTGCGGGCCACCCGGGAAGCCGGGCTGGAACTGGCCCGGGGCGAACCCGTGGCCCGGGGGCACGTTCCCGTACGGCGGCTGGCCCGGCTGTCCGAACAGCGGCCGCGTGTCGTCAGGCCGGTACGGCCCACCCTGTCCCGGCGCCCCGTAAGGACCCTGACCGGTCGGCTGTCCGTACGGCGCCTGCCCCGGCGGGATCTGCCCGTGCGGCCCCTGGCCGGGTGGGCCCTGTCCGTACGGCGCCTGGCCGGGCGGGATCTGCCCGTGCGGCCCCTGGCCGGGTGGGCCCTGTCCGTACAACGTCTGGTCCGGCGGGATCTGGCCGTACGGCGGCTGCCCGGGCGTGCTGTACGGCGCCTGTCCCGGGACTTGTCCAGGCGGCGGGCCCTGCGGTGCTTGGCGGTACGGAGACTGGCCCGGCGGTACCGGAGCACCGGGCTGCGGGGGCGCGGCGTCGCCGTCGCCGCGCCACCAGTTGTTGTCTCCGCCGGACGGCGGTGTCGGGTCGGACATGTAAACGCCTCACCAAAGTCGGACATGCGCACGTGATCGGTCCCCGACACCGCGAGACCTTACCTCACGAATCCGACAAGTTCAGCCCTCGGCGGCGTCCGGTTCCGCAGCTGCGCGGCCGAGCAGGCGGTTGAGCAGCCGCGGGCTCGCCGGCCAGGCCGCGAGCAGCGTCTCCCGCGGGATGCTGCGCGCCGCGTACCGCAGCAGCAGGACGACGGCGACGACGTCGTCGAGCGGCCCGATCACCGGCAGGAACTCCGGTAGCAGGTCGATCGGCGACAGCACCCACAGCACCGCGACGACCAGCGCGACCTTGGCCCGGCGCGGCACCGCCGGGTCGCGCCGCAGCGTCCGCGCCGCGGTCACGCACGCCGGCAGGAACTCCGCCACGTCCCGCAACAACCCCGGCGGCAACCGGTGCGCGAACAACACCACCGCCAGGCAGCTCACGGCGTACAGCCCGAGCAGCGCCCCGGCCGCGATCAGCGCATTGGTCACCCTTCCATCATCCCGCTCCGGCGTGCGGCCAGAATTCCCGCCCCCGACGCAGCCTGTCGTCCCGGGCGACGCCTGCCCGACGGTTGGCCGTGTCCTGTTCTGCCGGTGCGTTGATTCGGACCGCACGACGCGCCGTCTCCCGCGGCCTGTCGCACGAGCTGGCGTTCAGGCGGCGGCGCTGGCCGGACCCACGGCCCGGGGCCGTGGTGTGCGCCGCTTCAGCAATTGGCCGGGTTGACCCGCCGAGCGGATGGTTCGCCCCGGTTGTGACCCGGGTGAACCCGCAGTTGGTGTGGTTGACCCGGCGGATTGCGCGGCCGGGCCGCAACTGGACTCCGTGGCCAGGCACGCCAGGGATGGCCACGAGGGCCCGGCGGGTGGTGACGCGCCGGGTCACGGGGGCCCGATGAGCGGTGTGGGGGTCAGCCTTTGAGGGCGCCGGCCATGAGGCCGCCGATGAACCAGCGGCCGAGGATGATGTAGACGATGAGGGTGGGCAGGCTGGTGATGAGGGCGCCGGCCATGCTGGCGGCGTAGTCGACTTTTTGGCCGCCGGCCAGGGCGGCCAGGCCGAGGGTGACGGGGCCGTTGCGTTGTTGGGTGAGGAACAGGGCGAACAGGAAGTCGTTCCAGATCG
>WNFV01006325.1_pt1 | contig 18086 bp, 24 predicted proteins | sample 5400101 | NCBI WGS metagenome assembly WNFV01 (sample SAMN13153361, study PRJNA577476) | soil metagenome | isolation source: 115 cm soil or saprolite under grassland replicate 1 | place: USA:California | collected 2016-06-15
CGCCGACGTAGCTCAGCCGGTAGAGCAGCGGTTTCGTAAACTTCCGCGTTCGATTCAGCCGGCGATCACGAAAAATCAGGCGAAACGGCGCATCGACGGGCGGCAGGCACCGAATCCGTCACCCCGAACTCCCGTGCATCTCTACGCGTACCTAGCACGCTCGCGCCTCGGCTTCTTCTGGCTAAGCCAGCTTGCTGCTAAAACATGGCCTCCCTAATAACAAGCGGACGCCTGATTCAAGGCATTCTTCGAGACGCGAGCACCAAGGTATGCCCACCGTTGCCTTCAGGTATGAACTTCTCCAACTGCAGTTGCAGCCCGGCGTCACCGAACCAAAGCCGATAGGTTTCCGCGTCTGCGTGGCTCCACCACATATCGGCGCCTTCGACACCCAGCCAATCTTTCTCGACTCCGGTCCAAGCCGTGTGCCCCACCGTCGCCAGCAAGAGGCCGCCGGGTCGCAGCCAGCGTCGGATGTTGCGCAGGAGATCGGGCTGCTCATCGAGCGGCACGTGAATGAGAGCAAACAGACACACGATGGCGTCGAAGCTATCGTCGCCGAGCTGCAGTGTCGTCATATCGGCGCAAATAAAGGTCGCGGTTGGCACAAGCGAGCGGGCGCGCGCGATTTGCACGGGCGAGAAGTCAACGCCCGTGACGGCGAAGCGCGATGCGAGGCGACGGGCGACGGGGATGCCGCAACCGCAGCCGAGATCGAGAATCGCCGCGCCAGGCTTGATGCCCAACTCGAGCAGGTCCAGCCACTCCGCGTACTGGCCTTCGACGGCGTCGTCGGAGCGGTACGCCCGCGAGACGAGGTCGTAACCGTGCTGAACCATCGACTTTGGATCACTCATCGCTCTACAAGCATCGTAGGAAAAAGACGCCACCGTAGGCTTGTTCTTCGTGCCCATCGAGATCGTCGATTACGACACCACGTGGCCCCGCCAATTCGAAGAAGAGAAGGGCCGGATCCTCGCGGCGATTGGTCGCCACGTTGCCGCGGTCGAGCACATCGGCAGCACCGCTGTCCCCGGCCTCGCCGCGAAACCGATCATCGACATCCTGGTCGGTCTTCGTTCATTGGCCGACGCAACGAACTGCATCGATCCGCTGAAAGGGCTTGGCTACGAGTACGTGCCTCAGTGGGAGGCCGAACTGCCCGAGCGGCGGTACTTCCGGAGGGTCGTGCCGCGACCGCGCACTCACCACATCCACATGGTCGAAACCACGAGCGAATTCTGGCGAAGACAACTGCTGTTTCGTGACTACCTTCGCGCGCACCCCGAGGATGCCCGTGCCTACGAGACCCTCAAGCGTCACTTGGCGAGCAGGTTCGACGTCGGACGACACTATGCCGCCGCGAAGTCAGTCTTCATCAAGACAATCTTGGACAAAGTCGATCGCGCCTCAACCCTGACCAAGAACTCATAGCCGGGCTTAGCCTGCCCCTGGACCCATGAGACTCCGGTCGACATGAGACTCGCGTTGATTGGTGGCACCAGTCCGGTCGGGCTTTCAGCCGGCCGGATCGCCCTCGAACACGGACACGAAGTGATCGTTGCTGATTCGGGGAAGCACGAGCCAACTGAGCCGGCAGTTCGACATCTCCATGGGAGGGCGAAGCTCCGCTCGCACCCGGTGGACCGATCGCGGCCGCGCGTCCGGACGTGAGCGTGGACACGCGAACGAAAACCGCCAACGCCGCAACCCTGCGGCGATGCGCTCGCGCTGCGCGAGCCCATCGGCTGGTCGTCATCAGCTCGACCGTGGCCTTGAAACGGCCGTCGTTCGCAGATTCGACGCGCGGTTCTCGCCGGGTCGCGGTACCGGAACTCATGCGCACGCCAACAATCCGGTCAATAGTTGCGTGGCGCTACGAATCGCGCGTGCCCGAACGGAGATCCGACGCGACAGCTTCAAGCAGTTGACCCCGCTCACGCTGGTACCACCCAAGCCAGGTGGCGTATCCCACGACGTGCGACAGCAGACGCTGTGCGCGCTCTTCTCCTCCGAGCAAACCTCCGAGGAGGGTTGCAGCAGAGAGCGCGACGCGGTGTGCGGCCATGTCCAATAGCGAAGCTGCCGTTATGGGCAGAGGACCAGCACGCTCCTCATAGGCATCGACGAATGTCGCCACTCGGGCTGCCGTCCGCGCTGGTGAGCGCCGTTGTCCCGCGATCGATTCGTTGATGGGCGCGAACGCGTAGACCGCGTAGGCGATGTCGTGCAACTCGGTGTTGGGCTGGGCCGAGTCGAAGTCGATGACGCCCGTCGCAGCGCGACCCGTGCGAACGACGTTGTACCAAGCAAAGTCGCTGTGGACGATGTGGCGACGAGTGTCGTCCTAGGTCGGAGCCGGGAGGCGGGCCTCGACAAACGGCAGTAGGTCGAGGATGTGGCTCGTCTCCTCGGTTCTTTGGGACCGCAACCAGGCCTCGAGCTCCTCGCGCGGAGGCATTGGCGTCCGCTCGTACCACCTGCTCGATGGGGGAGGCTTGTAGTCGCGAAGTGCGCTGTTGAGATGCGCGAGGAGATCTGCGGAGCTTGCCAACAGCTCGTCATCGTCCCAATCGAAATCCCATCCCGTCGTTGAGACCTCTCCCGGGAGGAAAGTGAGCAGTTCCCAGAACGCCTCGTTCGTTGTCACGACATCCTCAGCATTCGGTGCCGCACGCACCTCAGGCGCGATCCCCAAGGGATTGAGATAGCGAAGGAGTTCGTGTGTGGTTCGGAGCTGGGCCACCTCTCGCGTCGCTCGCCGCCGAAGGACGAACGGTCCATCGTCTGTGTCCACCCGCCACACGATTGTCGTGTTGCCGAAGAGCGCGCTGACAGCCTTAGGGACGATCCCGAAAGCGAGTACCGCCTGCTCTACATCCTGCGGCACGGGCACCGGCGACTCCGTCACGAGGCCATTGTGCCGACGAAAAGCGCGGACCTAGGTGGGTACTCCGCCTCGCTAGCGACGACGCGACGGGAGCTGATCTATTCATGCGCAGCGCGCGCCGACGCAGTTATTAGCCCCCTTACCGTGCGCAGAGTTAGGTTGCTTCATCATCGGCGGGGCGCACCTCGTTCCTCAGTGCCCGGCTGCTACTCATCTTGGGCCGACCTAGAACATGCGATGTCCGCCACCGACGAACAAGAGCTGTCCCGTTAACCATCGCGCTTGATCGGAGGCGAGGAAGACGATCACATCCGCGACATCCGCTGGCTTGCCAACACGCCCGAGCGGTGTGGTGCGCTCCATGTCCGCGACCATGTCCGGGGTGATCCATCCCGTGTCGGTGGGGCCCGGCGAGACGATGTTGACCGTGATGCCCAAGCGGCCGAGTTCCCAGGCCGCCGCGCGCGAGTAGGACTCCGTCGCGTACTTGCTGGCGCCGTAGGAGACCTCGCCGGGGAACGACGCAGAGCCGTCCGTGCTCACGTTGATGATCCGGCCCCAGGTGGCGTCACGCGCGAGGTGCCGGCGCGCGTGCTCGGCCATCATCAGCGCGACTGCCCGCGTATTCACCGAGAAGTGACGCTCGTGACTCGCCGCGGTCAGTTGGGGCGTCGGGCGTCCAGCCCAGTCGCGGGCGCCAATGCGAGGATCGAAAGTGTCGTGCTCGGAGACGGCGGCATTATTGACAAGGATCTCCACCGGGCCGAACGCCGTCTCGACACGATCGAAGAGTGCGGGAATGCTCGCTGGATCAGCCAGGTCGGCTTCCCAACTTTCCGCCCGACCACCGGCGCTGCGAATCCCTTCGACGATCTGCGTGGCGTCCTGCATCCGCTGTGCAGCACCGGGGTCGTCGCCCGCGCGGTGCCGCAGGAAGTGGATGAAGACATCACACCCGGCCGAAGCCAGACCTCGTGCCGTCGCCGCTCCAATGCCGTGGTTGGCGCCTGTCACAAGCGCGACCCGTCCCCGGAGCCCCGAGTCCGTCATCTGTTTGCATCCATCGCGAGGTGGCTGTCTCCTCGTTGTGCCTCGTCAGCAGGACAGGTCCTGGAGACGGACGGGACACATCGCGTGGATTCTGAGTCAAGCGTCTCTCTGGATGCAGCCATTGCGACCAGAGGCGTGAAGCGACGGACCTAACAGACAGTGCGTCCCGTGGAACACGCGTGCGGTGGATCTTCTGCAGGCCTTGCTGCCGCCGTCGCAGCCGCTTCTCGGCTCCTGCGACCGAGTTTCGTATCTCGGCTGGTAGCCGCGCGAAGTGTCCGAAGAGTCGAAGCCAGGCCGGAAGCGCTATTGCTGAAGGGGACGAGGCCGGATCGATTTGCAACGACGAAGTCGCGATATTCCTGCGCGTCGCCGGGAGCGATCAGCGGCGGCCCGCGCTTTTGCATCCAGATCATGACGACGTCGACGGCTGGGGGTGGCGAAAAGTCCGAGCGAGCAAAGTGATGGACGATCCGCACCGAGAACCACGGCGCGAGCAGGAGCGCGGCGAGGGTCTGCCGAGGTCGCCCCAGGTAGCGGTCTACAGCCTCGCGCTGCAGCGCGAGGTACGCAGCGCGCGGCGGTACATCCGCCGTCGTCAGCCTGCGCATGATCGCCGAGGTGATATCGAAGGGCGGGCTCGCGAACACTACGTATTCGGCCCGTGGCAGGGGATGAGCGAGGATGTCGGCTTGTCTTATCTCGACGTTCGGTCGATCGCGAGACCGCGCCCTTAACCGAGCAACGAGCGCGGGGTCCTTCTCGACCGCGATCACGCGTCCGGCGCGGCGGGCCAGTGCGTCGGTAAGGGCACCGCTGCCTGCGCCGAGATCATAGACCACGTCCGTCGGCGCTATGTCGGCGCGCGAGACGAGCCGCTCCATCAATGCGCGGTCGCGCAGGAAGTTCTGCGTGCGCCAGAGTGTCGATTCGCCGTGAGTCGCCATGTCGGTTCTCCTTCCAATTTCGTGGATACCAAAAGGCCGCATGGCAAAGCCACGCGGCCGAAGCGGAACCCACGCCGAAGGCGACTACACGTCGCGCGCTCTGACGAGCGGCAAGACGAGCAAGAGGTGCCCCGAGGGGCTCCGCTCAGTCTTGCCGAGAAACAATACCCACGTCGCAATCCTACTCACACTTCTCAAATCGCTCTAAGACATCGAAGCGAAGACGGCCGGGCTCAACCCTGCGTCAGCGCAGTAGGCTCCGACGAGGTGCGGCTGCTCTACGGAGAGGACTTGCATCTTGGTTGAGCGCGCACGATGAGCGAACGGGAGGTCGTCATCTGTAGACGAGGCACGGTCGTCTCGAACTGCCTGCCCTAGCGGCAGACTCAACCCGTTCTGGTAGCAGACAAGGCGATTCGTCATGGAGAAGGACCTGCCTAAGTTGGCCGACTGACCTAGCTGCGCTTCTGTGCTCGTACCCAGAAGCGGCGCTGTCGCACGGTGATCGGTCCAGCTCGATCGATTCGCGCCTGGATTTCGCGCAAGCGGGCGCGGTACTTATCGATCGAGAAGCCTGGCACCATCCACGGGATGGCTTTCAAGCCCCAAGCAAGAGCGCCGACGTCGCGTACGACCTGAACCAAGGGCGCCGACGCGTGTTCGACGACGCGCAGGCCCACGCGTTCGAGTTGGCCGGGCAGCCACGACGCCCAGCGACTCTTGGGATCGGGCCCCGGACTCTCGATGGCGAAGAGCGCGCGGTACTCGAGATCGTTGCCTGCGTCCACCTGCTGCGTGATGAACCACCCTCCCGGCACGAGAATGCGCGCGACCTCGTCGACGTCGAAGCTCTCATGTCGGTCGACGACTAGATGGAACGCTCCGTCAGGGAACGGCAGCGGCGAAGCGATGCCTTCCAACGGCTTGCCGCTATTGTCCCGTGCCGGGGCGACCTGGACGACGTCAACGCCGAGCGGCCGCAGACGCGCTCTGGCGATAGCGACGTTCGGCTCCCAGGCTTCGGTGGCGACGGTACGCGGCGGCCGGAAGGGCAACTCCGCGAGCCACTCACCGCCGCCCGTGCCGAGATCGAGCAGGTCGGGCGACCTCCGAGCGTGCTCAACAGCGCTGGCGGTGTAATCCCACGGGAGCGGCTGCGACTCAAGTCGACCTCCGAGCCAGCTGAAGTCCCAGCCAGTGAAGGGCTGGCGCTCGGCCTCTTCAAGCAGGGCATCGACCCGGTCTGGCTCGCCACTCACGCTCATCGAGCGCGGCAAGTCTCGCGCATGTGTCCGGGCGGCACGAGCAACGTCCGCCTATTGCCAACCGCCACTGACCGGCTCTCCGACTTTTTGGAAGATCCGTTGGACGGAGGCGCCTCGAAACGCGTTAGGAAGCTCGTCGGCGACTCTGGCGGCGTCCATCCGCACCATTGACGAATCTGAGCGTCGGGGCTAGGAGTACGGCGATGGTTTCATTGGAAATCCGTCGCCATGCCGAACGTGGGAGCGACGAAGGATCCGGCCGTGCGTTGTCCGCGGCTGCTATCGCCGCGGCCCGACGTCTGCGCCGCGACGCGGAGGAATTCGCCCTCGTCATAAGCAGTCCACGTGAGCGCGCGCGCGAAACAGCGGTCAAGATCGCCGGACATGTGGAGGAGACGAGCGAGCTTCTCGCGGGCGCACCAGACGAAGCTCTTACGCAGCAGCAGTACGACACGATGCGCTCCCTGCAGGACGTTCTCGAGCTCATCGGCGGCAACGAGCACGCCCTGCGCTTTGCGCGGCAACAGCTGGCGATATGGGAATCAATCGCGGGGCGTCTGCGAGACGGCACGACGGCCTTGGTCGTCACGCACGGCGGCAACATCGTGTTACCGGCGGCGCTTCTCGCGCGCCGTCTCGGCACCGACGTCGCGCCGCTTCCACTCTCCTATTTGGAGGGCGTGCGAGTCGAATATGCGCAAGGTCGGTGGCGCGGCCTCGAACGACTTTCCGCGAACAGCAATTCACCCATCGTCCAGACGGAGATCCCGCTCGGCGGCAACTTCAGTCAGGCGGTCAGAGTCGGCGACACCGTGCGACGACGGGCCGGCCCATGGACTCCGGCGGTCCAGTCGCTTCTGGCGCACCTTGAAGCCGTCGGATTCACCGCCGCGCCGCGGAGCCTGGGCCTCGACGAGCGCGGCCGCGCGGTCCTTGCGTACCTGGCGGGTGACATACACGGCGGATGGCCCGAGCCGATGCCGCCCTGGATGTTCGAAGACACCACGACGTTGAAGCGCGCGGCTGAGTTACTCCGCCGTTATCACGATGCCGTCCTGTCGTTCCGGCCGCCACCGGGCGCCAGATGGCATCAGGTCGCGCCGGGCACGCACGAGCTCATCTGCCACAACGACTGGTCGCCCTACAACGCGGTCTTCCGGGAGCACGATCCGGTCGTGATGCTCGACTGGGATCACGCGGGGCCAGGCAGCCGCGTGTGGGACGTCGCCAGCTCGGCACATACCTGGGTCCCTCTGTCTCCGAAGTCACCTGAGCTGTCGCTCGCGCAGAAGGCCGCGCGCCTCGCCGTCTTTTGCGCCACGTACGGTGATGTCGAGCCGGGTGCGGTTCTGGATGTTCTGCCCGAGCAGCTGCGCTTCGTCGCGCACCTCATTCGGACCGAAGCCGACAGGGGCGATCCAGGCGCTCAAAAGCTCGCAGGTTGGAATGTGCCCGCTCGATTGCACGAGGAAGCCGACCTACTGGTTCGCCAACGCTCTGATCTTATGGAGGGCCACTAGGACCGTAGCCGAGCTCGGACGAGCGATCAGTCTTCGCGTCCGGCTCGGGCATGAGCCGTTGCGTTGAGCTGATGCTTGCTGCGGTCCCTACCTGACGCACAGCGCTCCGCTCGCGTCAGCATTCCGCACTGCGGCCCCTTCCGCACAGAATGACCGCGTGGAAGAGGAGCTCGCCGCCGCCCTCGCGCGCAGGCTCGGCCTCGCGTTCGACGAGGGCGTGGTGCTCGGGAGAGGGATGAACGTCCTGGTCCACCTTCGGCCCGCGCCGGTGGTCGCCCGCGTGACCCGCCTCGCGCACCTGGTGCGTCCGCTGGAGGCGCTCGCGGGCGGGGTCGCCCTCGCGAAGGCGCTCGGCGAGCGCGCCGTGCGCCCCACCGCGCTCATCGATCCTGGCCCGCATGTCGAGGCGGGCCGGTACATCACCTTCTGGACGTATCGCACTGGCAGCCCCGCTTCGGCTTCTCAGGCAGGAGCTGCGCTGCGCGCGTTCCACGACAGTGCAGTGACCTACCGCGGATCCTTGCGCAGTTTTGATCCGCGTCCCGATGCGCTGCGCGTCGCGGATCTCATCGGTGGGGAGGCGGGCGCGATTCTCCGCGACGCGGCGAGCCGCATGATGCCGCCAGCGCTGCCGCAGCACGCGATCCACGGTGACGCGCACTTCGAGAACTGCCTCGGGGGAGGCATCTGGCAGGATTTCGACGAAGCCTGCCTTGGTCCGCGCGAGTGGGATCTCGCCTCGATGATCCACCGCTGGACCGTCTTCGGTGAGCTTGAGCGGGACATGCGCAGTGCGCTCGCGGCCTACGGCGCACACGATGTCGAGGCTGTCGACGCGCTTCAGCCGCTTGTCGTCCTCGCGATCGCCGCGTGGGGCTCGCTCGCGCCGCTCATCGGCGAGTTGTCTTCTCCGCGCACGGCGCGGCGCCTCGAGTGGCTGCGTCGCCACTAGGGCTGGCCGGGCGCCCAGCAAGACCACCGCGTGATACATGAGCAACCTCCTGTCGCGGAGTCAACGTCCCACGGTCGCCTCGGACGCAGCGTCTGCAAGCAGACGTCATGCTGTCCTGAGCGTTGACCGATTCACTTCACCTCGGGGTGCAACTCGCCACGGCTGCCGTGACCTGGCCGGAGCTCGAGGACGCCGCGCTGCGGGTCGAATCGCTTGGCTACGACTCGCTGTGGGTCCCCGACCACCTCGTCGCCTGGGAGAATGACGTCTCCCGGTTCGAGGCGTGGCAGGTGCTCGCAGCGCTCGCGGCGGTCACGACGCGGATCCGCCTCGGGCCATTGGTCAGCCCGGTCACCTTCCGCCATCCGGCCTTGCTCGCGAAGATGGCGACCACGCTCGATCACATCAGCGCCGGTCGCGTCATCCTCGGTCTCGGCGCTGGCGGAATGCCGGAGGAGCACCGCCAGTTCGGGCTGCCTATGGGCACGACCCGCGAACGCACCGAGCGGCTTGATGAAGCGGCGAGCCTCGTTCGCTCGCTCCTCGACGCTCCGGTCAGTGACTTCGTTGGGAAGTACTACCAGGTGCGCCAGGCGCGAGCCCTGCCGAAGGCGCTGCAAGGGCGGCTGCCCCTCCTAGTGGCCGGCAAGGGCGACGGCGCAATCCGGGTGGCGGCTCGCTTCGCCGACCTCTGGAACGCCATCGGCCTTCCGCCCGTCTTCGGCGCAAAGGTGCGCAGGCTGCGCTCCGAGATCACCGCCGCGCATCGCGACCCGGCAGCGGTCATGGCCACGGCCTCGTTCCGCCTCATCATCCGCGAGGATCACCGCGGGATCGCGCGACGGCTCGATGAGCTCAGTCCGGTTTGGCGCGACGATGTCTATCGCCTCGTTGGTGACGTACCTGAAATTGTCAGTCAGATGCAGTCCTACCTCGAGGCTGGCGTCCGCGGGCTCATCATCCAAATGCCTGCGCCACTCGACACCATGACGCTCGAGCGATTTGCTGTTGACATCCGGTCGCGCCTTCGCGTCGATGCCTAGGGGGTCTCTCATTGGGCGCTCGGTATCCTGCGAGAGTGAATGTCCTGGGAGTCTCCTGGGTCGGTGTCGCCGTCGACCAGGTCGAGACATTGGTCCCCTTTTTCCGCGACGTGCTTGGGCTGAAGCCAGCGATCGAGGAGAGAGCTTTCGCAAAGCTGGTCATGCGCGATGGCGACGCCGTCGAGGTGTTTGGTCGGGGCGGGCCACAACCGTCCGAGCAGTTCGGGACGAATCGCGTTGTCGTCGGATTCCTTGTCGACGACATCGTCGCGGCACGTCGCGAGCTCGATGCCGCTGGAATCGAGCTGATCGGCGAGCTTCAAGAGGGCACGCGCGGCTATCGCTGGCAACACTTCCGTGGACCAGACGGCAATGTGGATGAGCTCTGCTTCGAGCCGGCACGGACCCGCTCGGCCCGCGAGCGGCGGTAGCGCTGACGCAACTCTGACCGCAGATAGCTGGGCCGTCCCGGTACCGACCGGCACCGTCTGACACAAGAACGCGAATGAATGAACGGCCCGGGACGTACTGGTACGGCCTCCAACGGTTTCGTAACTTCCAGTTCCCATCCGGCCGGCGATCACGAAAAATCAGGCGAAACGGCGCATCGACGGGCGGCAGGCACCGAATCCGTCACCCCGAACTCCCGTTCACCTGTACGCGTATGCCGCGCAGTCACGTCCGGACTTCTTCTGGCTCAGCGAGATTCTGCGCACGACTGGCCTCAAACATCGGTTGTCGCTTGATTCACCGCAGTCGTCCCTGGGCGCTTCCATCGTCCATGGCGCCATCTCTACGTGGCCACCTCCCGCGGAAACCGAAGTGTCCATGGGCCACGGACTTGAACGGTCGGGTAGCGCAATGAAACCTGTCCGGCGGTCGTCGGATCGGAGAGCGGTATCTCGAGGTGCTTCGCAGGTTCGTCAATGCCCGGACTCATCGCGCCCAATCGATATCCGTAGTCGTGCCCATCTACCAGAACCCGCCCCGGCATGAGCAGCCGGCGGTCGCCCTGCCAATCTCCAAGGTCGAGCTCGAGGGAGATTCCATCCCATCCAACACGAGAGGCTGCCTTCGGGGGTGGGACCAGGCGCCCCGACCTCAGCACTTGGATCTGAAAGTCCCCGATCACGAGTCGCCTCGGCTCGGTCACGGGAAGCTCCACTTCTGCGGTGCCGACGCCCTCCTCGACGACTACGTACGGGACTTCCAGCTCGAGCGCACGGGCATCTGGGGGAATCGGGGGGAAGGTGGCGACGTCAACGCGGCCCATCGGGTCTTGGGGTCGGTGCTGAGTTGCATCGGTTTCTTCATAGAGGCGTCCGTGGTCGTCTCGGAGGACAAGCCTCGAGGGTCCGCGGCGCATTCCATGCAGCGCGCCTAGTCCTCGCACAAAACGAACGGGTGGTTCGGCGACCACCTCCAGATCGAGGGCGGTGACTTCCGCTCCGAAAGAGACGTTCCGAAGAGTGATGGTGATCCCATGCCGCGAGACGCTGCTTGTGAGTTTGGTGCCTGCGAGCCCTGTGTCGAACAGAATGAGGTCGATCGGCACGACCCAGTCCCCGACGTATCCATTGATCCGCAGTTCCACACGATGGACCTGGGACTCGAGGGGCTCGAGGGTCATCGACCGCCGGACCGTGGCTGATCCTCCTTGGGGTCTGGACTCTCCGCCAGCCATCCACGCTCTCGGACTCGGTCGATACTCGCGGCCACGTTCGTCCAACAGCCGCACTTCGTCGCGCATCCACTGCGGTCTGGCGTCAGGCCGCCGCTCGATCGCCAAGCCAGAAACCTCGAACGCGAGCTCGGTGCCAATCTGCGACGACACGAGGTGGTGCACGGTCAGACGCTTGCGGCCTTGCTCGACGGCCACCGGACGCGCCATCCGCAGGCCGCCCGATCCCGGCCGGAAGCCCACTTCAGGCACAAACACCGGCGGAGGGACTTCCAGACCGTCAACGGCACGGCTCAGGAGCTCGCGGATCTTCTCTTCTTCGTGCTCTTCAGAGTCCGGCTCGCTCACTTCGGTCCTCCTTGAAGTTGGTCGTATAGGCGGATGAAGTGCGCACGGCCTCGGCGGAGGCGCGACTTCACTGCCTCCTCGGTGACGCCTTCCATCTCACTGATTTCCTGGCGGGAGAAGCCACTTTCGTAGTGGAGTAACAACGTCGTCGCCTCGTGGAATGGCAATGCCGCAAGCACCTGATGGATCAGCCGGCCGGTGGGATCGGTGAATCCGTCGTCGGCAGAGGCCACGTCCGCAAGCGACACCGTCGCCGCACGTTGGCGGCGATGATGGTCATGCGCCAGATTCGTGGAGATGCGAAAGAGCCAAGAGCGCGCCGAACGCAGCGAACTAGGGGCGACGCCTGAGCGGATGGCGTGCACGAAGGTCTCCTGCATCAGCTCACGAGCGATTTCGCGATCGCCAGTGAGCTTGAAGAGGAAGCGCAGAAGGTTCTGCGCACAGTCGGTGTACAGAACTTCCCAGCGAGTTCGTGCTGATTCGTCTACCGGCGACTCCTCTACTTGCTATAGACGATTCGCGAACCAAGAAGGGGTCTGACTATCTCTGTGCGGAATGCTCACGAAGGAGGGGGTGCCCCAGTAGACGCGACGAAGGCTCGGCATGGATCGTTCGATGGCGGATGGAACCGGCACTCCGGCCCGGAACCCGACTGGGAGGAAGTTTCTATCGCCCTGCCGATTCCCTATCGCTCACTGATCGATATCGCGGTGCGAGGTCTGCCTGGCGACACCGCTCTCAAGCTCCTGTTGGACGATCACGTGCTCGCGGGGGCGGGAGCGGCGGCGGCGCGAACGTGGGCTGACCGCGGATCGCGGCGTCTTGCGCTCCAGTGGCGAGGTCGCGACCTGCCGAATCCAGATTTGACGGTCAACGCACGCCAGCTGCGCACGGTCGCGGAGCTCGAGAAGAAACACCCCGAGCTTCTACAGATCGTCATGAAGCATCAGAATCCGAAAAGGTTCGTTCTTTGCCCGATCTTCATCGTCAGTTTTCCGCAGGGCCCGGACCTCCCCGTCTACGGGATCTTCACAGTCGACAAGACCGAGCTAGCGCGGCGGCCAGCAGGCGACACGGTCGTGAAGCAAGACTTCCTCGTGTATGAAGCGGTCGGTCGTCGCGTCACTTATTACAGCGGGCAAGGAAAACGCGGCGACCCTCTGCACGGGACCATCGACGACTTCTGTGCCCGGTTCGGCGAACCGCACTTCGGCTGTGTCGGAGTGAGCGATCTCAAGTGGAATTGCAAGGATCATCACTACGCCGCGGACGACGACCGACTGCCCGTTGAGCCAGGTTTCCGCGCTGTCGTGGCAGATGCAATCCGTCGTGCGAAAGCAGAGCTCGAAAACTCCCGACCTTGAACACCCAGTCGCGAACCGCGAACTCCCGTGCTCCCGTTCGAGTCGTCGGCGAGTTATCGAACGAAAACAACGATCGATCTTGGGTCGGCCGAATGGGAGTTTTCGCAACCCCCGCTCAGCCGTTCAAGAAGTGGCAGAATCATTAAGGAATCCGCGCCGACGTAGCTCAGCCGGTAGAGCAGCGGTTTCGTAAACCGCCGGTCGGCAGTTCGAGTCTGCCCGTCGGCTCCGTCTTTCTTCGAGAACTTGAGGGTTCTCGAAGATCGAGCGCCGAAGCGAGCGTCGCTGTGCAGCAGTTGTGCAGCAATGCGGGCGGTCACTGCGGCCTCGACGCGATTGTCGTGGGAGCACCAGTTCACCTCTGGAGATTCCGCGCACCTCGATGCGGCTCGTGGCGTCGCTCGGAACGCGCGCAACCTAAGACGTCGGTAAGAAACGCTTCGACGCTCACGAGGTTGGGTAGGGTGACCTGCTCTATCGGGTGGGCCGAACTGTCCTGAATCCGCGCATCTCGGCGACGACACGCCGATCCATCGAGCGTGTGCAGCAACTGTCAGCAGTGAGTGCTGTCTCATTCGACGCCTCCGCGTCGGTGCTCCCTGTGGAACTGAAGTCGCGGGATGCCGCGACGACTGCATGCCACATCGCTGCGCAGCGGTCGGGTCGATCGGAAACACACGTCCGCTTAGGCATGTTCATCGGCTAAGTTGTGTGCAGGGCGGATGATCGAGCAAGTGCCTACTGGAAAGAGCCAGCGTCGTCTGCAACGACGGTCGGACCCGGGTACGTGCGCGAAGAGATCCGTGCCGACGACCCAGCACGCCTCACCGTGCCGATGCCCGATCCGGCGTTCGGCGAGGCGATGGAGATCGACTTTAAGGGCGGCTCGGCATGTGGACCGATCCGGTGTGTGCTCGTCGCCGCACGGTCTGGGCCTTTCGTGGCGACGCTGCGCGCCTCGGGGCTGCATTTCGTGCGGCCGGTGCTGGTGATGGACCGCGCCGCCTGGCTCACCTGCCACCGTGAGACGCTCGATTTCTTCGGCGGCAGCCCGAAGCTCTGGATCTGCGACAACCTGAAGACGGGCGTGCTCAACGCCGACCTGTACGACCCGCGGCTTAACCGTGCATACCGCGAGCGAGGCTGCTCACTGCAATCGGCGGAGCCCGCTACCGCTCGCCTAGCGACAAGTGCACGGTCCATCCGCTCGCGCGCATTTGATCGAGTAAGCAATTCACCTGGTCGCGATGACCGACCTCGATGCTGTAGCGCTGCCGCTCCACTACCCGTACGGGCTCGCCACGATCGGACACCTCGGTCTGATCTATCTGGACCTCGCGATCTTCATTGTGGGCATCGCGCTCGGCTTGCGCGCGTTCATGGGCGAAGCGCCAGGTGCGGCCCAGCGGACGCGGTATCGCCTCACGCAGTTCCGACGGGAAGCTGAGGCGCCGATCCGTTGCGCTCGGCGCCTCAGCTCTCGATCGAACCTGGTTCGCTACTTGACGACGAAGGCGAGGTGCATTCCGGCCTGGTAGTGGCTCACCTCGTTGCAGATCAGGACGTAGTTGCCGGGCACCAGATCGAATACGCCCGTTTTCTTGAGACCGGCCTCCACATCCTCGATCTCGCCGACGATCCCGATCTCCTGGACCTTGGTCGCGTCCTCCACCCGCGCCGGGATCTTGTCGTGCGGGAGATCCGTCTTGAGGATGGCCAGTTCGTGTGTGAGCTTGCCCTCGTTCTTGAGCGTGAAGGTCACCTGGCCGGCGGGCAGGGTCGTCTGGGTCATCTTGACCGACCACTCGCTCATGGTCACGGTCACCTTCGCGGGGCCGTTCTGCGCGCTGCCTGCCTGCGCGCACGCGCCGAGCACCAGCATCGCGATCGCCGCAAACGGTAGGAGCTTCTTCACGTCTTTCCCCTTTCAAGGAGCCGCCTGCTCGCACGGGGCGACTCTGAAACGCAGCGTACGGAGGGATCCTGGCGATCGGCTGACCGCGAGCGGCTCGAAGCTGACAGTCGTCTGACGAATCGACCCGGCCGTCGCGTGGTACGGAACGGTGTCGAAACGTTCAAGGACCCAGTTGCGCCCGTCGGCTCGTTACTTGACGACGAAGGCGATGTGCATCCCGGCCTGGTAGTGCTCTTCCTCGTTGCAGATCAGGACATAGTTGCCGGGTTTGAGGTCGAACGTCGCCTCCTTCGTCGTTCCGGCGCCCACGTCTTCGATCTCACCGGCGATTCCTGGCTCCTGGACCTTCTTCGCGTTCTCCGCCCGCACCGGGATCTTGTCGTGCGAGAGGTCGGTCTTGAGGATGGCCAACTCGTGCGTGACCCTCCCGTTGTTCTTGACCGCAAAGGTCACCTGACCGGCCTGCACAGAGGTCTGGCTCGGCGTGACGGACCACTCGCTCATGGTCACGGTCACCTTTGCCGGACCGCTCGGCGCGCCGCCTGTCTGCGCGCACGCGCCCAGTACCAGCGTCGCGATCGTGGCGAATAGGAGAAGCCTCTTCATGTCTATGTCCCCTTTCCCGGAGCCGCGTTCTCGCACGTGCGGAGTCCGGAAGGCAGCGTACGAAGGGATCCTGACGATCGGCTGACCGCGACGGCCGGGAAGCTGACAGTCGTCTGACGAGTCGGCGACGCGGGCGATCAGGGCTTCGCGAACAGGTACCCAACGCCGCGCTTGGTCAGGATGCGGCGAGGGGAGGCGGGGTCGTCCTCGATCTTGCGCCGGAGCCGGCGGACGGCCGTTTGGAGGAGCGCCGACGCTCCCGAAAAGCCGGGCCGCCACACCCGCCGCAGCAGCTCGTCCTGGACGATGACACGCCCGGCGTTCGTCGCGAGCTCCTCCAGAAGTCGGTACTCGCCCGACGTGAGCTCTACTTCTCGTTCGCGCAGCGTGACGCGGCGCTCATCGAAACCGATGTGAAGCTCACCGCCGTCGAATGTCGGACGAGCACTCGGAGCGCGTGCGGCCTCCGTGCGGCGGGCGCGCCGCAATGCGCTCGGCGCGTTCGGCCAGACGCATCCGGTAGTCCTCGACTTGCACGGGGCCGCCCTCGCTCCCGGTGAGCTCGTGGCGCTCGGTGCGACTCCACTCGGTGGGGAAGCGTCGCTCCAGCCAACTGAGCACGGCGGTCGGGGTGGTCGGCATCGACTTCTGCAGGTGACTGATCGCGATGATCTGGCTCTCGCTCTCCGCGCGCTCGACCAGGTCCAGCAACTCCAGGAACGGCAGCTCGCGCTCATCCACGTCGAGCTCGTCCTTGCGCCGGCCGGCGGCGCGGCGGCCGCGGGCGAGCCAGCTGTACCAGGTGCTGTGGGGTATGCCTTTGGCCATCGCCGCGCGTAGGGGGAAGTTCCCGGCGCGGATGAGGTTGGCCACCGCTTCGCGGATCTCCGCTGTGAGCGAAGGGGTCCAGCACGACGTCGCCGCGTCGCGTCGAGTTCGCCAGCAGATGCCGGATGAGGCCGGTCGGCTTCATTGTCGGATGCAGGTCGTTGTGGCGCGTCTTGTCCTCGCGCACGACGTCGGACAGTCGCGCGTTGCGCAGCTGCTTGATGAGCGCGAGCAGCTGGCCTCGCCCAGCCGGAGGACTGGACATATCGAAATACCACGACCGATCGGGATCTTCCGATCCTCTACAGCTACACGGTCCACACATTCCGCCGCATTCATCAGCAGGGACGCGTAGCGACCGACGAAGAAGGGTCGGGTCGCTTCGCGTGCTTCAACACCGGCTTGCTTAGTCCGCACTTCGAACGGATCTTCGGGTACTTCATCGAGCAGACGAGGACCGAGTATCCGCAGCCCTGGTTCCTCGAGGGTTTCTTTCGGGAGAGTGATCACCGCCTAATGAAGTTCCAGAGACTGCCGGAGCGAGCGTCATATTTCGACGATCCGTCGGACCTCCTCTACGACCACCGGCTCGACCTTCGTGTGCAGTACGAGCACATCGTGAATGACCACATCGAGCGTTTCCCCAACCGCCTGCAGTCGGATGAGCGGAGCCGAACCGAGGCGGTCCGACAGGCCATCAGGCACGCGCAGTTTCGCGTCGAACAGAACTACAAGATTGCGATCCCTCAGTCTTATTGGCCCGCCTATGAGGACGCGGGGAAGTTGCAACTTCTCTTGCCGCTTAGCCTTGAGGACCTAGGACGAGCCGACTTGGCGCTTAGTGTCGATCGCGTCGGCGATGTCTATCGGGCCGCCACCGTACTGACGCTCGACATGGCCTACAACAACGCGCGCTTGATCGCGCGACCAGATCGCGAATGGCTCGAGCCGTTGGTTCGTCCTGGCGCACCGCCCTCGGCGGGTGAAGTGGAGCACGCGGCCGAGACCGAGCCGTCTTCGGTAATCCCCGAGGTACGAGCTCCCGAAGGCTAGCGAGCGAGCTGAACACAGCCGACGGTCGCTGTGCAGCAATCCGTGCAGCAGTGCAGGCGAGAAACGGCGCGATTGGGCGGGACGTCACGGGCCAGAACGTGCGTGAAACGCGTCATACCGCGGCGCCTACACCACTTGGTAAACCGCCGGTCGGCAGTTCGAGTCTGCCCGTCGGCTCAGAGGATCGACCACCTCACGCGTTCGAGCACCGCGACGCGAATCCTTGACGCCGTGGGGCCACGCCGCTCAGCGCGCGGCCGTCTCCTCGCGCAGCGCGGCCGTCGCCGCCACCACGTCGCGGGCGATCTGTTGCGAGAGGTCCCAGCCCGACGGGAAGCGCGCGTCGTCGCGCACCCGGCGGACGAAGAGCACCTGCGTGGATTCTCCGTGGAGCGCCGTTTCGCGCTCGAGCACGTGCACTTCGAGATACCGCTCCAGAGCGCCGCTCGCGCCCGCGCGGAGCACGAGATTCGCGACTGCGGCCACGCGCTCGCCGTCAGCGACCGCCCAGACGGCGTAGACGCCGTCGCGCGGCACGAGCCGGTCGGTCGGCAGCAGCAGGTCGACCGCGGGATGGCCAAGGCCTTTCGCGCGCAGTCGACCGCCCGGGACCGCGCGGCC
>WNFV01004171.1_pt1 | contig 18076 bp, 16 predicted proteins | sample 5400101 | NCBI WGS metagenome assembly WNFV01 (sample SAMN13153361, study PRJNA577476) | soil metagenome | isolation source: 115 cm soil or saprolite under grassland replicate 1 | place: USA:California | collected 2016-06-15
TGACAAGTAGCTCGTGCTCGCGCACCAGGTCGTCGGACTTGATCTTCTTCAAGTCCTTTTCCAGCCCCTCCATGCGCTTTTCGATCTGCACCATGTCGCTGATGATCAGGTCAGCCTCGACGTCGCATGCGTCCTTCAGCGGGTTGATCTCACCGACGTGCGGGATCGCCGGATCCTCAAACGCGCGCAGCACATGGGTGAGCGAATCCGCCTCCCGCAGGCGTAGCGCGTAGGCCGACTCCTTGAGCGCTTCCTTACCGATGGCGGCAACATCCACGTATTCCACCGTGGCATGCGTCGTCTTTTTTGGATTATAGAGGGCCGAAAGCTTATCCAGGCGCTCGTCGGGAACCCTGGCGATGCCGACGTGCGCATCGCGTGAATGCATGGCATGCGCGTCGAGTTGCGCTTTCGTAAGGATCTTGAACAGCGATGTCTTGCCCACCTGCGGCAGCCCGATGATTCCAGTCTTCATAATAATTTACGATTTGCCGATTGGGTGATTTGCCGATCCATGAAACGGGCCAACGAGAGATACGTTTATCACGCTCCCAGGCGTCTCGGAATTGATCCGCCAAGGCGTCCCGCGTGAAGACTCTTCACCCAGCCCCGACGTTCCGGGAGCAGATCCTTCGCTCCGCTCAGGATGACAAGGGGAAGCGCTCGCCCCGGTACTTGTTCAGCGGCAGATCCAATATCTCGCCGGAATGCTGCCGGTGTTCGCGGCGCGCGAAGTCTCCCAGTGGGGAGGAGGCGCGCGCCGCGGGAGCGAAGCCCCGGAGCGGGATCACGCCGCAGGCGTAGATCCCGCGGAGCGGGCGAAGCGACGGATTGGCTGGGAGGCAGGGACTCGAACCCCGATTCACTGGTCCAGAGCCAGTTGTCCTACCATTGAACGACCTCCCAGTCGTTCGCGGGAACGCGGATTATACGAGGTGGTGGATGAGAGGCGGTAGGTGGCGGGAAGAGATAAGGTAAAGGCGTGAGTCCGGAGAACCTGGCGGCGAAGCATTGCGTGCCATGCCGCGGCGGCATTCCGCCGCTCGCCGAGGAAGAAGCGCGCCGCCTCCTCGCGGGCGCGCCCGGCTGGAGGCTCGAGGAAGGCGGTACTCGCATGACGCGCCGCTTCGAGTTCGTGGACTTCAGGAAGGCCATCGAGTTCGTCAACCGCGTGGCCGACATCGCGGAAGAGGAGGGGCATCACCCCGACATCGCGATCCATTGGAACAAGGTGGATCTCATCCTCTGGACGCACAAGATCGGCGGCCTCCACGAGAACGACTTCATCATGGCCGCGAAGATCAACCGTCTCCTGGAAGTGGCTCCGGACTCGGCTGCAGGGTGATCGCTTCGATTTACTGGCGAGGCCACGGACCAAGGTGAAAGAGAGACTCAACCTGTCGCTGACTTCTTGCCCGGCAGGATGGTCAGCACGACCCCGATGACGCCGGCGCCCACGAAGAGCCAGCGGGCGTTCTCCCACAAGTCCCGCCTGCCGCGCTCTTCCTTCGAGACCGCAGCTTTGAACTGTCCCTCCAGGCTGTCGTAGCCCGCCCGCTGGCTCGACGCCACGAGAAAGCCCGCAAGGCCGATGATGATCAGGACGATTCCGAGGCGGCGCATCATCGTAGCTATCAGCTATCAGTCTTCAGGTATCAGTCCTCTCCAGACCCCATCTGGCTGAGAGCTGAGAGCTGACGGCTGAGAGCTTCATTAGTACCTCGCCATGGTCGGATCGATCTGTTCCGCCCAACGGTTGATGCCGCCGGCCAGGTTGAAGGCCTTTGAGTAGCCTCTCTGGCGCAGGAACTGGACGGCGTTGGCGCTCCTTCCGCCGGTCCGGCAAAAGACGACGACCTCAGCGTCCCGCGGAAGCTCGGTGAGTCTGTTCGGCAATGTTCCCAGGGGAATCTTCATCGAATCGGGCAGATCGCTGATCGCCCATTCGTGCGGCTCGCGCACGTCCACGAGGGTGACGGCCTCACCGCGGTCGCGCTTGGCTTTGAGGTCTTCCACGGTGATCGCGGGAGCCGCCATGCGCGAGAAGATATCAGAGAGTTCTACATTCGACGTTTGTAGGTCCTTGGTCCTTGGTCCTTGGTCGCACGACCAGGGACCACGGACAAGGGACCAAGGACTCCTGATTAATATCTCGGCATCGAGGGATCAACGACCTCCGCCCAGCGGTTGATGCCGCCGGAGAGGTTGCGGACCTTCCGGAAGCCGGCGTCGCGCAGGAGCTGGACAGCCCGGGCGCTCCGGGCGCCGGACTTGCAGTGGACGACGATCTCGTCGGCCGTCGAGAGGCGGTTCAAGTTTTCCGGAAGCGTTCCAAGAGGGATCCGAACCGAGTCGGGAAAGGCGCAGATCGCGACCTCGTGCGGCTCGCGCACGTCGATCAAGACGAGATCGTCCCCGCGTTCGAACATCGCCTGGAGCTCCTCGACCCCGATCTCGGGAACGCCGGCCGCGGCAGCCGCCGCCACGGGCTCGACACCGCAGAAGGCCTCGTAGTCCACGAGTTTCGTGATCGTGGGGTTGGGACCGCAGATCACGCATTCCGGGTTCTTTCGGAGCCTCAGCTCACGGAAGCGCATCGAGAGGGCATCCACCAGAAGAAGCCTCCCGATGAGGGGCTCGCCCGAGCCGAGGATGAGCTTAATTGTCTCGGTCGCCTGCACGACGCCCAGCAGTCCCGGCAGGATCCCGAGAACTCCGCCCTCCGCACAGGAAGGGACGAGTCCCGGCGGAGGCGGCTCCGGGTAGAGACAGCGGTAGCAGGGCCCCTTCCTCGCCCAGAAGACCGAGGCCTGCCCCTCGAAGCGGAAGATCGAGGCGTAGACGTTGGGCTTTCCCGTCAGCACGCAGGCGTCGTTGACGAGATAGCGGGTCGGGAAATTGTCGGTCCCGTCGGCCACGATGTCGAAGTCCCGGAAGATCTCCAGGGCGTTCTCGGAGGTGAGCCGCTCCTCGTACGGCACGATGCGGACGTGCGGGTTGACGGCGGCGAGCCTCTCCGCCGCGGCGGCGAGCTTGGGACGCCCGACGTCTCCGACGCCGAAGAGGATCTGCCGCTGGAGATTCGAATCGTCCACGACGTCGAAGTCCACGAGGCCGATCGTGCCGACCCCCGCCGCGGCGAGGTAGAGCGCGAGCGGGGAGCCCAGGCCTCCCGTGCCGATCGCGAGCACGCGCGCGGCCTTCAGCTTCTTCTGCCCCTCCATCCCGACCTCGGGCATGATCAGGTGGCGCGAGTAGCGGCGGATCTCCTCATTGGAGAGGGTCAGCTCTTCCACGGCAGCCGCCGGCGCCGGCGCCCCGCCCGCGATCGAAGGGATGATCGAGAGCGCGTCGGCCTCGGAGACCGGCGTCGCCCCCTTCCCGAGGTAGCGGACGTCCTCGTCGTTCTTGTAGACGTTGACGAAGGAGCGCAGCTTCCCTTCGTCGTCGTAGAGGTGCTTGCGCAGACCTTCGTAGCGCGCGATGAGACTCTCGAGCGCGTCGGCAACGGTCCCGCCCGTCACTTCGACGCTCGAGGCTCCGCCCGCGTAGGGGCGCAGCGGCGTGGGCAACAGGATCTTCGGCATGGTTACTCCCCGGGGCCCTGGATGCGGATCTCCTCCCGCTCGAAGGCCCCACGATCTTCGGAAAGAACATAAGAGGCGGCCTCGCCGGGGACCCCGGCGCCGACCGACAGGACGACATAGTGAAAGAAGGGAAAGCTATGTTCCCGGTCGTACTCCGACGGGACGGCCGGGTGATCGGGATGCGAGTGGTAGAAGCCGAGCACCGACAGGCTCTCCGCATCGGCCTGCCGCTCGACACGGGCGTATTCGAGCGGCTCGATCACGTACCGGCGCCGCCTCTCGTCACGGTGGGCGTTCTCCATCCTCGCGATCCGCGCAACGCGGGCCGAGCCGTTGTCCGCGGTCCCGAGCAGCGCGCCGCAACACTCCTCCGGATAGGCCTGGCGGCCGTGCTCGCGGATCGCTTCGAGGGTCTTCGGATCGAGCGCGATCACGGCTCCTCCCAGAAAGGCTGCGAAAGATATCTCCCGCCGCCGTCACAGAGGATGGTGACGATCGTCGCCGGCCGGTCGGTCATCTCACGGGCCACACGGACCGCCGCGACGACGTTGGCCGCGGCCGAGGGGCCGACGAGAATCCCCTCTTCCCGCGCCAGGCGCCGGCACATCGCGAACGCCGCGTCGGTCGCGACCTCGAGGCTCGCGTCGGCGAGCGTCGGATCGTAGATCGGAGGCACCATGGCCGACGGCATGTGCTTCATCCCGTCCAGGCCGTGCATCGGGCCGTCGGGCTGCATCGAGACGCAGACGACGCGCCGCGACTTCGATTTCAAGTACCGCGTCACACCACCGAACGTCCCGGTCGTGCCGAGCCCCGCGACGAAGTGCGTCAGCTCGCCGCGCGTCTCCTCCCAGATCTCCGGCCCCGTCGTCGTGAAGTGCGCTCGCCAGTTTTCCGGGTTCGAGTACTGGTCCGGATAGAAGTACCTCTCCGGCTCCGCGGCGGCCATGGCCCGCGCCTTGCGGATCGCGCCGTCGGAGCCCTCCAGCGGGTCGGTCGGGACGATCTCGGCGCCGAACGCTTCGAGGATCGCCGTCTTCTGGGCGGAAGAGCCTTTGGCCGGAACACAGAGGGTGACGGGAAAGCCCAGGGCCCTTCCAATCATCGCGTCGGCGATCCCGGTGTTGCCGGAGGTCGCTTCGAGGATCGTCTTGCCGGGCGTGAGCAATCCGCGACGCAGCCCGTCCAGGAGCATGGCGCGGGCGGGCCGGTCCTTGACGCTCCCGCCCGGGTTCATGTGCTCGGCTTTGGCGAGCAGGCGCAGGCCGGGCACGCCGGCGGCGATGCGCGAGAGGTCGAGTAGCGGCGTGTTGCCGATCGCCTCGAGAAGGCTCACTCCAGGAGCGCTCATCGCTCGGGCCGCCGCTTCCGCCTGTTCATTCATTCCACGCTCCACTCCTAGAAATCAAAAGCCCGCCGTTTGGTTCGGCGGGCTCAGTGTCTTTCGGGTTCGAGAAACTATCGCGGGCAAACACCGGCGCCGGCCGGACCCTCTCGGGCCCTCCCCGTACAACAGCACGCCGCCGCCTTTCGCATTTCCAACCCCATTTCTAACACAGACTCAGGGTTGCCTGACCATCGAGATTCTCAACATCGAGCCGGACCGGGAGATTTCACAGGTCCGAAACGAGGTGCGCGCGACTGCCGGACGGACCACCCGATCGGCCTCCGCCGCCGTGAAGCCGTGTCCGTGCAGGCCTTTGCGGACGAGCCCCTCCGGGAGCCGCAGCCAGCCGAACAGCGGTCGCTGGTCCCGCCGGAGCTCCTCCCACGGCGCCTCCGGGTCCCCCTCGTAAATCCAGAACCGTCCGCCGGGCTTCAAGGCCCGGTGGACCGCCTCGAGCCCGGCCTCCGGCTCCTCCCAGTGATGGAAGGAGAGAACCGACAGCGCGAAGTCGAACTCTTCGCGAAAGCCAAGGCTTTCGACCGCGCCCTGCCGGAACTCGAGATTGGGCAGCTGCGGCCCTCGCGCCGCCCGCCGGATCATTGCCTCGGACTCGTCCACGCCGACGACCGAGAGGCCCGGCCGTGGCGCGGCGAGTAAGCGGTCCAGCTTCCCGGGCCCGCAACCGACGTCGAGAAGCCGCCCCCGCGCGACCGGGATCTCGGCGGCGATGCGGCGGTGGAGCGGTTCGAGGCTCGGTTCCGCCCACAGTTGGTAGAAGAACGATCGGATCGTGCCGAACTTCTCGGGCCCGCCCCCTTTGAGATTCGTCACCGGTCTCTATCCTGTCATCCCTTCGGCCCCTCCCTATCATCCCTTCACTCTCTTTCCTGTCTTCCTGTCGCTCTCTTTCCTGTCATCCTGAGCGAAGCGAAGGATCTGCTCCGGCGGGAACGGGCCGACCGGTTCTTCGTTGCTGCGCTCGCGCCGTCGCCATAGCGGCTTTGGCGCGTCGGCGACCTCAGAATGACAAAAAGAAAAACCCCGGCCCTCAGAACCGCAAGAGTTCTGGACCGCCGTCTGGTAGATTCTGGCCGCGAGGAGACCGCGCCACCGTGCTGCCCGAGTTCAAGAACGAGCCGCTCACCGATTTTTCTAAGGAATCCAACCGCGAGGCCTTTGCCAAAGCGCTTGCCAGAGTCGAGTCGCGCCTCCCGATCGAGGGGAACAATCGGATCGGAGGGTTGAAGACCGGAGCGGCCACGACCTTTCAGTCCGTGAATCCGTGCAAGCGCACCCAGGTGATCGGCCGCTTCCCGGAGACGACGAGGGAAGACGCCGAGCGCGCCGTCGAGGCCGCGGCAATGGCCTTTCCGGCCTGTAGCCGGACCCCCGCCCGGGAGCGCTGGGAGCTCATCCTGCGCATCGCTTCCATCCTGCGCGAACGCAAGCACGAGTTCTCCGCGATGATGGTGCTCGAGGAGTCCAAGGCCTGGGCCGAGGCGGATGGCGACACGGCGGAGGCGATCGACTTCTGCGAGTTCTACGCGCGAGAAATGGAGCGCCTGGCGCAACCGCAGCCCTTGACACCGTATCCGGGCGAGAAGAACGAGCTCGAGTTCCTTCCGCTCGGCGTCTGCGCGGTCATCCCCCCTTGGAACTTTCCGCTCGCGATCCTGACAGGGATGACGACCGCCGCGCTCGTGACCGGCAACACGGTTGTATTGAAGCCTTCGTCCGACGCTCCGGCCATCGCAACGATGTTCGTCGAAGCGGCGGAGGCGGCGGGCATTCCTGCCGGAGTCCTGAACTTCGTCACGGGCGGCGGCTCGACGGTCGGAAACGCCCTCGTCGAGCATCCGAAGGTCCGCATGGTCGCCTTCACGGGCTCCCGCGAGGTCGGCGTCGAGATCTCCGAGAAGGCGGGGAAGGTCCTCCCAGGGCAGCTCTGGATCAAGCGGGCGGTGCTGGAGATGGGAGGCAAGGACTTCATCCTCGTGGACGAGACGGCGGACCTGGAGGAGGCGGCCAGGGGTGTGGTCACGGCAGCGTTCGGTTTCCAGGGACAGAAGTGCTCGGCGTGCTCGCGGTTGATCGTGCACGAGAAGGTCCACGATGAGCTCCTGGAGAAAGTTGTCGAGAAGACGAAGGCCTTGAAGGTGGGCGACGTCCGAAATCCGGAGAACGTCATTGGCGCCGTCATCAACGAGCGCGCGCAGAAAAAGATCCTCGATTACGTCGAGGTGGGCCGCCACGAGGGCCGGGTCATGGCCGGCGGCGCTCCCGGCCCCTCCGATGGCTTTTTCGTGATGCCGACGATCGTGGATGAGATCGAACCGCGCGACCGCCTCGCGCGCGAAGAGATCTTCGGTCCGGTGCTGGCCGTGCTCAAGGTCAGGGACTTCGACGAGGGAATCGCGGTCGCCAACGACACCGAGTACGGCCTGACCGGCTCCCTCTACTCGCGCGACCGGGAGCGCCTCGAGCGCGGCAAGCGCGAGCTCTTCTGCGGCAACCTCTACCTGAATCGAAAGTGCACCGGAGCGCTCGTGGGCGTGCATCCCTTCGGCGGCTTCAACATGTCGGGGACCGACTCGAAGGCCGGAGGCCGCGAGTACCTCTACCTCTTCACGCAGGCCAAGGCCATCTCGGAGAAGATTTGAGAATGCCGGGACTCGGGACTCAGGACTCGGGACTCGAGAGGAACGTCAGGTGTCATCCTGAGCGACCTGTCCTCCGAAGCTTCAGCGAAGGGGGAAGCGAAGGATCTGCTCCCGCCCAAATGAACCGCCCGAGCAGATTCTTCGTCGCGGAACCTGTCCCGACTTTGAATGGCGCCGTGGTCATGACGACCAAGGCAGACTCCTCGCTTCGCTCGGAGTGACAAAAAGAGCGGAGGGGCTCCTCGGAATGACAGAAAGGGAAAGCTGAGATGTTCTCATTGATCGGGCTCGTCGTGCTCGTCCTGGATCTCATCGCGCTGGTTTCGCTGCTAAAGAGCGGAGCAGACGCGACGACCAAGATCCTCTGGGTCCTGCTGATCGTTCTTCTACCGGTCCTCGGCATGATCCTCTACTTCCTCATGGGGCCGGGACGGCGCAAAGTCATCTGAGATGACTCGGGACTCGGGACTCGGGACTCCGGACTCGTTCCCCCGGGCCGCCCGCCGGTTCGAGGCGGTCGGCTTCTCGGAAATCGTCAAGGTCCGCAACCGCGTGCTGGAGCTGCTCGCCGAGGGGCACAGAGTCTGGCGGTTCGAAGGGGGCGAGCCCTACATGCCCACGCCCCAGCCGATCAAGAACGCCATGACGGCGGCGCTCGCGCGAAACGAGACCCGCTACGCACCCTCCTCGGGAGTGCCCGAGCTGCGGCAGGCGATCATCGAGAAGGTGCGGGCGAAGAACGGGATACCCGCCGACGACGACAGCCCGATCGTCGTGAACGGGGGGATGCACGGCCTCTTCTCGGCCTTCGGCACTCTGCTCGATCCGGGAGACGAAGTCTTGATGTTCTCTCCTTACTGGACGCCGATCATGGACGTCGTGATCTATCACGGCGCTTCCGCGGCGCTCGTCCCGACAGCGCGCGCCCGCCGCGAGGGCCTGACAGCCGCTCTCGCCGCGGCGACGACGCCCCGGACCAAGCTCCTTTACTGGAATTCGCCGGTCAATCCCACGGGCGAAGTCTTCTCGCGAGCGGAGGTCGAGGAGGTTTGCGCCTTCGTCCGCGAAAAGGGACTGGCGATGATCTCCGACGAGGCCTACGAGGACCTGATCTACGAGGGTGAGGGACACGTCTCCCCCGCGTCTTTCCCGGGGATGTTCGAGCGGACGATCTCCGTCTTCACGCTTTCAAAGACCTACTCCATGACCGGCTGGCGCGCGGGCTACGTCCTCGTCCCCATGCGCTGGCGCGTGCCGATGAAGACGATCGTTCTCTATTCGATCAACGGCGTCTCGACGCCGACGCAGTGGGCCGCGCTGGAGGCGCTGCGCCTGCCGGACAGCTTCCTGTACGAAGCGAAGGCGGGCTATCGCCGGCGGCGGGATGCTCTCGTCGCCGGCCTGCGCGCCTCCGGCTTCGAGATCGACACACCGCCCGCCGCTCTCTATCTCTTCCCGAAGGTCCCGAACGCGCTCGGCTCGGATTCCCGGTCCGCCGCGCGCGTCCTGCTCGATTCCGCCCGCGTCGCCACCGTCCCCGGTCTCGTCTTCGGACCCGAAGGAGAAGGCCACCTGCGCTTCTCCTTTTCCGTCGCCGAAGACACCATCGCCGGCGGTGTGGAAGCCTTGAGGAGCTTCGCCGCCGCGCCGGCGTAGGTGACTCATGCGATGGGGGTTGGGGAGGCTGCGGCAAGGTTCGGTCTATAACCAAAGATAGACGACCAATGTCCAATTGATCGGGAGCAGCTTCGGTGTTTCCATAGAGCATCATGAATCTTCAAACGATCCTCATGAATCTTCTACCGATCCTCTGGACCATTCCCGTCGCAACATTCCTGGTCGTGCTTCTCATCATAGGAATACGCGCGCACCTGTTGACTCGCGAATCGGTGATGAGGAAGGCCTGCCCGGTTCAGGGAGGAAGCAAGAGCTTTCAGCTAGCACGTCCCGACCCCCGCGGGCTCCGTCGCACGAGCGTTCTGGTTTCAAACTCAGCGTTTCAGGTTCGCCGGCAAGATCGCCTCGAAGCCGCCGCCGCCGCTTCCCTCGCCGGCACGCGGCGCGTCGCCGCGAAAGCCTCCTCCCGCCGCTGAGATTCGCCGCGGACACGGGCCGGGCCGAGGCGCTCGCTGGCACCATTGGTGGTACCATGAAACGTGCCATGCGACTTCGGCGCGATATCCAGCCGGTGACGGCCCTCAAGACCGGGGCCGCGAAGCTGCTGCGTTCCGTCAACGAGACGCGGCGTCCGGTGGTCATCACTCAAAGCGGAGAGCCGAAGGGCGTCTTGCTGGATTTCGATACGTACGAGGAGCTTCGAGAGGCGACGCTTCTGCTGAAGTTGATCGCTCAAGGAGAAAGGGACGTTCGGGCGCGCAAGACGCGCTCGCAGGATGAGGTCTTCGCGGCCGCGCGGGCGCGAATCCGCCCGAGGTGAGCCGGAGAGCTTACCGGGTCGAGTGGGCCGAAGTCGCCCGGCGAGATCTTCTCGGCATCGTCGATTACCTTGCCGCTAGAAATCCCGACACCGCGGCAGCGACGCTGGAGGTGCTGCGACGCAAATCATCCGCGCTCAGGGCGGCTCCCCACCGGGGTCGCGTGATCCCCGAGCTCCAGCGGCTGCAGATCCGCGAATACCGCGAGTTGATCATCGCGCCCTACCGGCTGATCTACCGGATCAGCGGACATCTCGTGCTGGTCCTCGGCGTATTCGACAGCCGCCGGAACCTGGAAGACATTCTCCTGGATCGACTCGGCCGCTAGGCGCCTGGCACAAGAATAGCAAAACAACGCCTCGGTCGAACACTCCCAACCCTGTCATCCCGAGGAGCGCAGCGACGAGGGATCTGCTCCGAGAAATCGAAAGGCACGAGGGCAGATCCTTCGCTTCGCTCAGGATGACAGGTTAGACTCTGTCCGCGAACTTGCGACTCGGCTGCTAACGATCCAGCTATCTCCGATACGCCTGCGGGCGGCGGTCGTTCAAGAAAGGAAAGCGGGCGCGAACCTCCGCGACTTGCGCCGGTTCGACATCGGAGAAGAGCACCTGCTCCTGTTCGCTCTCTTCGGCAAGGGTTTCGCCCATGGGACTGATCGCCGCGGAGTCGCCGGCGTAGTGGAGGCGGCCGCCGTCGCCGACGCGGTTGACGCCGGCGACGTAGGCCTGGTTCTCGACCGCGCGGGCGCGCAGCAGGAGGCGCCAGTGCTCGCGGCGCTCCTGCGGCCAGTTGGCGACGACCACGAAGAGGTCAGTTTCCGAGGCGGCGAGGCGAAAGGGCTCGGGAAAGCGCAGGTCGTAGCAGACGAAGGGTGTCACGCGGACTCCGTCGATCGCGACCGTGACGACGCGGTCTCCGGGGGCATAGTGGTTGTGCTCGCCGGAGTAGGAAAAGGGATGGATCTTCGCGTAACGGGTGACGGAGGCAGCCGGCGAAACGACGAGCGCCATGTTGCGAGGCGCGGGCTCGCCGGCCTCCGGGAGGCTCGCGATGATCCAGAGGTCGAGCGCGGCCGCCTGCCCGCGCAGAAAGGTCTCCGACGGGCCCCCGGGCGTCTGCGCGATGCGATCCGCTTTCATGGAAAAGCCGGTGCAGAACATTTCCGGAAGGATGGCCAGGCGCGCTCCGCCGGCGGAGGCTTCCGAGAGCATCTTCGCGGCGCGGCGGTGGTTCTCGGGGACATCCTCCCAGGCGATGTCTGTCTGGAGCAGGGCGATCTTCACGGCTCTTCGTCCCCCCGTGCCGTAGGAGCGGCCCTGGCGGCCGCCCGCCTCTCGCTGGATCCCGACCGGGGGCGGGAGGGGGCGCGGCCCCCCCACCCCTCCCCTACGGCCCGTAGAGCGCTCAGGCGGCTTACCGCCTCGCGGAGGGTTTCTTCTTTCTTGCAGAAGGCGAAGCGGGCGTAGGTCTTGCCGTATCGCGTGTTCTCGTAGAAGGCGCTGGGCGGGATCGCAGCCACGCCGACGTCTTCGATGAGATAGCGGCAGAAGGCGACGTCATCCTCGAATCCGAGAGGCCGGAAATCGGCGCAGACGTAATAAGTGCCGGCGGGCGGATCGACGCGAAAACCGAGGCCGGACAACTCCGCGACCAGGTAGTCGCGCCTGCGGCGATACGAGGCGGCGAGGTCCCGGTAATAGTCCGGGCCGGTCGCGAGAGCCGCAGCGGCGGCGTGCTGGAGCGGAGTGGCGGTCGCGAAGGTGATGAACTGGTGAGCGGCGCGGACGGCCGCGGTCAACGCAGGCGGGGCGGCCGCCCAACCGATCTTCCAACCCGTCAAGGAAAACGTCTTCCCGAAACTGGAGATCGTGATCGTGCGCTCTCGCATCCCGGGAAGCGTGGCCATCGGCACGTGCTCGCCGTCGTAGAGGATATGCTCGTACACCTCGTCGGTGATGCACAGGACGTCGTGCTCCCGGCAGAGTTCCGACACGAGGTCCAGATCCTCGCGCGAGAAGACCTTGCCGGTGGGGTTGTGCGGCGTGTTGAGGAGGATCGCCCGCGTCTTCGGCGTGAAAGCCCGGGCAAGCTCATCCGGGTCGAGGCTCCAACCGGGCGCGCGCAGCGTGACGAAGCGGGGCACGGCGCTCGCCATCGCCACGCTCGCGCGGTAGGAGTCGTAATACGGCTCGAAGAGCACGACCTCGTCACCGGGCTCGCAGGTGCCCTGGATCGCCGCGAAGATCGCCTCCGTGGCGCCCGAAGTGACGGTGAATTCCGTGTCCGCCGCATAGTCGAGCCCGTAGTCGCGCCGGTACTTTGCGGCGAGAGCGGCATGAATCTCGGGGATCCCGCTCATTCGCGCGTACTGCCCGTGCCCTCGGCGGATCGCCGCGATGGCGGCGTCCTTGACGAACTCCGGCCCGTCGAAGTCCGGGAATCCCTGCGCCAGGTTGACGGCCCCATGCTCGGCGGCCAGGCGCGTCATCTCCGTGAAGATCGTCGTGCCGAAGCCTTCCAGCCGCCGGGCCAGCACGGGGCGCATAGGAGAGAAGTTATCAGTTATCAGTCGTCAGTCATCGGTTTGCCGATCGGAATCTCCGGCTGGCCCGGCTGCATACTCTCCTTGTGAGCCGAGATGTCGAATAAGCTTCCGAACTGAGAACCGACAACTGAAGACTGAGAACTGAGAAGTATGCCTGACAAGACGCACTACCGCGTGGCCATCATCGGATCCGGGCCGGCCGGATGGACGGCGGCCCTCTATGCTTCGCGCGCCGAGCTCGAGCCGGTGGTCATCGAGGGCCCGCAGCCCGGGGGGCAACTGACGATCACGACGGAAGTCGAGAACTATCCCGGATTCAAGGACGGAATCCAGGGACCCGAGATGATGGAGATCTTCCGGGACCAGGCGAGGCGCTTCGGCACCGACGTGATCCTCGACACGGTCACCGAGGTGGATTTCTCGATGCGCCCCTTCCGCCTGACGCTCGACGGCGGTGACGCCCTCACCGCCGACGCCGTGATCGTTTCCTCCGGCGCCTCCGCCAAGCTCCTGGGCCTCGAGTCCGAGAAGCTCCTGATGGGCCACGGCGTGTCGGCGTGCGCGACCTGCGACGCCTTCTTCTTCAAGGGGAAGGAGGTCGTCGTGGTCGGCGGCGGCGACACGGCCATGGAGGAAGCCACCTTCCTGACGAAGTTCGCGACGAAGGTGACGATCGTCCATCGCCGCGAGGAGTTCCGGGCCTCGAAGATCATGCTCGAACGGGCCCGCGTGAACCGCAGGATCGCCTGGAAGGTCAACGCGACCCTCGAAGAGATTCACGGCAGCGAGAGCCACGGCGTCACCGGCGTGACGTTGAAGGACACTCGCACGGGAGAGCTTTCGCATTTCCCGACTCAAGGTGTCTTCCTCGCGATCGGTCACTCGCCCAATACCGCCATCTTCCGCGGCCAGCTAGAAATGAACGAGGTCGGATACATCCAGGTCAAGAGTCCCTCGACCTACACCTCGGTCGAGGGAGTCTTCGCCGCCGGCGACGTCGCGGACCCGACTTACCGGCAGGCGGTCTCGGCGGCGGGCGAAGGCTGCAAGGCCGCGATGGACGCGGAGAGGTGGCTCTCGTCGAAGGGAATCCACTGAGTGGGACGGTAGTCGGCGGACGGTAGTCGGCAGACGCCTGCGGATGGACGATCCGACCCGGGACGACCCGCGAAAGACACCCTTCCTGCAGATCCTTCTCTACACCTTCGGCTTCATGGGAGCGATGGCGCTTCTGGCGGCAGCCGTCGTTTGGTTGCTGCGCCTTCTCTCGAGGTAGCACGCGCCAATTCGACTGGGTTGCCGCCTCGAGACCGATCCACGTTTTCTCCTGCGCATCGAGCAGGCTCGACAAAGCCTGAAGGCCGAGGGCGTTCGCGTGGAGCGGATCGTTCGACTTTTGTCTAACTGACGCGGCGGGCGGCCGCGGCGAGGCCGACTGGTACAGAGTCAAACGCCGGCAACTTTTTTTTGTAGGGCTCGTTCGGACACAGGACAAATATGTGTCAGGTCCCGTCGGGATCCAGGAAGCTCGGAGCTCCCCGGGATCCCTGCCCTCTGGGACAGGTAAGCCGTTTTGCCCTGACCGTTTGAACAGGTTTCGAAGATTGCCGCGGGACTGATTCCTGAGGCGTCGGAGGTCGGGCACGAGGGTTGCTCATCTCTTATCGCACATTTTCGACGCTTGAGACTCGGAGGAGATCCAGATGGGAACACGTGCAGGCCATCTTGCCTGATCACCTTGTCGGCCCGCGCCTCGGAGGGGCTCCCGCACGGTCGCCTGACCGCGTCTCGCGCGAATCGCGTCACCAACTAAAAATGACCGAGCAGGAATTAGACAAAAGTCGCAGTGGACCAAGGTCCAATTGAAGGACCGGCAGGAACAAACCAGAATCGGAACCTCAGAACCAGGACAGAAAACAAGAAGACACAGACGCGTATGACGCGGATGACTACGCCCCAAAAGGGCCGACTCGTAATCAGGAGGATAGAACTGTGAAGACGATTGCCCGGAACCTCTCTCAGGTGCATCTGCGGCTGCTCGGACTGGCGGCGGTTCTCCTGATTGCCGCGCCCCCGCACGCCGGCGCGCAGCAGGCCATCGGAGGCTTGAGGATCGAACGCACCGGCCACACGGCGACGCTGCTTCCGGGCGGAAAGATCCTGGTCGTCGGCGGCGAGAACCGAAGCGGCGCGGTGCGCGATTCTGAAGTCTTCGACCCGGCTTCGAGGACCTTCACTTCCGCCACCGGGTTGCTCACGGCGCGGGCGGACCACACGGCGACGAGGCTCCTGGACGGCCGGCTGTTCGTCGTCGGCGGCCACGCCTCCGGCCGGCTTCTCGATTCGACCGAGTTCTACGATCCCGAGACGGGCGTGTTCTCTGCAGGGCCCGGCCTCAACCATGCGCGCGCTGGCCACACCGCGACCCTTCTTCTCGACGGCCGCATCGCGGTCGTTGGCGGCGACGCGGACGGCAGCGTGGAGGTCCTGGATCCCGCAGTCGGTGTCTTCCGCCTCATCGAGGCCCGGCTGGCAGTTGCACGCAAGTTCCACGCGGCAGCCCTGCTGCAAAGCGGCGATCTCCTGATCGCCGGCGGAGTCGCCTCGGGCGGCGCCGTCCTGAACTCCGCCGAGCTGCTCGAAACCGCGGACCTTACCTTCCTTCCGATCTCTCTTTCGATGCACGTCGCCCGCTCGCGGCCGACCCTGCGCGTGCTCCCGGACGGCAAGGTCCAGGCGATCGGTGGCGATCCGGACGCGACGATGGAGTTGTTCAACCCGGAGGGCCGGTATTTCTCGTCGCTCGCGCACCCGGCCGGCAACCCCGCCTTGCTCTCCGCGGCTCTCAAGACTCAGTCCCGCGCCGCCGTCATCGGCCATCGGACACCGAAGAAGTTCCTGTCCCTTGACGGCGACGTGATCGCCTCCGTCACGGACGAACTGCTCGACCGGACTGCCTACTCGCTCACCGAGATCCCCGAGCTCAATCAGGCGCTCGCGGCGGGCGGAGCCAAGACATCCGGCCAGCTCAAAACGACCGCCGCCCTCTTCACCAGCTCCGCTGCCACCGTCACGACCGACAAGACCGACTACTCGCCCGGCGAGACCGTCATCATCACCGGGACCGGCTGGCAGCCGGGCGAGACGGTCAACCTTAACATTCACCGTGACACCAACGAGCCGCCGGACACGGTGTTGACAGCCGTCGCGGACGCGTCGGGCAACATCCAGAACTCCGAGTACGTCGTCCTGCAAAGCGACCTCGGCGTCACTTTCCTGCTGACAGCGACCGGTCAGACCTCCAGCCTTACCGCACAGACGAGCTTCACGGATGGGGCTCTGAAGATCAAATCGACGACTTGGCCGGGGTCGGCGAATCCCAGGACCTTCGGCGTCACCGTGCAGCAGTTTAACGGCTCGACCACGTGCTCCGGCACTCCTACTAGCACGTCTTCCGGCACGGCTGATAACAACGGGTTCAACACCGGGGGTATCGGGAGCGGGGACTCGTGGCTCATTACCGCGAACCCCAATGCGGACGCGCCCAACCCGTCCTTCGTGTTCAGTCAGTGGACGACGCCGACAAATCCCGCCCCTGTCTTCGCCACAGGCTATTCCGCGTCGGACCGAACGACCTGCATCGTCGGCTTCCCGAACAACAATCGGGACCTGGTCGGCAACTACGTCCCGGGCTTTTCCATCACGTTTGACGCGACGGCGAACCCGAACCTTGAGGATGTCGTCGGCACAACCCAGGTCTTGTCCGTGGCGATCGGCACCGATCCTGCGGTTTTCGTAACGAAGGCCGACCTTCCGAAGACCTTTTCCAATGTCGCCACCGGAACGAACATTCAGTATTCGTACCTTTCGCCCCTGACCTCGACGACGATCAACAAACAGTTCCGCTGGCTCTCGACGGCCGGTACCGGAAGCGCTTCTGGCCAGACCGGGCAGTCTTCCGGGGGGACCGGTTTTGCTCTGACGGCAACCTCAACCGTCACGGCCACCTACAAAGCTCAGTGGAAGCAGACATTCACGCACAGCGGTCTGACCGCCGACGCGACGGGAACCGTGGTGACCGTGAACGCATCGCCCCAGACCTTCGCGGCCCTGCCGTTCAGCACGTTTGTCGATGACGGGGCCACGGTGACCTACGCCTACACCGACCTCGTCACCAGCAGCGTGACGGGCAAACGCTACGCCCTGACCACCCCGGCTTCTTCGCCGGCCACCGGCTACACCGTCTCGGGTGCCAACACCGTCACCGGCACCTACAAGATCCAGTACCAGCTCACCTTCGCGCAGAGCGGCATCGGCGGGGACTCCACCGGGACCGTCGTCACAGTCGCCGCCGCCGCCAAGACCGCGGCCGATCTGCCCTTCAGCGACTGGTTCGACACTGGATCTTCCGTCAGCTACGTCTTCTCCGACCCGGTCGCGAGCACGGTGAGCGGGAAGCGCTACGCGTTGACGACTCCAGCCCCGTCGCCGGCCAGCCCGATCACGGTTTCGGCCGCGGCAACCGTCACCGGAACCTACAAGATCCAGTACCAGGTCACCTTCACACAGAGCGGCATCGGCGTTGACTCGACCGGAACGGTCGTGACCGTGGCCGCCAGCGCCAAGACCGCGGCCGATCTGCCCTTCAGCGACTGGTTCGACAGCGGATCTTCCGTTACCTACTCCTACACCGACCCGGTCGCGAGCTCCGTCTCCGGCAAGCGCTATAAGCTGACGACCCCGAGCCCGACGCCGGCCAGCCCCATCACAGTTTTGGCCGCCGCGACCGTCACCGGTACCTACAAGATCCAGTACCAGGTCACCTTCACACAGAGCGGCCTCGGCGGGGACTCCACGGGCACGGTCGTCACCGTCGCCGCCAGCGCCAAGACCGCAGGCGATCTGCCCTTCAGCGACTGGTTCGACAGCGGCAGCAGTCTGAACTACACCTACTCCGACCCGGTGGCGAGCACAGCGAGCGGGAAGCGCTACGCGCTGACCACGCCGGCCCCGTCGCCGGCCAGTGGCTTCTCGGTCTCCGGCGCGATAACCATCACCGGCACCTACAAGATCCAGTGGCAGTTGACGTTCACCCAGAGTGGCATCGGCGTTGACTCGACCGGAACGGTCGTCACCGTCGCCGCCAGCGCCAAGACCGCAGGCGATCTGCCCTTCAGCGACTGGTTCGACAGCGGCAGCAGCCTAAGCTACACCTACTTCGACCCGGTGGCGAGCACGGTAACCAATAAGCGCTACGCGCTGACCACACCGACTCCAACTCCGGCCAGCCCGATCACGGTTTCCGCTTCCATCACGGTGACGGGGACGTACAAGACGCAGTTCAAGCTCGTCTTCACGCAGAGCGGCATCGGCGGGGACTCCACTGTCACGGTGGTGACCGTGGCCAGCGTGCCGAAGGCTGCGGGTGACCTCCCCTTCACGACCGACTGGTTGGACAG
>WNFV01007250.1_pt1 | contig 18064 bp, 11 predicted proteins | sample 5400101 | NCBI WGS metagenome assembly WNFV01 (sample SAMN13153361, study PRJNA577476) | soil metagenome | isolation source: 115 cm soil or saprolite under grassland replicate 1 | place: USA:California | collected 2016-06-15
CGCGTGCCCGGCGCGATCAGCGACGGCAGGGACGGGAGCGCATCTCGGCGCAGTGAGCCGTAAAGACAGGCCGACGTGATGCCAGTAAAACGCCGCGGAGTGAGGATCGCGGCGGTCTGCTGGGTACGGCTGGTCTGGTGGGATTGGCACGAACGCCGCCCCTTCCCGTGCGCGGATGTTGCAACAACCCTGACCGCCGCGGCCGGGAACGAGGGGCGAATCGAAGCGGCGTTTTTCCGGCCTGTCGACCACGGCTCGCAAGCGAGATGCGCTCCCGGCCCACGCCGCTGATGCGGACACCCGAAAGCGAACGCACCCCCGACTACAGACAACTGAAAACTGCTGTAGCCACGAACAGAACAACGTACTGGACGCTATTCCGACCTGAGCGCCTCCATGACGTCGACCCGTGCCGCGCGCGACGCGGGCAGCAGCGACGCGATCACTGCCGCGCCGAGCAGCACGACGGCCGAGGCCAGCACCGGGACGACACCCGGCAATTGCACGTCCTGAATGAAACGCCCGACGACCCGCGCCAGCGCAAAACCGCCCAACGCGCCGGCGACCACCCCGATCGCCGCCATGACAGTGCCTTCGGCGAGCACGGCGGCGAGGATGGTCCGCGGCTGCGAGCCGATGGCCATCCGGATGCCGAACTCGCGCGTACGGCCGCTGACCGAGAACGCGAGGACGCCGGCGACGCCGACGACAGCGATCGCGAGCGCAACGCCGGCGAAGCCGCCGAAGACAATCGCATTCAGCCGGTTCGGGGCGAGCACCTCGGCTCGAACGTCCTCGAGCGTGCTCGCGTGCTCAACGGGTTGATCGGTTCCCAGCTCGCGAATCGTCTTCGTCAGTAAGGGCACCAAGGCGTACGGATCCGATCGTGTATGCACGAAGAGACGACCCGCGCCGAATTCCTGCTCCGCCGGGTGGTACACCATCAAGCCCGGCGATGGCTCGACGTTCTCGTCGTCGAGGTCCGCGACGACGCCAACGATGCGTCGCGGCTCCGGGCTGACGCCGATGAATTTCATGACGCTGTCGGTCCACATCAAGCGGCCGTTGACGGCGTTCTGATTCGGAAAGAAGCGCTGCGCGAGGCTCTGGCTGACGACGACGACTTTTTCGGCGCCCGTCTTGTCCGTGTCGGTGAAGTCGCGGCCGGCGACGAGCGGCACGCCAAGCGCGGCGAAGTAGCCCGGCGACACCGAGCGGAACTTCGCTCGCGGATCTTCCTCACCGTTCTCGCGCACGCGCCCTTCCACCGAGAACGAGAACGCTGGTCCCGAGCCGCGCGCGTCCCGCCACGGGACGCTGTTGGCGAGCGCCACCTGCTCCACGCCCGGCAGCGCCGACACACGCCGGCGCACTTCGCGGTAGAACCCCTGGATCTGGTCGTTTGTTTTGCCGAACGCCATCACGGGAACATCCACGGCGAGGACATTCCGCGTTTCGAATCCGGGACTCGTCGCCTGGAGCGTCAGCAGCGTGCGCAGCAGAGCGCCCGCACCCGCCAGCAGGACGAACGATGCCGCGATCTGTGTGACCGCGAAGGCGCGAAGACGCCGGTTCGCATTGCCGGTCATCCGAGCGCTGCCGTTCGATAAACCGATGCCGTGAGCGCCGTCGGTGGAGGGGAGCCGCGGAACGAACGCGAGGAGCACAGCGGAGACGATCGCCAGGACCACGCCGACCCAGAGAAGCGTTGAATCGAGCGTCAAGTCGAGCGCGCGCACCGAGAAGCGCGCCGCATATCGCCCGAGCACCGCCACCATCGGACCCGCCGCGGCCACACCGAGCGCCGCACCGCTGATGCAGAGCACCAGGCTCTCGGCGAGCAGTGTCCGACGGAGCGCGCCGCTGCCGGCGCCGAGCGCGGCACGAATGGCGAGCTCGGACTCCCGCCGGACCGACCGCGCCAGGATCAGGTTCGCGACATTGGAACAGGCGATCACGAACATGAGGGCGGACGCCGCCAGCAGCACCCAAAGGACTGTGCGCGCGCGTGCGGTGATCTGATCGCGCAGACGCAGGGCGCTGATCCGAAAGTCCGACTTCGCCGTGTACGTTTCGGGATGCTCCTTGACGATGCCGGCATGGACCACGCGAAGTTCTGCCTGCGCGGAGTCCAGCGTCGCGTTGGGCGCGAGGCGGCCGAACAGCTCCGTCATCCGATGCTCACGCCCGGTCACCATGGTTGCCGACATGTGGTGCGGGCTCGTCACGACATTCGCGATCAGTTCCGTTTCGGCTGGATAGGGGACCGATGGCTCCAGGACGCCGATGACCGTGGCGGTGCGACGGCCGAGCCTGATTGTCTTGCCGAGCACGGTCGGATCGCCCTTGAGCCCTGCGGTCCAGAAGCGATAGGTCAGAACGGCGACGCCCGCCGCGCTCGGGCCGTCATCGCCAGCGTTGATGAGGCGGCCCGTCACCGGGTGAAGGCCCATGACGTCAAAGTACGAGCCCGATACGACACCGGCGCGCACCTGACGCGGTTCACCGAGCCCCACCATCGTGAAAGTGATGGTCGAGAAGTCGCCAAGACTCGACAGCGTTTTGACGCGCTCTTTCAGATCCTGAATCTCGGGCACTGAAAACGCCGCGTTGTCCGCGCCGATGCCGGGCGCGCTCTGGCGGATGTAGATCAGCCGATTTTCGTCGCGGTTCACGAGCGGACGGAGCAGCACGCCGCGAACGATGCTGAAGATGGCCGCGTTGGCGCCGATGCCGAGCGCCAGTGTGAGGACGACGGTAATGGCGAGCCCCTTTGCGCGCAGGAGCGATCGCATTGCGAAGCGCAGGTCGTTGAGAAATGTCATGGCAGAGGCGGATTGTAATGTATGCAGACAGATTCGCGCACCGCGGTTGTCATTGTGAGTTGCTGCGGCCGCGTTGCGGGGTCGGCAGCGCCTTCCTTGGCAGCTTCTCTTCGCGCATCGCGGCGTTATATGCGAACACCGCAATCACCGTGGCCTGCTGGATCATGTCGTCCTGCTGCACGCGGTCGAAGACGTCCATGTTCGAGTGATGGGTGCGCGAGTTGTACTCGAGCCGGTCGACGAGGAACTGGAACGCGGGCACGCCGGCGTTGTCGAACGACAGATGATCGGTCGACGTCACCGAGCGCGGGCCGAGCGTGGTGACGCCCAGGTCGCGCAGCGGCGCGATCCATTGCTCGAAAATCGGACGAACGGCAAGGTTGCCCTGCATCCAGACGCCCCGGACGCGGCCGGTGCCGTTGTCCGAATTGAAGTAGGCGGCGAGCCGGGCGTGCTCCGGCTTGAGCGCCATGGTCTCGATGTCGGCGATGTGGTCGCGCACGTACGCCTTCGAGCCCAGCAACCCCTGTTCCTCGCCGCCCCACAGCGCAACGCGAATCGTGCGGCGCGGCTTGACGCCGAGAACCTTCAGAATGCGGAGCGCCTCCATCATGGCCGCGCTGCCGGTGGCGTTGTCGGTGGCGCCGGTCGCGTACGGATGCGAGTCGAAATGCGCGCCGAGCAGCACGACCTCCGCAGCGAGATCAGTGCCGGGCAGTTCGGCGATCGTGTTGAAGCCGTTCATGGTGACCTCGTCGTAGAACTGCGTGTCGACGTTCACCTCCACCTTGACCGGCAGGCCCTTGTCGAGCACACGGACCATCCGGTTGTAATGCTCGACGGCGACGGCCACTGTTGGCACGCCTTTGCCGGCCTTCTCGTCCCGCGCACTGCCGCCGCTCGGGAAAATCGTGCCGCCGTCCGGACGCTGCGTCTGCCATGTCAAATCGCTGCCGCCCGCAGCCATGTCGGAATTGCCGCCGCGATCGAACATCGCGACGACGCCTTCGGCCACGAGAAAGTCGGAGAGCTTCTGGCGGAATACCTGATTGCCGCGGCCTCCACCCGGCTGGTCGTCCGCTTCGGCGGCGCCGCGCCCGCCGCGCGACGCCGGAAGCGGCGTCAGTTGGGCCTCCGCGGTGTTGCGCTCGTCCATCCGCAGGATGATCGGGCCCTCGAGCATTCTCACCTGACGCGCCGGCTGGTTCAGGACGATCTTGCCGGCCAGCTTGCCGTGATACTTCGCGAAGTCGGCCTCGTTCGCGATTTGGATGTGGATGACGTCGGCCGCGACGGTCCCTTTCGTCGCGGCGCTCCATTCGACGGGAAGGCCGATGATCGGCTGGACCTGCGGTTCGAGCATCGTGGCGCTGAAGCGGACGAGCGACCAGCCCTTGCCGAACTTCCACCGCTCCTGGTGGACGTTGGCGAGTCCCCACTCGCGGAACTTCTTCATGGCCCACTCGCTCGCCTGCTGGATCGCGGGCGACCCGGTCAGCCGGGGTCCGTACACGTCGGTCAGCCACGAAATGTGATCCATCACCTGCGAGCGATTCAGACCTTCGTCGCGGATCTTGCCGATCGTCGCGTAGTCCAGCTTTTCGGTCTGGGCGGCAACGAAGGCGACAGCGGCAGCGATCGCCACGAGCAGCAGCGCGATGCGTTTCATGCAGTCTCCTGGGTTCGTTCACTTGGTGATCGTCGCGCCGGTCAGCGTGCCGATTGCGCCGAGCGTGGTCTGCGCGGCGTTGAGCCCGAGGCGGAAATCCTTGTCCGAATAGGTGGTGAAGACGTCCGTCGGTTGATGCCACTGCGGGTCCCAGCCGCTGCCGATCTGTGTGCCGCGCTCGTTCTCGCGCAACGAGATCGCCGGAATGATGTCCTGAAACGGACCGGAGTCGGTGTTTGTCATGTGGCTGCCAACGCTGGCCGGATAATCGCTGGCGTACTTCTCGTTGGCCACCAGAAAAATCCAGGCGAGCTTCTGGCTCTCGGCCGCCATCTTCGAGTTCACCTGGAACTCGACGTTGACGTCGGCCTCCGGGCGCTGTTCGCTGCTCATCGTTCCGTCTTCGCGAGGCATGCCGTGGTCGAACAGCATGATGTCGTGCTGGATCATCCCGAGCCACTTCGGTTCGGGGTACTTTCCGGACCCCGCCGGATCTTCCTTGCCCTGAAGCGCCTGCCGCTGCGCGATGTAGGCGCGCGCGCCTTGTGACCCCGTTTCTTCGTTGTTCCACAACGCAAACCTGATGGTCCGGTCGGTTCGTACATCCGGTCCGCTGAAGACGCGGGCCAGCTCCATCACCAACGCCGTTCCCGAACCGTCGTCGTTCGCCGCCTCGCCCCAACCGTGACCGTCCATGTGCGCGCCTGCGATGTACATCTCTTCAGGATGGCCGGTGCCGACTTTGGTGCAGAAAACGAATTCGCGCGGCCCGGGCGTCATCGGCTGCATGTTGAGCTCTCGCAGCTTGAGGTCTGGTTGCGCATTCGGATCGTTGTTGACATCCAATCGATGGCGGCCCGGTTGCGATCCGTGCCCTGTCGACGATCGCCAAACTGGGTAAGCCCTTTGACCGTGGCCTTGTACTTGTTCAGGTCGAGTCGCTCCACGAGCGTCTTCACCGGATCGTCCGCAGGCGGTGGCGCCGGCTGCGCGCCCGGGCTCTGTGCGGACGCGGGAAAGAAGCCAGCCACAAGGCAACACAAGACGGCCGCGAACACTCTCGAACGCATGTCTCCTCCGCGAAATTCATGTAGCGCGGCCCTTCAGGGCTGCCAGACGGCCCAGAGCACGCCTGAAGGCCTGGGCGGCGAAAAGCTGCCGCCCGATTTCGGTGAAGCGACGAGTGTAGATGATACGCTGGCGCGCATGCGACTGATTTCCTTTGCGTTGGCTGCGGCATTGGCGTGCGGATCGAGCGAGCTCGCACAGGAGGTCGTTCGCACGGCCGACATCACGAAGCGAGGCCTTTCGGCCAGCAACTTCCCGCGCATCACGAAGCTCGCAGACGGCGTATACGCCTACGAGCAGATCGATCCAACGAAGCGAATCGTGACCGCCAACAACCTGATCGTGACAACCAGCGCCGGGGTGTTGGTGGCGGAAGGGCAGGGGACGGTCGAGAACGTGAAACGTCTCGTTGCCGACATCGCAACCCTCACGCCCCAGCCGATCAAGTACGTCGTCGTCGGATCCGAGCACGGCGATCACATCGGCGGCGACTCCGCGTTCCCGGAGTCTGCGACGTTCATCGTCCATCCGTTTTCGCAGGCGGCCATCGAGCGGCGCATCGGCCGCAAGGCCGAGACGATGGCCGACACACGCGTGATTGCGATGGGCGGCAGGGAAATCCGCGTACTGTTTCTCGGCCGTGCGCACACGGGTGTCTTTCCTGTCAACTGTCGGCTGTCGCCTTCGCCATCGTGTTGACTGTCGACTTCGCTATCGACCTCGGTACATCGCCCCGTACGCCAGGTACTGCTTCACGGCATCCCGCGGATACGCGATGCGCACCGACGTGACGTTCCCCTTGTCGTCGAGCTGCGCGGTGAGCTCGACGTTGATCCCCGCCCAGTAGGTGGGCAGATCGAGCTGCTTGTAGCGTGCAACCACTTGATCGCGCAGCGCCGGTTCGAAACGGACGCCGTACCGGTCGACGAGCGCCTTGATGGCGTCGTAGTCGCCTTCGGCTTTGATGCGCATCAGTTCGCGGAGCAGCATGCCGACGCCTTCACGCATCTTCTGATAGTCCGTCACGCGCATGTACGTCTTGCCGTCGCGCACGACCTGCTCGATCCCCCCGGTCTTCTCGGCAATGTAGTTGGCGATGAGCGCCCGATCGCGCGCATGATCTTCCTCGATCGTATTGCCTGTCAGGATTCGCCGGAGCTGTATCAGCGAGGCACGGGCCTGATTGTCGTACATCGCGCGCGCGACGTTTTCCTGGTCGGTCACCAGCCCGAGCTTCTTCAGCTCGGGGTCCCAGATATTCCAGAGCGCCATCAGATCCGCGCGGGCCTCCTCGAGCGTGGAGAAGTATTCCTTGAGATACGCACCAGCGCCGCCCTTCAGCCGCTCGCTCAGCTTGCCCGACCCATGGCCGATGACCTCGTGCAACGCCGTCAAGAGGTCTTCCGCTTCCTCGCCGTAGCGCGCAACGCGCTGCACTTCTTCGGGCGACGCCGCAAATTCCTGGAGCATCCGACCGGAGCTGGCCGCCGACAGCGCGTGGCTGCTGCCGAGAAACAGGAAGTTCTTCGTGCCGTACTTCTCGTGGATCTCGTTTTCGTTCGGCAGGTTGTCGCCGATCGTCGTCACGTGGAAATCGCCGGTTTCGATCAGGACCTCGACCGCCTTCACGACCGGCGGCTGAAATGTGTCCTTCCGATATTTCGGATCCCAGGGCGCCGCGCGCTCGAAGATCGCCGCGTTCTGCGCCAGCTTGGACATGGCGGCGCTCACGCGCGCGTCGGTGATGCTGACGAAGCTCTGCGCGCTGCCTTTGGCTCCGCGTGCGTCGCGATACACTTCGATGAAGCCGTTGGCGAAGTCGACGGGCGCGTCGTTGCGGACCCAATCCGCACCGAATTGCAGCCAGTCCTTCGCGTCGCCCGTCTGGTAGTAGCGAATGAGATCGCCAATCACCGTGGCCTGCGCCGCATCAGCTACCAATCGCGCACGCTCGAGGTACCCGATGGCCTTGTTCAAATACACCGCGTAGAGCCCGGGCGGCACGCGGCCGTCCGGCGTGCCGGCGCGATACACCTCTTCGCGGATCACACCGTCGGCGCTCTTGACGACGCGAGAGTTCAGCGGAAACTGCTCCTTGAAGGCCTTCAGCTCCTCGAGCGTGACTCCACGGTAGAAGGTGTTCGAGCTCGCCTGGATGATGTCCCGTCCAGAGGGTGGCGTTTTTGTGGTGATCGTTGGCTCCACGTTCGGGTCGAACAGCGACGGCCGCAGTGCGTCGAGCTCGCCGCGCAGCGCCTCCGGTGTTGCGAGCGCGGGCAGGTCGCCATATGCTGCCTTGAAGGCGCCATTTGCTTGCGCCTTGAGCGCAGCCTGTTGCAGCTCGTCGAAGGTGAACGTCGGCAGAAACTTCTGCGACGTATTTTCGTTGTGGTTGCCGCGGTTGGCCCAGAACAGCAGCGCGAAGCGCCGAACCCGGGTGAAGGCTTCCTGGGGAATGCCGGAGGGATGACCGACAATTTCCTCGAGCACGCGCTTTTCGCGGATGCCGTACTCCGACAGCTGGTCGTAGATGATGGGGTCGATCGCGATCGACGCCTGCGTCAGCCAGTAGGCGAGCGCCTGGTGCCGGGCGTCCAGCTGGCCGAAGCTACCGGCTTCGAGCTGGATGAATCCGGTGTCTCCTACGCGGTCGACGAGCGGACTCTGTGGAGCTGACGGCGGTTGCGCGATCAGCTCGCCAGTGAGGACTATCGCCAGAAGAAGTCGGAGCACCATGAATCCAGTTTATAGCGGCTGCCTACAGTCAGCGCGTGTAGAGCGCCGCGTTGAACAGCACACGGAAGGTGCCGAACGGTTGGCCCCGCCACTGCGGGCGGAAGCCGAGCAGCACGACATGGCCCCCGCCCAACTGCACGTCGAGCGCGGCCGCCCTGCCATTCAGCTGTTTTTCCCCGATCAAATAGCCCGAGAGCAGCGGCGATCCCGTCTCCTGATACCGCGCAAGCACGCTGCCTTTGAAGCCGTCCTGCGTTTCGAAAACCGGACTCCCGTCCACGAATATCGCAGCCTTCTCCGGCATGCCTGCCATCACCGGATGCGTCGTGTCGGCCGCGGCTTGCACGATCGATCCGCGCAGAAAGAATTCCTCAGGGCGGAAGCCGGCGACGACGTTTCTGACGGGAAGCTTGAACTGCTGAATCGCGAATGTGCTGGCATTGCTCAGACACACGAGCGTGCCGCCGCCGCGAATGAACTGTTCGAATCGCTGCACATCGCCGGCCGTGAGCTGATAGGCATGTTCCGGACGCGGCGGCGCGCCCCGTCCACCGCGCCCGCCCACAGCTCCTTCGATCGGGATCCGGGCATCGTCGGCAACAATGAGGACGTCGACCTTGTCGGCGAGCGGCGCCTTGAAATCTTCCGGATGCACGACGATGAACGAGAAGCCGTATTGCTCGAGCACCCACCGCGTCCAGCCCTCGTCCATGCTCCCCGTCCACGGCTGATACATGCTGAGGCGTGGCTTCTTCATCGGGTCGCCCGCCGTGGCAGCCCGCTCCGCCTGGAGGGCGAGGGCGTTGACGAGCTCGTCTTGCGCCGCCGCGGGCAAGCCGCTGATCGCGAAGCGGCTGCCGGTCCGCGATACTGTGGCGCCTTGCCGCCAGGCCGTGTTGATCGCGCGGAATGAGTTGTTCTGCGCCGGGTCGACGATGAGGATCGAGCCTGAGCCCTTGATGCTGCCAGGTGGCGGCACGATAGCCACCGCGGCCGCATCGGTGTCGAATCCGGCGCCTGGAACGCTGTCGAACGGCGCGGCGTCGTGGTTGACCGCCGCGTCGTAGAACGTCGGCATCACCTTCGGCTCGGGCATCGCGCCGACGAGCTTCATCGTTCGGCGCATGTCCTCGGGAAGCGGAAGATCTGCAGCAACGACGCGCACGCCCATCTGCAGGGGCAGCGTCCAGCCCGCGGCATCGTACGGCCGCTCGGGTGGACCGCCTGGATACTGCCGCAAATCCGGATACCGCTGGATGTCGAGCACCTCGCGAGCCATCGCCGCGAATTCCTGATCCGTCGGTATGATCCAGGTGCCCGCCGGCCAAGTGTCGGCACCGATCGTCACCGCCGCGGTGAGCTGCGAGATGCGGACCCCACCGAACGCGAGACGGCGCAGCAGTTCGACGGCGGCCACCGGGTCGCGCTGCTGCTGGGGAATGACGTACGCGTACGGTGGCTTGGTCGTTCCGAGCGCGATCTGATCGCGGCCCGCCTTGTACCGATCGAGCAGCAGCGACTCCTTGTATTTCGCCGCATATTCGAGCACCGACAGCGACGCGGTCTCCATGTACTCGACCGCGTCTCGCAACCGCCACCACCCGGGCGGCCACGGGCTCGAGTACAGGCTCTGCGGCCGCAGGTCGCGCATGGTCTGCGGGAAGTCTGCCATCGAGTACTCGTGCGGCGTGGCGTACTGATACAGCGCCGTCTCGGTCCAGAACGCGGGGATGTTCTTGAAATTCGGCGCGTAGTCAATGTACCCCGGATACCACGCGTCGAAGGCAGTGCCCATGTGAGTGGCCCCGGCCTGCCCACGCTCCTCGAGCCCCTTTGCGATCGCCATCCCAATCATGTTGACTTCGCGCGAGATGATGTACGGCGCCTCGATGCCGACCGGCTCGGAGAAGGGTGGCAGCCAGATGCGCGTCGGAAACGGGCCGGACTGGTGATGCACGTAGATGATGTGTGGTTCCCACTGACGCCACGCGTGCTCGAGGACGCGCGATTCGATCATGTTGAGCATGTACGCGTCGCGGTTGTTGTCGTGACCGACGTATTCCTGATAGAGGCGGGGCAAGCTTGACAGTTCGTACGGCGTGCCGACGTTCTGCATGTACCACTCGGCCACCATCTGCTGTCCGTCGGGGTTGATCGTCGGCCACAGCATGACGACAACGTTGTCGAGAATCGCCTTCATGTCGGCGTCGCCGGCGCGGCTGACGAGGTCGTAGAGCAGTTGGGGCGTGTGCTGCGGCCCTGCGACTTCGGTCGAGTGCAGACCCCCGTCGATGTGAACGAATGCCTTGCCGTCGCGCGCGAGCTGACGTGCGTCGCGTTCGCTCAATCCTTGCGGGTGCGCCAACCGCCTGGCGATCTCCCGGTACCGGTCGATCTTGGCCAGGTTGTCCGGCGACGACACCAGCGCGAAATACATCGTCCGCCCCTGAGTCGTTTTGCCGGCCTCCACCAGCTTTGCGTACTTCGTCGCCGCGGCGACCTTTTTGAAGTAGTCGACCGACTGATCGTAGGTGGCAAGCTTGTAGTCAGCGCCGGCGCGGAAGCCGAAGACCGTTTCGGGCGGGGGCACACTGCTCGCGGCGCGGAGCGGACCGACGAGGAGCACCGGCGCCAGAAGCAGCAGAAGCGGTGTGATGATGGCGGGGATTCGCACCCGCGGAGTATATGTCACCGTTTCTTCGTGCGACGCCGGCGCGGGCGTGGGCTGTTCAATCCTTCCTGGATTAAGGCGAGGCGCGAGATCAGCTCCTCGTGGAGGATCCGCGCCTGATGCCGGGTCTGCTCGTCACCGGCCTGGATGTCTTCGCGGAGACTGCGCCGGGTTTCCTCGTCACCGGCCCGAATCTCCTCGCGGAGACTGCGCCGGGTCTCTTCCTCGCCGGCCCGAATCTCCTCGCGGACCGCAGAAAACTCACCACGCATCTCCTCGCGGAGTTGCGAAACCTGCAACGTCAGCGCATCGATGCGCACGGGTAATTCTTCCAAAGCCGTCACTCGCTGTTCCAGTCTTTCCACCCGTCTTTCAATGGTTTGCGGCTGCATGGCCAATCTCCCATTCTGGTCGCATCTGGAGATCTATCCGGATGCGTCACAAAACAGGAGTGCGATTGTGGTGCCAGCGATCTCGAACGGCGACGACGGTAACATCGTCGTCGCGAGGATTGCAACCGGATCATCGGCCGTTAGCCGGTCGCCGTTTGCTGGGCGCGGTCAGGAATGAGTTCCGAGCCGCGCGGTGTGCGGCTTCCAGGCCGGCGTCGCATCAGCGGCGTAGAATAGGAATGGAGCAGCGCATGTTCAACACAATTCGAGCATTCACGCGCGCCGCAGCGGTCATCGCGTGCGGCACTGTCCTGGTCGCGCAAACCTCATCGTACAAATATCCGCAACCGCGCAGAGGCGACATGGTCGACGACTATTTCGGGACGAAGGTTGCCGATCCGTTTCGCTGGATGGAAGATCTGAACTCGCCCGAGGTGAAGCAGTGGGTCGATGCCGAGAACGCGGTGACATCCAAGTATCTCGATGCACTGCCGTTGCGCGACACGCTGCGAACACGCATCACGCAGCTGTGGAATTATCCGAAGGTCGGCGTGCCCCGGTACCAGGGGCGGCATTGGTTCTACAGCCGCAACACCGGCCTGCAGCGCCAATCCGTGATGTTCACGCGCGAGAGCCTGAGCGGGCCCGAGTCCGTGGCGATCGATCCGAACGCGCTCTCTCCCGACGGGTCCGTGGCGCTGTCCGGTTTTGTTCCATCGCCCAGCGCGCAGCACTTCGCCTACGGACAGGCCGAAGGCGGCTCCGACTGGTCCACGTACTACGTTCGCGAGCTGGCAACGGGGAAGCAGCTGCCGGATGTGATTCGCTGGGTGAAATTCAGCAGCCTCGACTGGAGCGAGGACGGAAAGGGCTTCTTTTACGGTCGGTATCCGGAGCCGCCGCCAGGGAAAACGCTGGAAGCGGCCGTGCGCGACAAGAAGATCTACTACCACGTGCTCGGCACCGAGCAATCGGCCGATCGTCTGATCTATGAGCGCCCCGAGGAACCGATGCTCTTCCTCGACGGCGACCTCGACGAAACAGGCCGCTACCTGTTCATCTACACGAACAAGGGCACGAGCAACAAGAACGAGCTGTTCGTGAAGGATCTCGTGAATCCGCTGGCGCCGAAACTGGACGCGCCGGTACGCGCGCTGTATCCGGGCCACACCGCCGCCTACGAGCCGCTGGGCGTGGCCGACGGGACGATGTATCTGATGACGGATCGCGACGCGCCAAACCGGAAGATCGTGGCCGCGGCGGTCGATCGCCCCGAGCCGGCGAACTGGAAGACGCTGATTCCCGAGAGCAAGAGCGTCATCGAATCGGCCACGCTCGTGGCCGGAAAGCTTGCGGTGAACCGGCTCGTCGATGTTGCGAGCGACGTCCGCTTCTACAACCTCGATGGCACCGCCGCGGGAGCGATTACGCCGCCGGGGCTGGGCACCATCGCCGGGCCGACGGGGCGGTTCGATCGTCCCGACGTGTTTTACACGTTCGCGTCGCCGCTCTATCCGTCAACCGTTTTCCGCTTCGACCTGGCGACCGGCAAGAGCGCCTCATTCGAGGCGCCGAAGCTCACCTTCGATCCGACTCTGTACGAGACGGAACGGGTCTTCGCAAGGTCGAAAGACGGCACACGGGTGCCGGTGTTCGTCACGCACAAGAAGAACCTGAAGAAGGACGGTTCGAATCCGACGATGCTCTACGGTTATGGCGGGTTCGACATCTCCGAGACGCCGCGATTCCGCCCGGAGATTCCGGCATTCCTCGAGCGCGGCGGCGTGTGGGCGACCGCGAACATGCGCGGCGGCGGCGAATACGGCGAATCGTGGCACGAAGCCGGGATGTTCGAGAAGAAGCAGAACGTGTACGACGACTTCATCGCGGCCGCCGAATACCTCGTCCGGGAGCGCTACGCCTCGGCGCAGACGCTGGGAATCATGGGTGGATCGAACGGCGGGCTGCTCGTCGGCGCGGTGATGGAGCAGCGCCCGGATCTTTTTGCGGTGGCGCTGCCGGCGGTCGGCGTCATGGACATGCTCCGATATCACAAGTTCAGCGGTGGATCGGCGTGGGCCACCGAGTACGGATCAGCCGAGAATGCAAAGGACTTCGCGTATCTGTACAAGTATTCACCGCTGCACAACCTGAGGACGGGCACGTGTTATCCCGCGACACTGGTGACGACGGCCGACCATGACGATCGAGTGGTGCCCAGCCATTCGTTCAAATTCGCGGCGGCGCTCCAGGCGGCGCAGGGCTGCGACAAGCCCGTGCTGATCCGGATTGAAACGCAGGCCTCTCATGGCTATCGCCCGACCGACAAACGCATTGCGGAACTTGCCGATCAGTGGGCGTTCGCGCTCGGGAACATGAAGCTGCGCAGTTCTTCCACAGCGGCCCGCTGAGCTCATCGATACTGGCTTTGCCGTGGATCTCACGGCAGAGGCCGGTGCTATACTTCAGGTCCCCCGTTTTTTCGCGACGCCCGAGCTTTTTTTGCGACGCAGCTGGCTTTTACTGATGAGATCGCTATCAGTCCGCTATCAGTTTGCGCTGGCGCTCGTCGGCCTGAATGTCATGGCCGTGGGCATGCTGGCATGGTTCGGCTACGACGCGTCGCGCGCGAGCCTCACCGCGCAGGCGCTCGCAGACGCGCGCATCGTCGCCGACGCGCGCGAGCAGTCGGTGACGCGGACGCTCGAGCGCCAGCGCGACCGTATGGCGGCGTTCCTGTCGAGCGTGGAGTCGCTTTGTGGCGAGCGGACGCCGCGCCGGACCACAGCCTGGGAGCCCGAGTGCGTGCGCGATGCGCTGAGCGGTTTCCGATCCGCGGAGCGCGCCGTCGCCGTGGAACTCCGGTACGCCGGGAAGCGCCTGGCGGTCACCGGCCCATGGCCGAAGACCAGTCAGTTCCCAACGTCGCAGTCCGGGCAACTGACCGTGATAACGCCGGCCCGGGCGGCTTCCACCTACACGATGCAAGCAGACAAGGGCCGCCTGGTTATTCGAGCGGTCAATCCGATCATGTTTCTCGAGTCGACGTTCAGCGATCGCTCGGGTTTGAAAGCCAGGGATCGCGTGGTCCTGCTCGATCGCAACGGCCGCATTGTCATTCCGGTGGACTCTCCGCGTTCGACAATCGCCGGTGCGCCCGCATTCACTGCGGCGGTCGGACGGTGTCTCGAAGGACAGACAGGCGACTTGCTGGTCGACGAAGCGGGCAGCGACCGCATCCTCACGGGATTTCAACCGGTCAAGGCGATCGGCGGCGGGTGCGTCGTCGCGAACCTCGATTACAACGATGCGCTGGCGTCGATTGCGAGACTTGGCCGACTGTTCTTTCTCGCCTCGTGCGGCTTGATCGTCGTCGGCGCGCTGGTGTCGTTGGTGATCGCGCGAACAGTGACCACGTCGATCGCGAAGCTGGCCAGCTCCGCCGGCGAGCTCGAGGAAGGACATTTCGATCGCCCGATTCCCATCGCCGGACCTCCTGAAGTCCGACAGCTCGGTCGCGCGCTCTCGCGGATGGCGCGAGCCATCGGAGACCTCGTGCAGCGTGAGCACGATGCGCGCGTCGAGGCGGAAACGGCGAATCGGACCAAAGACGACTTTCTGGCGACCCTCTCGCACGAGCTCCGCACGCCGTTGACGGCAATCCTCGGCTGGGTGACCATCCTGCGTCAGCAGCCGCGCGACGGCGCGCGCACCGATCATGCGCTACGCGTCATCGAACGCAGCACGCGCACCGAGGCCCGGCTGATCGAGGATTTGCTCGATGTCACACGGATCATCAACGGCCAGCTGCGTCTGAAGCTCGGCGATGTATCGCCGGTCGCGGTCGTGGATGCCGCCGTCGAGGCCGTGCGGCCGGCCGCCGAGCTCAAGGGTGTCACACTGCACAAGCACATCGAAGGCAGCGTCCGCTCGGTGACTGGCGATCCGCATCGGCTCCAACAGGTCGTGTGGAACCTCCTGGCCAATTCCGTGCGCTTCACGTCGCGCGGCGGACGGGTCGACGTGACGGTCCGGCAAACTCATGCGGTCACCGAGGTGCGTGTCAGCGACACGGGCGTGGGAATCCGAGCCGACCTGTTGCCGCACGTGTTCGAGCGGTTCCGTCAGGGCGAGAGCGGCACGATGCGCACGCATGGCGGTCTGGGTCTCGGCCTGGCAATCGTTCGGCACCTCGTGGAACTGCACGGTGGACAGGTGCACGCCGACAGCGCCGGTCCGGATCGCGGCTCAACGTTCCTCGTGACGCTTCCGACGCCTGCAGCTAACGCTGCACCGCAGGCCGTCGCGGTCCCGAGTGACCCACAGAGCGCCGTCGATCTGCACGGGGCCTGCATCGTCGTCGCAGACGATGACCCGGATGCGCGCGAAGTGCTGCGCACGATGCTCGAACTGGCCGGCGCGAACGTGGCGACATCGGCGTCCGCCCGCGAAACGCGCGCGCTGATCGATCGGCTCCATCCCGATGTCCTCATCGCCGACATCGGCATGCCCGAAGAGGATGGCTACGCGCTCATACGCTCTCTCCGCGCCAAGGAAACAGATGCCCATCACCTGCCGGCGATTGCGTTGACCGCACACGCACGGTCCGAAGATGTCGAGCGGGCGCTGCAGTCCGGCTTCGAAGTGCACGTCGCCAAGCCGGTGGACGCCGATCGTTTGCTCTCGACGATCGCGACGCTCCTGCGCCCGGCCGCGTAAAAACCCGCCTCAACGCCGCGATTCCGCCGTACAATCCGCCGGGTAACGCCCGAACGCGAAGACGCTCGGCTAAAGCCTTCGCCCTACAAAGACGATGTAGCGCGAAGCCTTTAGGCGAGCGATGGAGGTTTACATGTGGAGCCGACGATCATTTCTGCGGTTGACCAGCGCGCTGGGCGCGTCGGCGTTGACGGTCGGACGTAACGGCATCGAGGAAGTCGAGGCCGCGACAGCGGCCGTCGCGGGACGCACGCCGGAGGAGGTTGCGCAGGACGAGCTCTACTGGCGCGAGATCCAGGAAGCGTTCACGCTCGATCGAACGATCAGCAATTTGAACAACGGCAACAGCTGTCCGAGCCCGCGCACCGTCCACGAAGCGTTCAAGCGGTATGCGGACATCTCGAACCAGGCCCCCGTCTACTATCGCGGCCTCATCGAGCGGAACATGGAAACGATCCGGAGGAAGCTCGCGGCCGAGTTCGGCTGCGACCCGGAAGAAATCGCGATCACCCGCAACGCCAGCGAGTCGCTGCAGATTGCACAGGACGGTCTGGACCTGAAGCCCGGCGACGAGGTGCTGACGACGCACCAGGATTACCCGCGGATGCTGACCACGTGGGATCAGCGGCAGCGGCGCGACAAGATCAAGGTCACGCGCATCCAGTTCCCGGTGCCGACGACGCAGGACGACCTCTATCGGCGGCTGGAAGCTGCGGTCACCCCGCAGACGAAAGTGCTGCACATCTGCCATGTCACGAATATCACCGGGCAGCTGTTCCCGGTGCAGCGGTTGTGCCGCATGGCCCGGCAGCGCGGCATTACGACGATTGTCGACGCGGCGCACTCGGTCGCCCATTTTCCGTTCAAGTTGAGCGAGCTCGAATGCGACTTCGCGGGCACGAGCCTGCACAAGTGGCTGCTCGCGCCGCACGGCACGGGGCTGCTGTACGTGCGCAGGGACAAGATCGCCGGCACATGGCCGTTGCAGGCGGTTGCCGAGCGGCAGAGCGACAACATCCGGAAGTTCGAACAGGTCGGCACGCAGTCGGTGGCGCCGAAGGCTGCCATTGGTGAGGCCCTTGCGTTCCATCAGGCGATTGGCATCGAGAACAAGGCGGCCAGGCTGCGCTACCTGACGCTCCGCTGGGCGAATCAGCTGAAGGACGTTCCCCGCGTTCGAATCCACACGAGCCTCGAGCCCGGACAGTCGTGGGGCCTCGCATACGTCGGCGTCGACGGCATCGAAGCGCGCAAGCTCAATGACTTCCTGTGGAACAAGTACCGGATCATCGGTCAGGCGATGGTGCAAGGGCCGTATCCGGGACAGCAATTCGACTATCAGGGCACACGCATTACGCCGAACGTGTACACAACGCTCGAAGAGATCGACACGTTCGTGATGGCGATGAAGGACGCGGTGAAGAACGGCGTGCCTGCTTGATAGGGGTTAGGGACTAGGGATTAGGGATTAGGGATTAGGGGTTAGGGATTAGGGATTAGGGGTTAGGGGTTAGGGATTTCGCATGGACAGACGGACGTTCCTAACGACGTCGAGTATGGCCGCCGTCGGCTTCGGGCTGGGCGCGTGCGCGACACGCACGAAGCCGAATCTCACTCCGTCGCGTCCGCCGTTCGACCTGCCGCGCGTGAAGGCGTCGTGGGACCGCATTATTCGAACGACCGTCGGCTTGCGCCCGCACCGCGACGCGGGGTTCGTGTTGAAGCCCGACAGGCTGGACGACAAACTGCTGATCCACAACTACGGCCACGGCGGCGCGGGGATGTCGTTGGCGTGGGGCACGGGGTTGATGGCGGCGGAGTTTGCCACCGAGCATCAGGCCCGCCAGGCGGCGGTGATCGGCTGCGGATCGGTGGGGTTGACGTGCGGGCGCCAGCTGCAGCGGCGAGGGTTCGACGTCACCATTTACGCGGCAGCCGTGCCGCCAAACGTCACGTCGAACATGTCGCTGGCGGGGTTTACGCC
>WNFV01005038.1_pt1 | contig 18060 bp, 15 predicted proteins | sample 5400101 | NCBI WGS metagenome assembly WNFV01 (sample SAMN13153361, study PRJNA577476) | soil metagenome | isolation source: 115 cm soil or saprolite under grassland replicate 1 | place: USA:California | collected 2016-06-15
CGTCCCGGCTGGATCAGATCCGGGCCAGCATGGCGGGGGAGAAGCTCGCCGCGGCGCCGGAGAAGCCGGCCGTCGAGGCGGCGCCGGAAGCCACGCCGGCCGACACCGGCCGCACCGCGGGTGTCGCCCGCCTCGACGACATTCGCGCAACCATGGGGAAGGACAAGGCGACCGGCGACACCTCGGCCGCCGGCTGACGTCGTAGGCCGGATCGACGGGGAGGGAGCGCGGCGTGAAAGATCCGCGGGCGAGGTACTTCCGCCAGCTACGGAAGCTGCGGCGCTCCGCGCGGGGCTGGTCGGTGCGGGCCGGCATCCTCGTCGGGGCGACCGTCGTGCTCGTGCCCTACCACGGCCTCGGGCTGCTCGACGCGTTCTGGGCGGCCGCGGCCGGCGGCTCGACCGTGGTGGCCCTCTGGCGGCTGCGCGACGCCCGCGAGCTGGCCGCCCAGCCGGCCCCTCCGGAGCTCGACCCGGCGCTGGCCGGGGCCCTGGCCCGAGACCGGCTGCTCGGCATCGTGGAGCGGCTGCCCGCGGGCAGGGGAGCCATCGAGGAGCTGCGGCGGCAGCGGGCCCTGCTGGCGTTGCGCGGGTCCGAGGTACGGCCGCTGTGGCAGCGCCTGGACCGGGCGGCACAGACACTGTCCGGCCTTGCCGGGCGGCTGGGCGGGCCGGCGGAGGTGGAGAAGGGCCTCGCGGTGGCCCCTGCCGGTGAGTCGCGTGAGGCGCTGACCGAGGCGTTCGGGGCGCTGCTGACCGAGCTGGGCTCGGGCGTGCAGGCGTACGAACAGCTCGTGGCGGCCGCCGCCGGATACGTCGCCGAAGACGGGCGTACGGCCATCCAGAGCCCGGCCGTCAACCGGCTGGCGGAGGCCACCGACATGCTTCGCGCCTTCGCGCGCGGCCTGTCGGAGGTACGCACGGTCAACTCACCGACGACCGTGCTGCCCACCCCGCCGACCGCCTGAGCCGGCTCGGGCTGAGCCGGCTCGGGCTGAGCCGGCTCGGGCTGAGTGAGGCTGAGGCGCGAGGCCCGGCCGGCGCTGGCTTCGGCCGGGCCCCGCACGTCGTTATCCGAGCAGCAGCGTTATCCGAGCGTCAGCCGGTCCAGGTTCGGACCGCCGTTGACCGTCGTCGCTGTCACCCGGATCGTATTGGCCCCCGCGTTCAGGGTCACATTCAGCGTCACGGTCGCCCAGGTGTCCCAGTTGCCGGTGGGGTTGAAGGCCTGTGCGGAAGCCACCACGGTGCCGTTCACCACCACCTGCATCGGCCGGTTGACCGTACTGCCGTTGGCGAAGCGGATCGACGCCGTGGCGGCGCCGGCCGTGGCGGCGTTCACCGTCCAGGTGACTCCGCTGCCGACGACGTTGTCGGTGTTGACGAAGCCGGTACCGGTGAAGCCGAGGTGGTTCGACTCGACCACACCCATCGTGATGGCGGCGTCCTCGGCCTGGAACTCGTTCGGCGGCGGGGCGACGGTGACCTCCAGGAAGTCCACGTTCGGTCCGCCGCTGGCGGTGGTCGCTGTGGCCTTGATGGTGTTCGCGCCCGCGTTCAGCGGCGCCGTTATGGTGGCGCTCGCCCACGTGTCCCAGTTGGCGGTCGGGTTGAACGCTTGCCCCGGCACCACCACCGTCCCGTTCACCGCGATGTCCATCGGTCGGTTGGCGGTGCTGCCGTTGGCGTACCGGATGGTGAGCCGCCCGGCGCCGGCCTGCGCCGCGTTGACCGTCCACTGCACCGAGCTGCCGACGACGTTGTTGTAGTTGACGAACCCGGTACCGGAGAAGCCGAGGTGGTTGGCCTCGACGACGCCCTGGTCGATGAGTGCGTTCTCGGCCTCGAAGCGGTTGGCCGGGGCGGGGCGCGAGACGCGGTACATGACCACGCCGTGCGAGGGGACCGAGGCGCTGATCGAGCCGGTCGTGGTCCGCGTCGACTTGGTCCACAGGTCGAACAGGGTGAACGACGAGCCGCTCAGGCCGATCGCGCTGGCCGAGGTGCTCACCGTCGCGGTCGCGTCGGTCTCGTTGAGCAGCACAACCGCGCGGTCACCGTTGGCGAGGACCTTGTTGTACACCACCCGACCGCTGCTGGAGGACACGATCGTGCCCTGCCGGCCCAGCGGGTCCTGGTCGACGGCGATCACGTCGGCGTTGCGCAGCACGTTGAGCGTGTTCGTCGACGGGCTGATGATGTTGGTGGTCGTTCCAGTGCCCCGGTCCGGCGAAGCGCGCCAGGTCGTCGTTGAAGTGGGTGATGTTGATCATGCTGGTCCAGTTGGCGCTGATGTCACCGGTGGTACGCCACATGTTGCCGACGTCGGCGCCCCATTCCCACACCTTCGGCGGGCCGGTGCGGCCCCACTCGACGATGCTGTACAGGATCGGCCGGCCGGTGTTGCGCAGCGCGTCGCGCATGGCCTTGTACCGCGTCTGCGCGTCCACGCCCTGGTTGTTGCAGTTGTCGTACTTCAGGTAGTCCACGCCCCACGAGGCGAACAGGTTGGCGTCCTGCTGCTCGTGCCCCAGACCGCCGGAGAAGCCCAATGTGTTGCAGGTCTTGGTCCCGGCACTGGTGTAGATTCCGAACTTCAACCCACGGTCGTGGATGTACCTGGCCAGCGCCGGTATCCCGCTGGGGAAGCGGACCGGGTCGGCGACCAGGTTGCCGTTGGCGTCGCGGCCGGTCTGGGTGGTGTCCGACGCCGACCCCGGCTTCGGCCGGGCCCAGCAGTCGTCGATGTTGACGTACTGGTAGCCCAGCTCCCGCAGCCCGTGCCGGACGAACGCGTCGGCGATCCCCCTGACCAACGTCTCGTTGAACTCGGACCGGCACTGCGTGAAGTTCCAGTTGTTGAAGCCCATCGGTGGCGTGCGCGCCAGGCCGTTCTCCAGCGCGATCGCTGGGGTCGGCCGCGCCACGAGCGCGGTCCACGCGACCGCGGTGAGGGCACCGGCAGCGGCCACGGTCACCAGCGCGGTCAGGATCGCCGATGGTCTGCGCAGTCTTCGCACGTTCGTACTCCTCCGGGGTGGTGACGCTATCCGATGGTGATCTTGTCGACGTTCGGGCCGCCGTTCGCGGTGGTCGCGGTGGCGCGGATCGTGTTGGTACCGGCGTTGAGGTTCACGGTGAGCGTGACCGTGCCCCAGGTGTCCCAGCTGCCGGTGCCGTTGAACGCCGTTCCGGCTGCCACCACGGTGCCGTTGACCGCGATGTCCATGGGTCGGTTGGTGGTGCTGCCGTTGGCGAAGCGGACCGTCGCCGTCGCGGCGCCGGCTTGCGCCGCGGTCACCGTCCACTGCACCCAGCTGCCGGCGACGTTGTTGTAGTTGACGAACCCGGTGCCCGAGAACCCGAGGTGGTTCGCCTCGACGATGCCCTGGTTGATGCTCGCGTTCTCGGCCTCGTAGTCGGTCGCCGGCGGCGGCGGGACCGCCACCTCTACCTCGACGTTGTCGAGGTTCGGGCCGCCGTTGGAGGTGGTGGCCGTGGCTTTGATCGTGTTGGCTCCGGCGCGCAGCGAGGTGCGTACCGTTCTGGTGTCCCAGTCGTCCCAGGCCGGTGTCCGGTTGAAGGCGAGCGCGGCGGCGACCACGGTTCCGTTGACGGCGATGTCCATCGGCCGGCCGGTCGTGGTGCCGTTGGCGTACCTGAAGGTCAACGTGGCGTTGCCGGCGTTGGGCGCGTTCACCGTGAAGGTCACGCTGCTGCCGGTGACGTTGTCGTAGTTGACATAGCCGGTACCGGTGAAGTGGGCGTGCTCGGATTCCACCACGGCGCGCGAGAGGGTGGCGTTCTCCGCCTCGTACCTGACCCCGGATGGCAGCGTGGGTACCGTGCTCCATTGGTACGCCCGCATGTTGGTCAGCAGCAGGAAGCAGTTCTGCAGCGACCCGGACGTGTCGCCGAGGGACCGGTAGATGCCCCACTTCGGCCGCACCCGGTCGTCCATCCAGGTGTCGAGCCCGCTCCGGCTCACATCGATGACCGTGGACGTGCCGTTGCGCAGCACCCAGCGAACCTTGCCGTTGGGCGCGTCGCCGATCGTCATCTCCAGCTCCACGCCGATCCAGCGGTCCTGCAACGGCGCCAGGTTGGTGCTGCCGACGGTGACGCCGCCTTGGATGATGCGAAGCTGGATCTTGGGCACGCCGCTCACCCGCTGCAGCGACATCGTGAGGATCGGCAGGCTGTCGGTGCCCGGCATCTTCATCTGCATGATGTGGCTGAAGCTGGTGGTCGCCTTCAACGAGGCGGGGATGAACATGGAGTACGTCCACCGCCACGTCTCGCCCTTGCTCAGGATCAGCGCCTGCTCGCTCACGCGCATCCCCTTGACCTCCTGGCGTTGCCGGTCGGTCATGATGTCGCGGTCCACCGTGTGCATGTTGAAGCGGTAGTTGCTTCCCTCGACGAAGATGTGGGGCTGCCCGGCCGGGTGGGAGTTGGCCCGGTCGTCCTCGACGCCTTCGAAGGCGCCCAGGCCGTCGGTGCTTGCTTGGGGAGCCCAGCGCAGCTGCCAGGTTGGCGTGGCTTGCGCGGACGGTAGCTGCGCGGCGTGGGGCGCCGGCGTGGCGGCCGGCTGCACCAGCAGCGCGGCCGTGAGGAGTAACGCAGCCGCCAACGCGGCTGTCCGGCGACCCGGCCGGAGCGACCGGTACGACCAGACGTTCATGATGCCCTCCCATAGGTGGCGGCCCAGGGGGGATCCGGCTCGCGGCGGGCGGCAGAGATCCGATCAATAATGTTCGTTGTTTACAGAATCGCGAGCGGTTCAATCGACGTCAATGAACACGCCGTGATTGATCGGATCTCTGATGAGTACTCCGCTGGTTCGGCAAGCCCTAAACGGGTGGTCAGCCTCGGCGATCGCCGTCCGAATGCTGTCGCCTTTCCGTCAGGCGGAACGGCGGCACGGATGAGGCTCGGGCGCGCCGTTGGCTCCTGGCTTGGCGGATGATGAGGTGGTGACGCAATGGGAGTACGCGGTGACGCAATGGGAGTACGCCCGGCTTGAGTACAAGTCGGCCGGAACCCTCGGTACGGACAAGTTCATGGACTGGGACGCGATCTTCCACCACGTCGACGGTGCCGAGCACTGGGGTACCGACGAGCGCTACGACGACCTGCGCCACCTCAACCGCGCGGGTGCCGAGGGTTGGATGGTGTACGACCGGGCGCCGCTCCTGGTCGGCCAGCCCCTCCGCCTGCACGCCGTCACGTACTCGATGCGGCGGCCGATATCGGCTTGACCCGGCTGCTCCGGCGGAAATCTGTTGCACCGCTTCGCGGCGTGCCCGTACGGTCTGACCAACACACCGACCAGTAGGGAGAACCCGGTGAGCTTGAGGCAGGCGTCGCAACCGCAGCGGCAGTGGCGATGCGGTTGGGCGGTCATGCCCAACGAGAAGCTTCAGCCGGGCAGGTGGCGCCGATAGCGCAGCCAGACGCAGCCAGCGCCGCCCACCCGGCACCCGGGCCAGGGCGGCGTTTCGCGTCTGCCAGTGGCACACGAACATTGAGAACTCCACAGTGGATGGTATGGGGATCCATATGAAACACCTCGGCATCGTCGGGCACAGCATCGAGGGGGCCGCGCTGTGCCTGCGGGCCTTCTGCCAGGAGGGGTTCGGTGAGCTGGGCCCCCATGAGCACCCGGATGTGACCCTCGACTGCATCGCCCTGGCGCGCAGCATGCGCGCATGGGACGAAGGGGACTACGCCTCGATCCGGGCCACGCTGTCGGTGAGCGTCGAGCGTCTCGCCCAGGCGGGCGCGGAGCTCTTCATCTGCCCGGACAACACGGCGCACATGGCGCTCGAACAACCGGGAGCGCCGCTCGCACTTCCTGGCTTGCACATCGCCGAGGTGGTGTCCGACCGCGCCGCGCGCGATGGCCACAGGCGCGTCGGCGTGCTCGGCACCAAGTACCTCACGGAAAGCTGGGTCTATCCGCGGGCGTTCGCCGCCCGCGGGATAGCCGCCGTAATACCAGAAGCGGGTGACCGCCACATCATCAACGACATCATCTTTGCCGAGCTGGTGAACGGCGTGTTCACTGCGGCCTCGCGGCAGGAGTACGTGCGCGCCATCGAGCGGTTGGCGGCACAAGGCTGTGACGCGGTCGCGCTTGTGTGCACCGAGATCCCGCTCCTGGTGACACCCGACGTGTCGCCCCTACCCACGCTGGACTCCACCCGCCTGCTGGCTCGCGCCGCCTTCGACGTCGCCGCCGGCCATCGACCGATGCCGACATGGCGCGGTGGGCCGGTCGAAGAGGCTATGCCCCGGTAGCTCATGCCATCCACTGTGGACCTGACGCAGGCGAGCGTTGGCTGCCCAGCCGCCTCTCATAAGGGCGGACCGTCCGGTTCGACACCGGAGCCTGCGACGAACGGGGAGGGATCGACAAACTTCACAGTGTGCCCGGTGCGAAGGCGACGGTTACTTCGACTGGTAATCGGGTGGTTGCGGGTTCGAGTCCCGCCGGCGGCGCAGGCCGCCGTAGCTCAACTGGGCAGAGCACCAACGTACCGTCACCGATCCTGATCTCGGGCACCCCCAACCCCGGCGAACCGGAGACGCCTTTCCATGTCCAAGTTCAACACCACGCAGACCAAGCCAGCGGTCGGCTCGGGTCCGATCGTCGCCGGCGCCACGCCGACCGGCCGCACGTACGAGGGTGCGCCCGGCTACGCCCATGACACCAAGTCGGAGCTGTTCCTCCTCGCGGTGACGAACATGGTCGGAGAGGACACCTTCTACAAGCCGTCACGCGGGCGGGACAGCCGCTACGCGCAGCTCGTCCAGACCATGGCCGTCGCCGACCTCGACTGGACCGGCCGGTTCCTGGGGTGGCTGCGGAGCGCGGCCAACATGCGCTCGGCGTCGCTGGTCGGTGCGCTCGAGGCGGCGCGGGCGCTGCTCGCGGCCGGTACGCCCGGCGCGCGACAGATCGTCGACTCGGTGCTGCAGCGGGCGTCAGCTGCCGTTCCGGTTCCTGTCCGCCTACGAAGCCGCGCCTTCACAGCGGTGGGGCCACGCCCTGGACAAGGCGCTCCAGGCGTCGCTGGCGAACCTGCCGGCACTGCCCGGCCTAGCCTCGTTCTGGTCGACACCTCAGCCTCGATGAGCTCACGGCCCATCTCGGCCAGGTCGACGGTGACGCCGGCCAAGGCCGCCGCGGTGTTCGGCGTCGCGCTGGCCGCTCGCGGCCAGGGGTGGATCTGGTGGGCTTCGCCACCCGTACGTTCCGCCATCCGGTGACCAAGGGGGCGTCGGTACTGCGTGAGGTGGACCGCGCTGTACGGGTTCAACCTCGGCGGCTACCGGCACACCGCCTTCGACGCGGGCGCCCCGAACCGGATCGAGCTCGGCGGCCTGACCGACGCGACGTTCCGCATGATCCCGCTGATCGAGGCGGGGAGGAACGCCAGCTGGCCGTTCTAGGTCCGGCTGGCGGGTGGGGGACCGGGTTGGCATCTGGGGCACCAGTACGTCACCCGGTCCCCCTGTTCGACCTTCGCGATGGAGGTCATGCAACGGCGGCAGGGCTGGGCGCGGCGCCCGTACACGTACGTGGTCTCCCCTTTGTGGAGCGAGCCGGTCGTGCTCTGCGTCCAGCGGCCCCGGTTCGCGGTGAGCAGCAGGTGGGCGAGCCTCACCAACGCCTCCAGATCCTCCACTTCGGACACTCGGGTCCAGGGGGAGAGGCCGCGCAGGTACAGGACCTCGCACTTGTACAGGTTGCCGATGCCGGCGAGGTTGGTCTGGTCGAGGAGCGCCTCGGCGATCGTGGTCGCCGGGTGGGCGGCGATGCGGCGTACCGCCTCGGCCGCGTCCCAGTCCGGACCGAGGAGGTCGGGTCCGAGGTGCCCGACGCGGGTGTGCTCCTGGTCGGTCGGTACCAGCGCGAGGTCGTGCACGTGGTACCCGACCGCCGCGACACCGGCCGTGCGCAGCACCACCCGGATCAGGTGGGCCGGACGGGCGGACCATCGCTGGCCGGTGCGGAAGACCCGCCATTGCCCGTCCATGCGCAGGTGCGAGTGCAGGGTGAGCCGGCGGTCGCTGCCGGGTGCGGCCAAGCGGAGCAGCAGATGCTTGCCGCGGCAGGTCGACTCCGAGACCGTCCAGCCGGCAAGGTCCACAGTGGCCAGTGCCGGTACCCGGAAGTCGCTGTGCTCGACGGTCGTGCCGGCCAGCGCGCGGTGCAGCGCCTGCGCGGTGTTCCAGACGGTGTCGCCTTCGGGCACCGGTCAACCGTCTCGGTCGCTGATACGCAACACGTCGCCGGGCGTGACCGCCAGCGCCACCACGGCCCGGCCGCCGTTGATGGCCACGGCCACCCGGGCGGCCGAGTCGACGTACACGACGAGCTGCCCGGGCGTACCTTCGCTGAAGGTCGTCGCGTGCACGGCCCGCATGCCGCCGACGGACAGCGTCGCGCCGAGGCCGTCCAGCGCCTCGGGTGGGGCGGCGAGCTGGACGTTGCCGAAGCGGTCCACGGTGAGCACCTCGGCCTCGATCCAGCCGTCGCCGGTGATGACGACTGGGTCGGGCAGGCGTACCAGCGTCTCGGCGTCCACAATGGACCCGGCGTTGTCGAGACCCTGCCCGAGTGCCAGGCGGGCGGCGACCGGCGCGAAGATGTCCCGGCCGTGGAACGTGGCGGAGACCTGTGGGGCGAACCACTCGTCGTTGGTCAGCTCGACCGCCCGCAGCACGCCGCCTAGCACCTCGGCCGCACCGGGAAGCAGCCCGTTGTCCGGGCCCACGAGCAGGCCGCCCGGCGTCTGGAGGGCGACGCCGCGCCGGGCGGTACCGACACCCGGGTCCACCACCGCCACGTGGACGGCCGGCGGCAGGTGCGGCACAGTCTGCGCGAGCACGGCCGCGCCCCGGGACACCTCGCCGGGCGGTACCTCGTGGGTGACGTCGATGATCCGTACGGCCGGTGCGATGCGCGCGATCACGCCGTGGCATGACGCCGCGAAGCCGTCGCTGAGGCCGTAGTCGGTGGTCAGGCTGATCCAGTCGTAACCGGGCACGATCGTCAGGTTAACCCTCGCGGCGTGCGCGCGCCCGTGGTGATCGACTGCCGCTGGCGGACCCACCGGCGACCGAAGAGCATGATCACGGGGAGGGTGCAGATGAGCGGCCCGATCAGGTAGAACGGGCGGGTCAGCCACCACACCAGGTCCGGATGCCGGTCGCTGCGGTCGCCGGTCCACAGCCACAGCAGGAAGCGGGCGATCGCCATGCCGGTGGAGTGGAACAGGAACAACGGCAGGGCGAAGCGGTTGATGGTGTCGTTGACCAGCCGCCAGCGCGGCCGCTGCAGCACCCGTTCCATCGTCGGGCGCAGCACCTCGACGACGCCGATCTGGAAGAGCAGCAGCGCCACCATGACGAACGTCGGCGGCGCCATGTTCGACCACTTCTCGCCCGGAACCCCCACCATCGAACCCGGGTACAGGCCGGAGAAGACCATCCCGACGAGACCGAACAGGCCGGCCCACAGCAACGCGAAGTCCACCTGACGGGGCGCGTTGACGACCTTCTGGTAGGTCAAGCCCGCCTGGTGCGCCAGCGCCCAGACGAACAGCATGTTCAGCCAGCCGATGCCCTCGATGTGGTAGCGGAACCGCAAGACGTCCACGCACATGGCGGCCCCGGCAAGCCACACGAGCACGAGCACCCCGAACCGGCGGTGCAGCCACAACGCGATCGGCAGCAACGCGATGAGGCCGAGGTACACGCCGAGGAACCACAGCGGGCTGACGACCAGCTTCACCGTGAGCTTGATCCAGGTACCGCCGATCGTGCTGCTCAGGACGATGCCGAGCACCACCCAGGTGGCCAGCAGCGCCCCGCCGGGCGCGGCGAGCTGGCGCAGCCGGCGCGTGACGAACGAGGCCAGCCCCACCCCTCGGGCTTGGGCCCGCTCCCAGGAGCGCAGGTGGACGTACCCGCCGATGTAGAAGAACAGCGGCATGACCTGGAACAGCCAGGTCAGGATCCAGAAGCCCTTGGTGAACCCCAGCGGGCTGGTGGCGTGCGGCCCGTCGTGGTCCCACTGGATGATCGTGAAGGCCCAGTGCCAGAGCACCACCACGATGAGGCTCAGCGCGCGCAGCCAGTCGATGTAGGCGTCGCGACCGCCTTGCGCCGCCTCCGGCGCCGCGGTCTGCGCCCCCGTCCGCACCTCTGCCTGCACGCCGGCCCGCTCCTCGATCTCTTCCGTGCGCTCCGCCTCGGGACAATGCCAGGTCAGTCGCGCCTCCGCCACCCCGGACCGCTGTCGAGGCGCAGCTCCACCGTCAGCTCGTCGCGCAGCGGGATCCCGTAGGCGCCCACGGCCGGGATCGCCGGCTTGAGCCGCCGCGCCCGGTCGACCGCCCCCGGGTCGACGTCGACGATCCGCATGCCCCGGCGCTGGTAGAAGCGCAGCGCGTCCAGGTTGTCGTTCGTGGTGACCAGCCAGACCCGCCGGAGCCCGGCGACCTTGGCGTAGGTGACCGCGGCCCGCAGCAGGGCGGTACCGGCGCCCCGGGTCCGTGGCACGGCGCCGATGCTGACCACTTCAAGGGCGTCCGCGGTCTCCTCGTAGCACAGCGCCCCCACAACCGACCCGTCGGCCGCCTCGGCGACGAAGGTCGGCAGCAGCTTCAGGGCGAAGATCTGGTCGTGGCCCACCACCACCGAGCCGCCCCAGACCGCCGCGTGAATGGCGTCGATGGCGATGCGGTCGTCGGAGGTCGCCGGGCGGGCGATGGGCAGGCTCACGCCGCCAGTATCGGTCGAGTTCGGCCGCGAGATAACAGTCGATGCACAATTCGGCGAACTCAGCCGGGCCGGCCGTCACGCGGGCCGAACACCCGCAACGCGTCGGCGTCCGAGGCCCGCGACCGGAGGAAGTAGTCCGCGAATGCGCGCGCCTCCGGGTACGCCGACTCGGCGGCCACCCGAGCGCAGGCGGCGTCGATGTCGAACCGGGCGACCCGCAGCGTCACGCCGCCGCCACCGGCGCTGCCGCCGCCACCGGCGCTGCCGTCGCTGCCGTCGCCGCCGCCGAGCAGCGCCCAGTGCGCGCCGGCTCCGCCGTACGGCATGCCGACGCTGCCCGGGTTGACGACGAGCCGCCGGTCGGCCAGCCGTACGAACGGCATGTGGGTATGGCCGCACACCACCGTGGAGACCGACTCGTCGAGCGTGGAGAACACCTCGGCCCACCGTTCGAGCCGGCTGTCGACGAGGACCACCTCCTCGTCGTCGCGCGGGGTGGCGTGACAGAACACGGTCCGGCCAAGCCCGTCGAGGTCGAGGGTGACCGCCAGCGGCAGGGCGTCCAGCAGTGCCACCTGGTCGGGTCGCAGCTGGGCGGCCGCCCAGGGCGCGACGGGGTCGGGGATCGAGGTCGTCCCGCCGCGGCTGAGCGTGACGAGCTCGCGGTCGGCGTTTCCGCGTACCCACAAGGCTTGCTCACCCAGTGCGGACAGCGCGTCAAGGGTCTCCACCGGTTGCGGCCCGGCGGCGAGATCGCCGGTGAGCACGATACGGTCGGCGGACCGCACGTCCGGCTCGGCGAGCACCGCTTCAAGTGCCGGCAGTACGCCGTGGATGTCGGACAGCACCGCGACCCGCATACGCCTCACCGTAGCCGTGGGGCCACCTCCGAGGCGATCACGTCGAGGTGGTCGAGGTCGGACAGATCGAGGACCTGCAGGAACATCCGCGTCGCGCCGAGCTCGGCGAACCGCCCGATCTGGTCGACGACCTGTTCCGGCGTGCCGTAGAGCGGCGGCGTCCGGCCGATCGCCTTGGCTCGCTGCTTCGCCTCGGCCTCGGTCCGTCCACATGCGACGGTCTGCGCGGTGGAGAGCACCAGCGGAGCCCGTCCGGCCGCGTCACGTCCGGCGTGCTCGCAGGCCTGCGCCACCCGTTCGTACATCTCGCGGGTCTCCTCAAGCGAGCGGAACGGCGCGTTGAACTCGTCGGCGTACTCGGCGGCCAGCCTTGGGGTGCGCTTCGGCCCCATCCCGCCGATGATCACCGGCGGTCCCGGCGACTGTACGGGCTTGGGCAGCGCCGGGGAGTCCACCACGTCGTAGTACCCGCCCCGGAACGTGAACCGCTCGCCCTGCTCGGTCGCCCACAGCCCGGTGATGATCGCGAGCTGCTCGGCCAGCCGGTCGAACCGCTCCTTGAGCGGCGGAAACGGGACGCCGTACGCCGTGTGCTCCGCCTCGTACCACCCGGCGCCGAGGCCCAGCTCGACCCGGCCGTGGCTCATCTGGTCGACCTGCGCGACGCTGATCGCCAGCGGGCCGGGCAGCCGGAACGTCGCCGAGGTGACCAGCGTGCCCAGCCTGATCCGGCTCGTCTGCACGGCCAGGGCACCGAGCGTCACCCACGAGTCGGTGGGGCCGGGCAGCCCGTCGCCGGCACCCATCGTGAGGTAGTGGTCGGAGCGGAAGAATGCCTCGAAGCCCAGCTCCTCGGCGTGCTGGGCGACCCGGAGCTGATCGGCGTAGGAGGCGCCGAGCTGGGGTTCGATGAAGATGACCAAGCGCATGGCGTCCACCCTGTCATGGCCGCGCTCAACCGCGCAGCCGTAGGCCCTTCGGCGTGACCCGGAATCCGGCGGCGGCGAGCGCTTCCCGCAGCGGCGAAGCATGGATGGTCTCGCCGTCGGCCCGCTCGACCGACAGCGCGCCCAGCGCTCCCGCGTGCACCGCGTCGGCGAGGGCCTTGGCGGCGAGCATGAGCTTCTCCGCATCATCCACATAGGACAGCAAGGTCCGTCCGCCACGCTCGACGTAGAGGACGAGGTCGCCCTCGACCGTCACCACCAGGGCGCCGGCCTTGCGCCCGGCCCGGTGCCCCGTGGCCGGCTCCCGCTCTTTCCCCCCGTCTGCTTCGCCTCCGTCACCCGAGTCGACCACGCGCGCCGGCCAGGGCAGGGCGCCACCGTACGGGTTGGCCGGGTCGGTCGCCGCCAGCACCAGCGCCGAGCCGGTCGCGCCGCGGCCGCCCTCGCCGCGCCCGCCCTCGGCGAGCCCACCCTCGGTGTCGGCGAGCGCCCGCAGCCGGTCCACCGCCCCCGGGACCGCGAACTGGGCCGCGCCGAGACCCTCCACGAAGTACCCGCGGCGGGCCGCGCCGCGCTCCTCCAGCGCGGCGAGCACCGGGTAGACCGCGGCGAACCCGCCGGGCAGGTCTTCGGCGGCGACCGCCCCACGGGTCACCACGCCGTGCCGCTCCAGCAGCACGTCGGCTGCTGCGGCGGCGCGCTTGGTCGGGTCAGCCTCCCGCTCGGGCAGCCGGTACCAGCGCCCGGCCACGGCCGGCGGTCCGGCCTGAGCCCTCCGCGGCGGCCCCGTCATGCGGCCGGGCCGCCGGTACCGCGACCGCACCGGTGTCGGCCGGGACCGGTGCGCTCCGCCGCGGCCGGCCAGGCGGGACCGTAGGGGGCTGAGCGTGTCGTTGGCGATCCAGCCGGCCCAGACCAGATCCCAGATCGCCGCCACCAGGTCGGCGTCGTCGACGGCTCCGATGCGCTCGGCCAGTGACCGGAAGAACAGCGCCTGCCCGCCCTGCAACGCATCGAGCACCGCCTCGTGCACCGGCGTGGTCAGCGCCTGTGGATCGGCCGGCGACAGGAGGAGCGGCGCCGCGTCGGCGTAGGCGAGGGTGAGCCAGCCGTCGCCGCCCGGGATCGCCCCGGCACCGGCCCAGACCACCTCGCCCGAGGCGCACAGCTCATCGAGGTACGCCGGGCTGTAGTCGGCCACCCGCGCGGGCAGGATCAGCCGCTCCAGCGCCGAGGCCGGCATCGCCGCGCCCTGCAGCTGTTCGATTGCCGCGGCGACGCCGGCCACCCCCCGCCCCGACCCGGAACCGAAGCCGCCGACGTGCTGCCACCGCGGCAGGAACCGGGCCAGCACCCGCGCCGGCACCGGCTCGATCTCGCGGCGCAGCGCGGCGAGCGAACGCCGGCGCAGCAGCCGCAGCACCTCGGCGTCACACCACTCGGGCCCGCCTTGGGCGACCCCGACCGGCAGGAACTCGCCCGACACCACCCGGCCGGTGGCGCCGAGCCGGCGCAGCGCCTGCTCCACGACGAACACGCCGAGCCCGAACCGTGCCGCGCAGGCGGTAGCGGTGAACGGCCCGTGGGTTCGGGCGTATCGTGCCACCACGTCGCCGAGGGGGTCGGCGACCGGCTGCAGGTGAGCCACCGGCACCCCCATGGGCGGGGCGACGCCCAGCGCATCACGTACCCGTCCGGCGTCCTCCACCGGCAGCCACCGTGACTCGCCGGCGATCCGCACACGGATCGCGCGCCGCGCGCCTTCGAGCGCCTCCAGCCATTGCGGTTGTGCCCCACGCTCTGCGGCCTCCGCATCGGACAGGTCGCCGAGCAGTCGCAGCATCTCGGCGACGTCTTCGGCATCACGGGGCGTACGCTCCCCGGACAGCCATTGCAACCGCCGCTCGGTCTCGGCGACCACCCCCGGATCGAGCAGCTCCCGAAGCTCGACCCGACCGAGCAGCTCGGCGAGCAGCGTCGGGTCCAGGGCCAGGGCAGCGGCCCGCCGCTCGGCCAGCGGCGCGTCACCTTCGTAGAGGAACGCTCCGACATAGCCGAAGAGCAGCGACCTGGCGAACGGCGAGGGTCGCGGCGTCTCGACCTCGACCAGCCGCACCGTGCGGCCCGCCACGTCCCGCATGAGCCCGGTTAAGCCCGGCAGGTCGAACACGTCCTGCAGGCACTCGCGCGCCGCCTCCAGGGTGATGGGAAAGTCGGCGTACTCCCTCGCGACGTCGAGGAGCTGGGCCGAGCGCTGCCGTTGCTGCCACAGCGGCTGCCGGCGGCGTGGGTCGCGGCGGGGCAGCAGCAGCGCGCGGGCGGCGCACTCGCGGAACCGGGCGGCGAACATGGCCGAGCCGCCGACCGACTCCTCCACGATCGACGCGATCTCCTCGGGATCGAACATCACCAGTTCGGCACCTGGTGGCTCGTCCACCACGTCGGGCAGCCGCACCACGATGCCGTCGTCGCTGGGCACCACCTGGCCGTCGACCCCGTACCGCTCGGCCAGGCGCCGCCCGATCGCGAGCGCCCACGGCGCGTTGACCTTGGCGCCGAGGACACAGTGGACGGTCAGCCGCCAGTCGCCCAGCTCGTCGCGGAAGCGCTCGACGAGGATCGTCCGGTCGTCGGGCAGGTGCCGGGTCGCCTCCCGCTGCTCGTGCAGGTATGCCAGGAGGTTGTCCACGGCCCATTCGTCGAGGCCGCTGCCGGTGAGCCGGGCACGGGCGGCGTCGTCGCCCTGCCGGGTCAGCTCGCGCAGCCGTGCACCGATGGCTCGCCCCAGCTCGATCGGCCGGCCGGGCTGGTCCCCTTTCCAGAACGGCATCCTGGCCGGCACCCCCGGAGCGGGCGAGACCAGCACCCGGTCAGGGGTGATGTCCTCGATGCGCCACGAGGTCGAGCCGAGGAGGAACACGTCGCCGACCCGCGACTCATACACCATCTCCTCGTCGAGCTCGCCCACCCGTGCCGCGCGCTGCGCCCCGGCCAGGAAGACGCCGAACAGGCCACGGTCGGGGATCGTGCCGCCGCTGGTCACCGCGAGTCGCTGCGCTCCCGGCCGGGCGGTCAGCCGGTCTGCCACCCGGTCCCAGACCAGACGTGGGCGCAGCTCGGCGAAGGCGGTCGACGGGTAGCGCCCGGCCAGCATGTCCAGCACCGCGTGCAGGGCCGAGTCGGGCAGCTCGGCGAAGGGCGCCGCCCGGCGCACCAGCGCCGCCAGCTCGTCCACCGGCCATGGCTCCAGCGCGACCATCGCCACGACGTGCTGGGCCAGCACGTCCAGCGGGTTGCGCGGGTAGCGCAGCTCCTCGATGCCACCCTCGCGCATCCGCTCGGCCACCACCGCACACGAGACCAGATCGCCCCGATGCTTGGGGAAGACCACGCCGCGCGAAACGGCCCCTACGTGGTGCCCGGCCCGGCCGATGCGCTGGAGGCCGGCCGCCACGGTCGGCGGCGCCTCGATCTGGACGACCAGGTCGACCGCTCCCATGTCGATGCCGAGCTCAAGGCTTGACGTGGCCACCACGGCCGGCAGATGGCCGGACTTGAGCGCCTCTTCGATGTGCTTGCGTTCCTCCCGCGAGACGCTGCCGTGGTGGGCTCGCGCGATGACCGGTGCCGCACCGACGGCCGCGCCCGACTGCGCCATGATCTCGGCCGGCTGCCATTTCGCGGGTGCTGTCGGGGGGTGCTGCTCGACCAGCTCGTTGAGCCGGGCGCAGAGGCGCTCGGCGCCGCGCCGGGAGTTGGTGAACACGATGGTCGAGCGGTGCCCCGCGATCAGGTCGAACACCCGCTCCTCGACCGCTGGCCAGATCGACGCCCGCCGGGGCTCCTCCGAGTCGGTCTCCTCGTCCAGCCGCGTCAGGTCCTCGACCGGGACCTGGACACTGACCTCAATGGTCTTCGCCGCGGGCGGCTGGACCACCGTCACGTTTGCCGCACCCCCCAGGAACCGGGCCGTCTCGTCGATCGGGCGTACCGTCGCCGACAGGCCGATCCGCTGCGCCGGCCGCTCCAGGAGGGCGTCGAGCCGCTCCAGCGACAACGCGAGATGCGCCCCGCGCTTGGTGGCGCAGACCGCGTGCACCTCGTCGATGATCACCGTCTCGATGCCGCGCAGGGCCTCCCGGGTGGCCGAGGTCAGCAGGAGGAACAACGACTCCGGTGTGGTGATCAGGATGTCGGAGGGCGTCCTGCTGAACGCCCGGCGCTCATCGGCCGGTGTGTCGCCGGTGCGCATGCTCACCCGGATGTCGGGCAGCGGGTGCCCAAGACGGTCTGCCGCCTGGCGGATTCCGGCGAGGGGGGCGCGCAGGTTGCGCTCCACGTCGACGGCCAGTGCCTTGAGCGGGCTGACATAGAGCACTCGGCAGCGCCGTTTGGGATCCGGCGGGGCGCCGCTCCCGGCTAGGCGGTCCAGTGACCATAGGAAGGCAGCCAGCGTCTTCCCCGACCCGGTCGGCGCGACGACCAGGGCGTGCTGGCCGGCGCTGATCGCCGTCCATGCGCCGGCCTGCGCGGGCGTCGGCGCCGCGAACGCGGCCTCGAACCAGGCCCGGGTGGCCGGTGCGAACCGGGCCAACACCCCTGCCGGGTCGGCCTCACCGCCTGCCTTGCGCGCCATGGGCCTAATACTGCCTCGGGTGTACGACGAAAATCGGCGCCGCCGTTGTTGTGGTGCCCGATTCATACCCATTGGTCTGCCCGGTCGCCCGAGGCGATTCCGGGGGCGGCGTCTTCTGGACAGCCGCCGACACTGGCGACCTAGGGTTGAGGCCGCCTTCAAGTCAGTCCCTCCGCCGACCCAGGTCCCGTCGCGACTACGGCGCCGCCTAACTCGTTCAAGCCCTTGGCGAGCGCCTCTGGCTCGACTCATCGGATATCCATTGTGGAGAGTGGTGCTGCCGCGGAAAAGTGTCGTACCCGGTTGGTAGGTTTCGCACATGGTTCGACGGGCGGTGTGGCGGCGGCGGTGCGGCTGCTGGAGGCCGGGGTTGCCGCGCTGTCCGAGGTTGACCTCGAGGCGTTGTCGGACGGGGAGCAGCTGGCGCTGGTGCGGGTGGTGCATCCGTTGGTGTGCCGGATGGAGGCGCAGCGCAGCCGGGTGATCGGGTCGGTGCACCGCCGGGGTGCGGTCTTCGCCGACGGGGCGGTCTCGACCGGGGGCGTGGCTGCGCTCGCGGCTGCGGATCTCCGACGGGCAGGCGCAGGTGCGGGCGGCGGCCGCGGCGCGGGAGGTGCCGGAGCTGTCGGTGGCCTACGCCGCCGGGCAGGTGTCTCATGCGCAGGTGTCGGTGGTCGCGCCGGTGGTGCCCGACATCGCGCCGGAGGTGCTGGCGGCCGGGGCGGGCAAGCTGCTGGCCGAGCAGGCCAGCCAGCTCGCCCCCGGGCCGCTGCGGCACGCCGCCATCCACATCAGGGATCATTTCGACCCCGACGCCGCGC
>WNFV01010815.1_pt1 | contig 18058 bp, 15 predicted proteins | sample 5400101 | NCBI WGS metagenome assembly WNFV01 (sample SAMN13153361, study PRJNA577476) | soil metagenome | isolation source: 115 cm soil or saprolite under grassland replicate 1 | place: USA:California | collected 2016-06-15
CCGTTCTATACCGCTTTGCAAAAAGGCAGCGCCTACGGCATTTTTTTCGACAACAGCTATCGCAGCTATTTTGATTTCGCCAAATCGTCGCAGCAGCGGGTTTGGTTTGGCGCCGAAGGGGGCGAGCTGAACTATTACTTCTTCTATGGACCTTCGCTAAAGAAAATTCTCAATCGCTACGCGGACCTCACCGGTCATATGCCGCTGCCCCCTCTCTGGGCGCTGGGGAATCAACAGAGCCGCTGGAGCTATTACCCAGACACAATGGTCGAAGACGTTGTAAACGAGTATCGCAAACGAGATCTGCCTCTCGATGTACTCCATCTCGATATTGATTACATGCAGGGTTATCGCGTTTTTACCTGGGACCGCGATCGTTTTCGGAATCCTAAAGCATTGAGCGAGAAACTCGGCAGACAGGGAGTCAAGCTCATCACAATCGTCGATCCCGGAGTCAAGTATCAGCCAGTTGCAAAGAGCGCAGGCCAGATTACTTCAATCACGCCGGAACTCGAGTTACAGCAGCAGCGTTACTACGTCTTTGATGCGGGCCTGGAAAAGAACTATTTTCAGCGGCGCCAGAATGGCGACCTGTTTATTCCAAAGGTTTGGCCCGGCGAAAGTGTCTTCGTTGATTACACACTTCCGGCTGCTCGCGAGTGGTGGGGAAGCTTACACCGCGCCTATACCGACAATGGCGTGGCCGGAATCTGGAACGACATGAATGAACCGTCTGACTTCGTCGATCAAACGGGCAAGAACCAGATGAATGTCGTCAGCTACGATGAGGGTGAGAAGTCAACGCACGCGAAGAATCGCAACGTATTTGCGCTCTTGATGGCCCGGGCTACATATGAGGGACTCGAGCGGCTACGACCCGATCAGCGACCTTACGTGATTACGCGCGCCGCTTACGCCGGCATCCAAAGATATTCGACCATGTGGACTGGCGATACCAACAGCACCTGGGATTCGTTGGCATTGAATATTCCGATGTTTACTACGCTTGGGCTGTCCGGTGAACCCTTTGTCGGCAGCGACGTCGGCGGATTTATGGGTCGGGGCAATGGCGAACTGTTGGTGCGCGCTTATCAGGTAAGTTTCCTGGCGCCATTTTGCCGCAACCACAAAGTGATCGACGGCTATGATCAGGAGCCCTGGCGCTTCGGGAAATACTACGAAGACATCATTCGCAAATATCTAAAGCTGCGCTACCAGTTGCTGCCTTTTCTCTACACTACTCTCGAGGAGGCACATCAAACCGGCTCGCCACTGTTTCGCCCCCTGGTACTCAATTACCAGGATGATCCCAACACTTATAATCTCGACGACGAGTTCATGATTGGCAACGATTTGCTCGTGGCGCCTATCCTCAAGCCCGATGTCACCCGCCGCCTGGTTTATCTGCCAAGAGGTGTGTGGTACGACTATTGGACAAATAAGAAGTACGAAGGTGGAACTATGATCGCCGCAGACGCCCCCTTGGAAACGGTGCCAATGTTCGTGCGCGCCGGAGCGATTATCCCGACCGGTCCGGAATTGAGCTACGTAGGTGAAAAGCCCGTGGACCCGATCACTTTCAACATCTATCCCGACGACACGGGCACAGCTTCGCTGATGTTGTATGAAGACGATGGCCTAAGTCCGGCGTACAAGCAGGATGGATTTCGCCGCACGACGGTAAGTGTAAGGCGCGTTGGCCTCGGTTATGTTGCGACTACAAGCCCGCCTCAGGGTCGGTATCAACCCGGCAGTCGTCGGCTAAGTTTCATCGTTAAGTCGGCCGGCCGCACGCCCAGAGTCGTCACAATTGCCGATGACGGAAGCGCGCAGACCATTAAGATTAACTAGAAGACGACCTTCAGACCAAAGAACGCCATAAGAATCTTGCCTGCGATCTCTCCGCTTCGATCATCGCGGTATTCTTCAAATCACGTTGATTGCCTCGTGGTTTAACTACATAAATCGCGCAGCGGATGCTTTAGGCGTGGGCGGAGACTAACTGCTATTCAGGACTACCCACCCTCGGTTGTTCCCGGGCCACTCGCAGAAAGGCTCGCGCCGCGTGTGACAGAGTTGCGCCCTTGCGATAAACCAGATGGAGCCGCCGCTCGAATTTCATTTCGCGTACCGTAAGGGCTGCGACCTGTCCACGAGCTATTTCAGCCCGGGCCGTCAATCGCGGAACCAACGCTACGCCCATCCCGCCCTCAACAAACCTCTTGATTGCTTCTAGCGTCGGCATTTCCAACGAGATGTTCAGCGGCGTTCGATACTTTTCGAAAGTTCGCACAACTTTTTCGCGGTACGGCGACGGAACGTTATGCGCAATAAACGATTCTGCGCCCAACTCGCGCACGGAAACGATCTTCTTCGCCGCCAGTGGATGATTGTTCGGAACGATCAGCGCTAGTTCATCTGTCAAAACGGCCACGGCGGTGATCGCGGGGTCGTTTGGCTTGAAGGAGACTATCCCTATCTCGGTCTCGCGCGCCAGAATTTCAGACGAAATGCGACTCGCCAGGCTTCGCTTTACCTCGATCTTGATGTGTGGATGGCGCGCGCGAAACACAGGCAGGAGAGGCAACAGATACATCACGGTATATTCGTTTGCGCTCAGGCTTAGCTTACCGCGATGGAGACCTTTCAGCTCCTTGATCGCAGCGTGGGCACTATGCCGCAGGTTCAGCATCTGCTGCGCGTGACCAAAGAGGAGGCGGCCCGCGGCCGTCATCGTTCCATCCTTCGATGAGCGATCGAAAAGCGGCTCGCCGATTTCAATTTCCAGCCGGCGAATAGCCTGGCTGATCGCCGGCTGGGTGCGGTGGAGTCTCTCCGCGGCGCGAGAAAAGCTTTTTTCCTGCGCTACCGCAATGAGCACCTCGAGCTGGTTTATATCCATTAAAGAGCCTCCTGACACTAGAGCGGGGTCATCAGCGCCTAACGCGGTCGACTACCGCCGACAAGCATCAGGTTATCGAAACAAAAGGCATGGTTATGTTATCACGATTGATTATGTTGTCATAGAAATTATAACTTTGACTATTATCAGGCCCATCCCCTACCATTCAATCTTTTGCTGGAGGTTTGCAATATGGCTAAAGAACGAATTGCAGTTTTTGACACTACGCTGCGTGACGGCGAGCAGTCGCCCGGGTGTTCCATGAATCTGACGGAAAAGGTTCGCATGGCGCGGCAATTGGAAAGTCTCGGAGTCGATGTAATCGAGGCAGGGTTTCCTATTGCCTCTGAAGGCGACTTCGCGGCCGTGAGGGCCGTGGCAGCGGAATGCCGTAAGGTCACGGTTGCTGCCCTTTGCCGTACTTCAGAACAGGATGTCTTGAGGGCTGCCGCCGCGTTGGAACATGCGGCCCACCCGCGCATTCATACCTTTGTCGCCACTTCTGATCTCCATCTCGAATACAAGCTGAAAAAGAGTCGCGCTGAGGTAATTGAAATGACCCGGCAGGCGGTGACTCTGGCGCGCGAATGCGCTGAGGAGGTGGAATTCTCCGCGGAGGACGCGACCAGAAGTGATGTCGATTACTTGTGTGAAGTATTTGCTACCGCTATCGAGGCAGGCGCGACCATAATTAATGTTCCCGACACGGTCGGCTACACGATGCCGGTTGAGTTTTCTCGACTGGTAAACAAGATACGTGACCAGGTGGTCGGCGATCGCGACGTCACCATCAGCGTACACTGCCACGATGATCTGGGATTGGCTGTGGCCAATAGTCTGGCCGCAATTGAGGCGGGTGCTCGGCAGGTTGAAGGTACGATCAATGGCATTGGTGAGCGCGCCGGCAATGCGTCGTTGGAAGAGATCGCGATGGCCCTCAAGGTGCGGGCGGATCAACTTCCCTTCGAGACCGCAATTCGGACGGAGGAGCTCTATCCAACCAGCCAATTGCTGTCGGCAATCATCAGCTGTCCGGTGCAGCCAAACAAAGCGATCGTTGGGCGAAATGCTTTTGCTCACGAAGCCGGGATACATCAGCATGGTGTAATTAGCAATCCGCTCTGCTATGAAATCATGACGCCGGAATCGGTAGGGGTACCGACAAACAACCTGGTGTTGGGCAAGCACTCTGGACGGCACGCGTTGGCGCTGCGTTATGAAGACCTTGGCTATTCAATGGAACCTGGAGAATTGGATGCGATTTACCGGCGCTTCACATCTCTCGCCGACCGCAAGAAGCGCATCTATGATCAAGACCTAATCGCCTTACTTCAGATTGGCTCAGGAGCAGGCGAACGAATCGCCACTGAGGGCGCGACAATAGCCAGCGGGTGGGCGTAGACCTCTAGCGGTATTTAGACCAAATATCCGCGCCGGTGGCTTGCCTGAAATTCGATTCGCGGGCGCCGTCAGAACGACCCGAAGCGGGACTGTTATTGCTCCAGCGGTCGCTTGGCGGTTTCGCGAATCTGCGCCGGCAATCTCATGATGCAATTGCAGCAGCGTCTCCCCAGCGTCCTGAGATTGCCGGCGCATGGATATTCCAATAGTTCGTGAATTGGCGAAGGCTTCGACGATATTGGTCTAACTCTGCTTCATGAACCAGATATTGTGGCTCATGAATCCAGCCGGGCCCTCATCATTGGTTACAATCGAAATCGTCCGACCCTATCCGCAACCTGCTCGCCTCGCACCTTTATCCATTTTGACTACCTGATAAGAGTTGTCGACGGTTAAAGTCTTCTCGTCCAACAAACGACCAACTCTAGTAAGGAGTGAATGATGTCGGTTACTCAGGGCCAGTCGAAACGGCTACTCTTGATCAGCAACTCAACACTTTATGGCAGCGGTTATCTGGATCATGCGGAGGCGGAGATTCGAGACATTCTTGGTTCGAGCAAACGTGTGCTCTTCGTGCCTTTCGCTCTCTTCGATCGCGACGCGTACGCGGCGCAGGCACGAAAGCGCTTCAACTTGATGGGTTATGAGCTCGACTCAATTCATGAGGCGGCAGATGCAAAAAATGCGGTCTACGAAGCGGAGGTGATCTTCATCGGCGGCGGAAACACGTTCAGACTGCTGAGCAATCTCTATCAAGCTGACCTGTTGCTGCCGATACGCAGGCGCGTTGAAGAAGGAATGATTTACCTTGGCTCAAGCGCCGGCTCGGTTGTGGCTGCGCCCACCATCAAGACGACTAACGACATGCCAATCGTGCAACCCCCGTCGTTCGGCGCCCTTGGACTAATACGTTTCCAGATCAACGCGCACTATCTCGATCCCGATCCAAAGTCGACTCACATGGGCGAGACGCGAGAGGAGCGAATCAATCAATTCCTGGAAGAGAACGAAACAGCGGTGGTGGGTCTACGCGAAGGATGCATGATTCGCGTCGAGCAAGGGGTTCACGTGTTGCAGGGTAAGAGTAACGCTCGCATCTTCCGTCGCGGTGACGAGCCGGTTGAAGTCCAACCTGGATCTGCCATCGACGATCTGATCGCTTAAACGACTCAAATGCAGTTTCGGCCTACTTTGGAAAGAGCCACTTGAACGCAAGCGTGTTCGCCCGAGAATTGGGCTTGGCGCAACGGACCTGGTCGCAAGAAAGTCTTGTCAGGGCGCAGGCCGAGCAAGCGCCACGATGGTCTTTATTAATTCGTTCCAGTTCACCGGCTTTGCTAACTGCGTTTGATAGCCGGCTCTCAGGGCGCGTCTACTCTCCTCTTTGCCCGCATATCCGGTTATTGCGATTGCCGGCAATTGACCGCATTCTTCCGGCGCCCGGGATCTCAGTTTCCTGATTAAGTCGTAGCCGTCTTCTTCGGGCATTCCCAGATCTGACACGAGCACTTGCGGTTTCCATCCATTGGCATTCAAGACCTGTACCGCTTCCCGCACTGAGCTAACTGAGACCACTTCTGCTCCGCGCGCGCGAAGCACCATCTCGAGCATTTCTCTCGAATCGGCATCGTCCTCAACTGTCAATATGCGCAAACCGACCAACTCAGGATTGCCATCGGGCGGGGTCTGGCCGCCCCGTCGCAACAATATTTCGTTGCCGACGCCAACACAAGGAAGCGTCAAGGTGAATGTCGTACCCTTGCCCTCTCCATCGCTATGCGCCTTAACAATGCCGCCATGCAGCTCTACCAGGCGATGTACGATTGCAAGACCGAGTCCAAGACCGCCATGTCGTCTTGTCTTTGAGCTATCGGCTTGCCGGAACGGATCAAACATTTGGGGCAGGAATTCTGGCCGGATGCCTTCACCGGTATCGCTCACAACAATCTCATTGTGTGATGGGGTGCCAGTCAGGAGAACAGTAATTTGCCCAGCGGGGGGCGTAAATTTCACTGCGTTTGAAAGTATGTTCCAAACCATTTGCTGCAGGCGATCAGGATCGCCAGACACTGGACTTGTGTTTGAATCAATGGAGGCTAAGATTTCGATCTTCTTCGCATTGGCGGCGGGCCGCATTGAGTCGATTGCTGCCTTGATAACCTGATCGAGCTGAACCGGCCGTAGGTCGAGACGAAGATTTCCTGAGACGATACGAGAGACATCGAGGAGATCTTCAATCAACTGAGCCTGCGCCCTGGCATTGCGATCTATGATCTCAATTGCCCGGGTTGACACGCCTTTGTCAAGCTCACCGCCACGCAGCAGACTAGTCCAACCCACTACAGCATTCAGCGGGGTGCGGAGTTCGTGCGAGACAATCGCGAGAAACTCATCCTTGGCTCGGTTGGCTGCTTCCGCTTCGGCGCGTGCGGCATGCTCGCGGCTTAACAGTTGTTCGCGTTCTTCTTCCGCCCGCTTACGTACGATGAATTGTCCAATCTGATTCCCGACGCTCCCAAACATCGCCAGCAAAGCATCGTCTGGCTTGCGAATCTTCGAACTGAAAAATTCCATTACGCCAAGAAACGTTTCATCAAACAAAATGGGAAATGCGAAGCCGCAGTGGAGTCCCTCCGCAACTGCAAAGGGGCCGCGGGGAAACTTATCTTCCTTCGTTACATCGGGAATCCAAACAGGTTTCCGCCTGGCCCAGACACGACCTGGCAAACCGTCGCCGCATGCAAATGTCAACGCGTCGGTCACCGATCTAAACTTTTGTACTTTCGCTGAGGAAGCAGGCCAGGTGTTTAGGCATCGCAGTACGCCCAATTGCTCGTCAGGCGTCCACATCGCGCCCACTTCCCAGTTGAGCGACTCACCGATTGTCTTCAGAATACGCAGCGTCGCGTCGCCGAGGGCGGGTGATTCAGCAAGTATTCGCGTGACAGCCAGGTTCGCGGCCAACCGGCGTTCGCTTTCATGCAGTGTCGCCATTACCAACCGCCGCTCTTCGACTGTGGCCGCGAGAAACATAAACATGACGGCGTTGGAACCAAGGAACACCTGCAGTATCAATAGCGAATCGTTAGGGGTTCTGCCGACAAAAGGGCCCACACCGCGAGCGGTGCCCGATATCGCAAACAACGAGACTACGATTGTCGCCAGAGTTACTCCGCGCTGGCCCAGACGAAATGCGGCCCACAGGAAGAAGGGCACCATGAGCCGAGCAAGCGGGTAAAACTTAAGGGGAATTGGCGCTGGTCCACCGAAGTTTGCCGTTGACGACACGGCCAGCAACGTTAGCAAAAGCGCCGCTTCAACGTAACGTTTGGTTGGCCACGGGCGAGGTTCAGTGCCCCAGGTCAACAGCAGCGGAGCCAGGACCAAGGCTCCCACAGCATCGCCGAGCCACCAGGTCAACCAGAGAGAGCTGAAGTCTTGCCAGCTTGCTGCGTGGCCCAGGCACAAACTAAAAGTTCCTATGCTGGCGCTCACCATCGTGCAGAGAAGCGCAGCCAACGAAAACTTGAAGACATCTCTGGCCCGATCAAAGGTCTTTTGAAAGTCCAGGAAGCGAAGTAACAGTCCGGCGGACAGCGCTTCGAGAGTGTTGCCCAAGGCAATGCCCGCCGCCGTCGCGACCGGCACCGGTGTAAAAAAGTTCGCGAGAAATGCTCCCAGAAGAATTGCGGGCCAGATCCGATAGCCAAATAATAAAACGGCAGCTATCGCGACGCCCGTGGGCGGCCAAACCGGCGATACGTTGGCGTGGATGAAAGCCAGCGCAAGCCCAAGCTTCGCGGCGCCAAAATAGACAGCCGTAACAACGGCCAGCCTTAGAGAGTGAAGTAAGTAACTGGAATTATTTGACGTGCCAAGAAAAAACATAGACCGGCGGTTGGGTAGGCTTGTTTCGTTACCATCAAGTTTACCGATCAAACTCACGGCACACCCCCGAGTACGAAAGAGTCACTGTTTTGATTGAGAGGCGGATCCAAGATGCCTGGGATTCCTCGGCCCCGGCATTTTGGCTTAAGGCAGCTAGCGTTTATATACACCTTATGCGCGTTAGCAGCAATGATTGCACGTTAGATATGACCACGTAAAAACTTGAAGCCTTGCGGCCTGCGCGATACCGCTAAGCCGCGAGCGCGAGAGCTTTTTTGGCAGTCTCCAGCCGCTTTGCCTCGACGCGGCTGCGTTGCTCCTCGGCGCGTAGCGTCAAACGTTCATAATCCGCCAGCTGCAGAGCAGGAGCATCTTTAGCGACGGCCGACAAAGCCAGCCACAAGGACCTTTTCCCTTCGATCCCAAGAGATAAAACTTCGAGGGATTCGAACAGGCGAAGGTCGCCGCCTGTAGGGTCGTCCAGACGTAGCTTAATTTGTGTAAACTTTTCTGTGAGCCAGGCAGACGCCTTTCGCGGGCGGCTCTCGGCGATATTCAGGCGGCCCATAATAGTCTGCAGTTCCTGACGATCAGCCGAGATATCGACTCGCAACCTGGAGAAGAACTCGGCTAGTGGCGTGCCGGCATGCGCGGCTTCCATTTGTTCCAGCAGTTCAACGGCGACGACTGAACCCGCGAGATGATCATTTAAATAAGTTGCGATGTGCTCGTTCGCCATGATTTTACCCAACCCCTGTATGTTCACTTTTTCATGATGCGCTCAATTAATTGTGAACTTAATATCGTTACTGCTTTCCGCCAGCTTTCGATCGTCGCTGTTGTAGGCGTTAACCTGCCAACGGTAGGTACCTTTCTCCAGCGGCTTATCGATAGCAAAAGACGTCCCTTCAAGTCGCTCATTGATGTAGGGAGAGGTGACACTCATCTCTTCAGGGTAAAGGCTAAATTTGTAATAGGCCGCATCCGGATAAGGCTCCCACTTCAACTCCAGATTTTGTGCACTTACTTTAGCGCCTGCTTTGGGATTGAGCAGTTTCAAATCCCCCTTAAAAAGATTGGTCGGCGAAACGAACAAAGTTTTATCCGGAGCGATCTCGTATTTGTTTGAACTGATACCGGCGATCCCCGTAGTTGCGAAGATAAAGGACTCGGTATCAAACACCCGCGCCAATAGCCCCTCATATACTTTTGGTTCAACGTCAGTAATTACATATTCGCCATCCTTGTCCGTCCTGGCTGTGTAGGTTTTCCCGCTACAGCCGCCTAAATATTGGTTGAATGTTTCGCATAGCTTGACCTCGATGTTCTCGACGGGTTTGCTGTTGTAGAAAACTTTTCCCTGTACGTTGCCTTTTCCCGGCGCCGGTTTGACTTTCTCAATCCCCGTTTCGGTATTTCCGGAATGAGCGGCGGAATCATTTGTAGCTCCGTTTGTCGATTGGGAGTTTTTGTTACCAACCTTGCAATTCGTCAACGAGATTGCTGCCACTACGAAGAAGCAACCAATCAGCCATTTAGTAGACATCATGCAATAAGCCTTTCCTTGTCTCGCCTTACTGAGTCAATTTTTCAAGATGATGCTGGAAATAATCGCGCCAACTGTCGGATAGGGCTTCGAGCTTTACAACCCGCCGCAACATTTCCACATCGTTTTTCTCAAACGCATACAGCCGAGTGATTTCAGCTACGGCGACTTGTCAAGAACTTCTTGAGAATATCCGCGCGTCCGAATTTGATGCCCAGCTTGTAGCAGGGCATTCGCGGTTCAGTGACCATTAACTCTGCTTCGCCAACCCGAAAGCGATCCCCAACGTTAACGGTTTCTTCCGCCAGTCCTTCTGTGGTGAAGTTTTCTCCAAACATACCGTGAGGCAACTGCATCTTAGGAAGTTCTGTCTTCCAATACTCATAGTGCTCGGCAGGGTACGCATATACGGCTTTGCTTACGCCGCCATGTACCGACAAATCGGCCTGCCGATCTCCATCGAGATTGAGAGTTCGGAGCATGACCGGACCGTCAACCGGTTCTTTGAAGATGCCGGTCATAATACTTTTGTCGTTCCAATTTACCTCGCGTGGCAGCGCGACATTTACAGAAATCAGTTTCATCGCAGTCACTGGTCAGTTTCCTCTGCAACATCAGTCTCTGCCTCCAGTTGATGATCGGTGCAGGCTAAGACAGATACTCAGCATCAAATTGGCTCTCGTGTGGAGTCTCTCGTTCATGTTCTTTCCGTTTCATCCCTACAACTTCAAGACAAGAATTCCTAACAGACTGCAAGGGCAGACCTACTGTTCCTTATCGCAATTGAAATTAGCATAACTCAGATCAGGCTAAACTTTCGAATTAGCTCCCACAGCGGAGCCAGGCTGGAAACATACAAATAGGGACGCGGTTGTCTTTCACAAGATGTGATCCTTTGGTCGCCGCTTCTTGTCCCAGGGATCGGCGAAATGAGGGTCAGCGCTATGGTCGTGAGGTTCCAGCGACAACATTTTCTTAATCGCCGGCGAATCACTTTTTTGAAACTCACTGACGCTGCCGGAAAATGCGATCTCCCCACGCTCGAGAACGATGACCTTTGTCCGCGGCAATTCGTCCATTGGGGCTTCGCTAATTGCAACTGTGCCGTTGGCCCTCTCCGCTGCATTGTAGGTTGCCAGGTAGGGAATTTCGTAAGGTTTCTTTGTCACGTAAATTGACGATACCTTGTTGACATCCCGCGCGCGTATGATCAAATCGAGCACCTGCACTGCGACGATCGGATCAAGACCCATGGTTGGTTCGTCGAAGAGCATAATCGAAGGCCAGCCAATTAAGGCGCGCGCAATCTCGAGTCTGCGTTTCATGCCACCGGAGAGTTCCTCGGGTAGTTTCTCCTCCTCGCCGGCAAGTCCGACAAAGTTAAGCACTTCCTTCACTGTCTTCTCGATTTGTTTTTCCGTCCAGCCATGTTCTTCAAGACGGTAGGCCGCGTTCTGATAAACGGTTAGGCCGGTGAAGAGCGAGTCCTCCTGGAAGACCATGCCCATGAGACCGCCGCGGATTGCTAACAGTTCCGATTCATCAAGGGTCTCAATCTCGCGGTCGGCTACAAAAATCTGACCCGAGTCCGGCTTCAACAAACCCATCGCCAGATGCAACAGAACCGACTTCCCGGAGCTTGATACACCGGTTAGAAAGATCATTTCGCCGCGGGCAAGTTGAAAACTAACATCGATGAGCGCCTTTGTATCGTCGAAGCTAATAGAGACATTGCGAAACTCGAGCGCGGGCGAAACGTCTTGTTCGTTTCCTTTGTTCATGATTGCAATAATAATTCATGTATGGCTTTAAAAGACACGCGAAGGCTGGCCTTGATCGTGCCCTGATTTCAGTTTCTCTCTTTAACCTCAGCGTTCCTTGTGTCACCGTGCTGAGCTATCGCTTTTAAAGATTCACCACGGAAAACGCAAACCGGGACTCCGGTCTTAGAGTGCGCTACCCCAAAAGGGAAGTGATAAAGAAAAACGCACACCGAATCGTAGGGTTCCCGCTAGTGCTAAGTCTTTGCATCTATTAAGTTCCCTTCGAAACTGCCAGATCCATCAAGAACGGCCACAGGCGGCGACGCGTGGCATGCCCGTTGCCAAAAGAGCATCACGGAGGCACTCAATGAAAAAACTAATCGCAACCCTTATTTCCGCAATAATTCTCAGTATGGCGGCTTTGCCGGTCGCGGCGCAGACACGTAGCCGCTGCGCTAATAGATCGACCTACAACGGTAGGTACGATAGCCGGTATGACAGCCGATACGATACAAATCGCGACGGCACGCGCCGAAGCGATTCTTATCGTAATGATAGCTATCGCAACGACTCTTCTTACAACCCTGCGTACAGCAACGACACATATCAATACGGCCAAAACCGTTCGGTCTGGGATCGACACCGGGACAAGATCACTACTGCGGGGGGCGCAGTTGGTGGTGCCCTGCTCGGCGGCTTAATCGGCGGCAAGAAGGGGGCGGTAATCGGTGCTGTTACCGGAGGCGCGGGAGCCGCTATCTACACTTACAAAGTGCGCGATAGATACAGGCGGTATTGAGATAGTTACCTACAGATTGAGCCTGGTCGCCGATTGAAAAATCGATGACCTTGTTTGGGGCCCGGATGCGAAGGGGAGAGCGCATCCGGGCTTCAACATTTTTCAGAAGTTTTCTGCCGCTTTGTTCAGGCATTAGAGTCTGGAGTCCACAGTCCACAGTTTGGAGTCGGGAGCTGCGGGTCGGATGCACGGTCTGGTCAATCGCGAATGTCGAGATTGTTAAAGTACGGCATGCCCATGAGGTAAGGTAGCGCGAGGCGCGCGCTACCAGTGCAAAGACAACGATTGATAGTACAGAACAGCTAACCCGAAGGTTACACCGGGAAAGTGAAGTTGGGCCTCACTTTTTCGTTCACGGCGTTTGGACAAAATCCCCGTCGTTCGCTTAAGGTATTCCTTTGTTTCAACCAAAGTACTAACCTTTCCTGACCGGCGCCCAGTTCGGTTTTCCCGTACTGATAAATGAGCCATCAACGTCTGCGAGCAAGAAAGCTCTTCGCAAAGCTTCTTCTAATCCTTGTGGGTTTTCTAATTGGGGGCATCATCGCGGAAGTTGCGCTACGAGCTGCGGGATATTCTTATCCGGAGTTCTATGCGCTTGACCAGTTGCGTGGCTACGCCCTTCGGCCGTGGGCGGAAGGTTGGTATCGCAAAGAAGGCGAGGTATATGTTCGCATCAATGGCGAGGGTCTTCACGATCAGGAACACTCGCTATCGAAATCTCCAGACACGGTAAGGATCGCGGTCGTTGGTGATTCCTATCCTGAAGGTTTTTCAGTCTCCCTGGAAGAGACGTTCTGGTGGGTGATGGGCATCGTGATGCTGGCCGTAACCACGAACAACGACATCACCGACAATATTCGAGCTTTAAAGAAGACTGATGAAATCCCTTACTTTATTTACCAGAACAATCAATTGAAGCTGGACGATTCATTCAAGAATTCCCGGACTTTTCGTTGGCGGCAGTCGGGAATCAGTCGCTGTGGCCGGTGGTTGCGCGACCATTCACGCGTTGTGCAAGCAATAATTCAGGGCCATCACGGTTTTAAGACTCTTCTGGCCTCATGGCGAGCCAGGCGGTCGGAAAAGGCGCAGCCTCAATTAGATCCTACCGGCCAAAACCGAGAAATTCTGCGAGAGAAGCCTGATCTACTTTCACGATCGGAAGAGTTGGGCACTGACAATCTCATTTACCTTGAACCGGCGAATGCGGTTTGGAACGACGCGTGGAGCGTAACCGAGGATTTGATTCTCGAATTTCGCAATGAGGTGAAGAGCCGTGGTGCGGGGTTTGTCGTCGTTACTCTCAGTAATGGTCCCCAGGTACTTCCCAGTCCGGAAGTCCGGGAAGGGTTCAAGCGACGGTTTGGCATAACAGACCTGTTCTATCCTGACGACCGGATCAAATTGCTGTGCGCGCGAGCAGGGATACCGGTGATCATCCTTGTTCCCGAATTGCAGGAATTTGCCCAACACAACAACATTTTCCTTCACGGATTCGGGGAGGATCTCGGTAATGGCCATTGGAATGCGACCGGCCATCGTGTGGCGGGCGAATTAATTGCAAAAAAAATTTGCGAAGGCGGCGTTCTCAAATAGCGCGGGAGGTAGAGTTCTGTTAGAAATAGACCAATCAACTGTTTCGGAGATCGGAATGCACTATTACGATAACGTACTTGGCTTGATCGGCCGCACACCGCTGGTCAAATTGAACCGTATGACGCGGGACATCAAGCCAGTGGTGTTAGCGAAAATGGAAAATCTGAACCCAGGCTTTTCGGTGAAAGACCGCATCGGCGTGTCGATGATCGAAGCTGCTGAGCGCGAAGGCAAGTTGAAACCAGGCGGAACGATTGTTGAAGCCACATCGGGAAACACGGGAATCGGGTTGGCCCTCGCTGCCGCAGTCAAGGGTTACAAATGCATTTTTGTTATGACTGACAAAGCGTCGGTGGAGAAGTCGCGTTATCTGAAAGCGCTGGGCGCCGACGTCGTGATTACTCCGGTTTCAGCCAAGCCCGGGACACCTGATCATTACGTTTCCACGGCCCAAAGAATTGCGAAGGAGACTCCGAATTCATTTTACCCTGATCAATATTCACACCCTGCAAACCCGGAAGCTCACTATCGCACGACCGGCCCCGAAATTTGGGAGCAAACCGAAGGCAAGATCACGCACTTCGTTGCCGGGATAGGAACGGGCGGCACAATTTCCGGCACAGGCCGATTTTTGAAAGAACAAAATCCTAAAATCAAAGTCATCGGTGCCGATCCTTACGGCTCGATTTTCAAGACTTACAAAGAGACTGGGAAGATCGTCGAGACTACGCCTTACCTTGTTGAAGGAATTGGCCAGGAAGTTGTACCGCCCAACGCGCATATGAAGTACGTGGATGAGGTAATCAACATTACGGATGGTGAGTCGTTTGAGATGTCGCGACAGTTGGGACGTACTGAGGGAATCTTCTGCGGTGGCTCGAGCGGAACGAATCTCGCGGCCGCGTTGCGAGTTGCACGTGATCTGGATCAAGACGCTGTCGTTGTGTTCATAGTTTGCGATACCGGGGAACACTACTTGACGAAGCACCATTCGGATGAGTGGTTGAAAGAGAAGCGTTTGCTTGAACCGCAGAAGATGACGGCCGGCTTGATCAGTGGAACTAAGGGCGTGAACGCGCCGCAATCATTGGTGTCGGTGGCGCCTCCGGACAAACTAAGCGAGGCGCTGGCGAAAATGAATGAGCTGGGCCTCACTCAAATACCGGTGCTTGAAGACGGTCGGCCAGTTGGCGCGCTCCGGGAAAACCGCGTGTTGGCGAAGGTGGTACGCAATCGCCATCTGCTGGATTCGCCGGTCAGCGAGGTCATGGAAGCAAGTTTCCCCACGGTCGATGTTGATGTCAGCGCCCAGGAGGTAATGCGGCGTCTCCAAACCAGTCCGGCTGTGCTGGTTGAAGAATATGGCCGCATCGTCGGAATCATCACGCGGCATGATGTGCTGGATCTGAAGTTAGGTATTACCGGGCCGCTGAGTTAGGGCTTTAGCGTGAAGTTACTTGTGGGCGGACTATTCACGCTCGTAAAAATGCGCCGTTAGGTTCTCACCAAGATCTCGGCAAGCGGTGCTCCGAAATCCTGCCAAATAATTCTCCGGCACAAACGCGTCAGCGCCTTCAATCGTCAATGGAACTTCAGTAACGATCCACTTCTCGATATAGGGAAGAAAGGATCGATAGACTTGTTCGCCGCCGATCACGAAGAGATCGCCTTTCAAATCGTTAGCCATCGAAAGAACTGATTCAACGTCTCGAACCACAACGACGCCGTCTTGCGGTGCGATCTCAGCCTTGCGGCTCAAAACGATATTCAGACGATTCGGCAAGGGTTTCTTCAGTGTGAGCCAGGTTTTGTATCCCATCACGCAAGCGTTACCCGTAGTCGTTTCCTTGAAAAATTTCATGTCGGCGGAGTAATGCCAGGGCAGCTTCCCGCCTTTGCCAATCGCACTGTTTCTATCTACTGCGACGATTCCGATGATCATGAAAGCAGGACAGACATTCCTGTCTGTAATTTCTCTTCAACAAAAAAAATACGACAGACAGGAATGTCTGTCCTACACTGCCACCGCGGCGGCGATTTTTCCGTGAGATCGATAACCCACTAGCTTGAGATTCTCGTAGCGCATTGCCAGCAAGCCTTCAAGCCCGCGCAGCCGCCCGGCTTCGTCGAGGATTTCCAGTTTTGGAAGCGGATAAGGCTCGCGCGACAGCAGTTCATTCACCTGCTCAAAATGGTTCTGATAGATATGATAATCGCCCAGCGCATAAACAAACTCACCAACCTCGAGTCCGCAAACGTGCGCGACCATGTGCATAACACCTTCCACCTTAAACTGAAACAATGTGTGGCAAGGTGGTAAATCAACTTTGTCTGCCTGGCGCGGGTCCCAACCAGAGACTATCAAGCGCCGTGAATTCGGATTACGCTCAATCTCCTGAATGAGCTTCGCGATCTGATCCACACCATTGCGCTTCGGATAATCACCTCCGAAGGAGCGCCAGAGATAACCGTAAACCGGACCGAGATCACCCGCTTCCCGCTCGAAGCGTCGAGTGTGTTCCTCATCGGCCCACTCGGCCCAGATGTCTACGCCTTTCGCGCGCAAGCTCGCTTCATTAGTATCTCCGGAAAGAAACCAAAAGAGTTCTTCGGCTATCCAGCGAAAGGGAATCTTCTTCGTTGTTACGATCGGAAATCCGTCGCGCAGGTCAAATCGCGTTTGGTATCCGAAGTGCGAAATCGTGCCGACTCCAGTACGGTCGTGGTGTTCATGGCCCTGCGCGAGAATTGATTTCAGCAGATCGTGATATTGTTTCATCGAATGAATCAGACAGGATTAACAGGATTTACAAGAACCAGAGATTGAACAGTTAGGGTGTCCCTTACGCGATTGCTTCTTCTTCATCGCCTTTATGGGAGTTTTCTGTACGCGTTGTCAACTTGATGGGCTTTGGTCGTTCTTGTAAATCTTGTGAATCCTGTCTATCGATTGTATTAAGGTGCAGTATAACTTCGCTCAAGCTCATTAAGTAAGCATGAAACAATACAATCTCTGTTTTCTTGGCTTCGGCAATGTTGGACGGGCGCTGGCGCGTCTTTTAGTTGCCAAGGCGTCCGAACTACGAGAACTGTACGGCCTCGAATATCGCGTCACTGGAGTTTCCAGCCGGCGGATCGGTTGGCTTATCAGACCTGACGGGTTTGACGTGTCCAGGCTTCCTTCGAATACCTTCGCCGAGCATTCGGCAGCTGCAAACAGTATTGGCGATTGGCTGCGTCAGGCGCGACCTGATGCCGTATTTGAGACTACTTCGCTTAATCCGGATTCCGGCCAACCGGCCATCGACTATCTGCGCGCGGTTTTAGAGGCCGGTGCGCACGCAATAACCGCAAACAAGGGCGCGCTCGTTTACGGGTATCCTGAACTGACTGAACTGGCACAGACGAAGGGCAAGCGGTTTCTTTTTGAGTCAACTGTGCTCGACAGCGCGCCGGTCTTTTCGCTTTTCCGTGAAACGCTTCCGGCTGCCAGGCTGCGCGCCTTCAGCGGAATCTTTAGCTCGACTACCAACGTGATCATCGAAACGATGGAGGCAGGCCGTTCATTTGACGAAGGATTGAAAGCGGCGCAGGAACTTGGCGTGACTGAAACCGATCCTAGCCACGATATTGACGGTTGGGATTCCACAGTCAAAGCGTGCGCAGTTGCAAGCGTGCTGATGAACATGCCGCTGAAACCCGACGAGATAAGCCGGGAAGGAATTCGCGATCTCAGCCCCGGGAAAGTGCAGGCCGCGCGCGCAGAGGGCAAACCCTTTAAACTTGTGGCGAGGGCGAAATTAGCCGGAGATGGAAAGCTCGCTGCGACCGTGCGGCCCGAGCAGATGCTGTTCAGCGATCCGCTCGGAAACGTCAGAGGAACTTCGCTGGCGATTCATTTTGAGTTAGATATGTTGCCGGGCCTAACCATCATCTCTCACCGTCCGAATTTGCAGAGTACTGCGTACGGAATGCTGGCTGATTTTATCAATGCGGTTCGAAAATGAGTCCAAAGTCCAATGTCCAAAGTCCAACGTCCGGAAGAGCCATGTAGTTTAAAGTACAACCTTCAGGTTGCTTTGCTGCGAAGGACGCAAGCTGAAGCTTGATGAACTCTGAGCTACATGGGTCTTCCGGACTTTGGACATTGGACATTGGAC
>WNFV01005727.1_pt1 | contig 18048 bp, 17 predicted proteins | sample 5400101 | NCBI WGS metagenome assembly WNFV01 (sample SAMN13153361, study PRJNA577476) | soil metagenome | isolation source: 115 cm soil or saprolite under grassland replicate 1 | place: USA:California | collected 2016-06-15
GATCACTCTCGAGACCTCCCGCCCGTAATATTTCATCTCGTGATCGCAGTCCGTCAGCCCGTAAACGGCCTCGTCCTTCTCGAGCCGGTCCTTCTCGAACGACAGTCGCTCGATCAACTCGTCCAGCTCTGTTCGCAGGACGAACGCGATGTCGCGTACACCGAGAAACCGGCTGCACTGCGGGCAATGGACCTCTTCGCTGCCGTCGTCGGGAATACCGTCGATGACGAACTGCCGCTCGCAGCGTGGGCATTCGAAGACTTCCGGGATCATGGCCGGTTGCGAGTGTACGCCGTAACCCTTTCCGCGCGCCCGATGCCCCGTCCTCAAATGGCGTCACTTTCCGGCACGGCAGCCGTTATACTTTCGCGCTCTTTCGAACGACTGGGAGGTCGTTCAATGGTAGGACAACTGGCTCTGGACCAGTGAATCGGGGTTCGAGTCCCTGCCTCCCAGCCATCCGCGGCGCGGGCCGGATCTTCTTCTCGCTTGCATTCGCGCTTCCCCTCGTGCCTCATCCCCTTTTCGGACAGTCTTCGCCCGCGCCGGAGACGACCGCCCCCCCGTCGATCCAGGACAACAGCTTTCTGATGGAAGAGGCGTACAACCAGGAGGAGGGAGTGGTCCAGCACATCAACGCGTTCCAGCGGATGCGCGGAGGCGATTGGGTCCAGACGTTTACGCAAGAGTGGCCGGTTCCGCGGCAGGCGCACCAGCTGAGCTTCACTGTCCCGTATCAGCGCGTCTCCGGCGAGACGGGCACGCACTCCGGCCTCGGCGACCTCGCCGTCAACTATCGCTATCAACTCGCAGGAAGCGGAGAGACGAAGTTCGCCTGCACGCCTCGGCTCACGGTCCTCCTCCCGACTGGAGACGAGGAGAGAGGCCTCGGCACGGGCGGCGTCGGATTCCAGGTCGTCATCGCGGCCAGCACCGTTCTCTCGAGCCGCATCGTCACGCACACGAACGTCGGAGCGACCTACACCGGATCCGCGCGGAACGAGCGCGGCGAGAAGGCCAGCCTCACCACGGCGAACGCGGGCCAGAGCTTCATCTGGACCGTGAGCCCGACCTTCAATGCGATGCTCGAGACAGTCTGGCTCCAATCGGAGTCCGTGACTGGTCCCGGCCGAGCGAAGCGCGAGAACTCTTTCTTCGTGAGCCCGGGAATCCGCTGGGCGTACAACGCAGCGGGTGGGCTCCAGATCGTCCCGGGAATCGCATTCCCGGTCGGCGTCGGCGCAAATCGCCACGAGGGCTCGGTCCTTCTCTACCTTTCCTTCGAGCACCCGATGTGGAGGGCCCGCGGCAGACCGTGACGTAGGATTCCGCCGTGATCGCGCTCCCGAAGAGAAGGCTCGGTCGGCAAGGACTCGAGGTCTCGGCGCTCGGTCTGGGCTGCATGGGGATGAGCCAGTCCTACGGCGACGCCGACGAAGCGGAGTCGATCGCGACGATTCACCGCGCGCTCGACCTCGGAGTCACGTTCTTCGACACGGCCGAGGTCTACGGCCCCTTCACCAACGAGGACCTGGTCGGGCGCGCCCTGGCAGGAAGGCGACACGAGGTCGTGATCGCCACGAAGTTCGGCTTCCGCATCGTGGATGGCAAGCCTGCGGGCGTCGACAGCCGTCCGGAGCACGTGCGGGAGGTGGCGGAGGCGTCGCTCTCGCGGCTCCGAACCGATTCCATCGACCTGTTCTACCAGCATCGGGTCGATCCCGCGGTGCCGATCGAGGACGTCGTCGGAGCGATGGCGGAGCTCGTGCGTGAAGGCAAAGTGCGCTTTCTCGGCCTTTCCGAAGCGGGTGAAGAGACAATCCGCCGCGCGCACGCGGTGCATCCGATCTCGGCTCTTCAGAGCGAGTACTCGCTCTGGGAACGGAACCTGGAGCCGCGGATCATCCCGCTCCTCTCCGAGCTCGGCATCGGACTCGTCCCCTTCAGCCCGCTCGGCCGTGGTTTCCTCTCCGGGATGGCGAAGCGCTCCGAGGAGTACCCGGAAGACGATTTCCGGCGCGGCGATCCCCGCTTCGCCGGCGGGAACTTCGACGCGAACATGCGCGCCGCAGCCTCCGTTCGCGAGCTGGCGACACGAAAGGGGGCGACTCCCGCCCAGGTTGCGCTCGCGTGGCTGCTGCACAAGAGCGATGACATCGTGCCGATCCCCGGCACGAAACGGCGGCGATATCTCGAGGAGAACGTCGGCGCCGCCGCACTCGCGCTCTCTCCGTCCGAAGTTGCCGAGCTCGATTCCGCGCTCGCGCCGGATAAGGTCGCCGGCCCCCGCTACAACGAGCGGCTGATGGCGCTCGTCGACCGGTGAACAGGGAGTGGTGATGGACGCTCACGAGCTGACCTCGAAGACCTGCATCCCGTGCCGCGGCGGGATCCCCCCGCTGACGGAAGAGAAGGCGCGTGACTACGCGGCCGCCACGCCCGCCTGGGCGCTCCTCGAGAAGGGCACCCGCCTCGTCCGCCGCTTCGAGTTTCGCGACTTCCGGGCCGCCATGGAGTTCGTCAATCGCGTCGCGGACCTCGCCGAGGAAGAGGGCCATCACCCCGACATCGCGATCCACTGGAACAAGGTCGAGCTGACTCTCTGGACGCACAAGATCGGTGGGCTCCACGAAAACGACTTCATCCTCGCGGCGAAGATCGACCGCCTTCTCGAGGAGCCGTCGGGAAGCGGCGTGACCGCGGGGTAGACCCGGCTATTCCTTCTTCCCGGGCAGGATCACGAGGACGAGGCCGACGACGGCGGCGCCGAGAGAGAGCCAGCGAGCCGTCTCCCACGCGTCCTTCTTTTTTCTCTCCTCGCTCGAGACCGCCGCCTTGATCTTCCCCTCGGCCGTGTCGTAGGCGCTCCTCTGGATGCCGGCGAACGCGAATCCCGCGAGCCCGACTAAGAGGACCACGATTCCGAGGCGTCGATTCAGTCAGTACCTCGGCATCCTGGGGTCGATCTGCTGCGCCCAGCGGTCGATTCCGCCGGCGAGGTTGCGCACCTTGCGGAAGCCCGCGTCGCGCAGGAACTGCACCGCCTTGGCGCTGCGACCCCCCATCTTGCAGTGCACAACGATCTCGTCCGCGGTCGAGAGCCGGTTCAGGTTCTGCGGCAGCGTCCCGAGCGGGATCTTCACCGACTCCGGAAAAGCACAGATGGCGAACTCGTGCGGCTCGCGGACGTCGACCAGGACGAAGTCCTCGCCCCGGTCGCGCATCGCTTTCAAGTCCTGGACGGTGATCTCGGGGATTCCACTCGAGTTTGCTCGGGCAGCGGCCGCCTCCTGCGGAATGCCGCAAAACTGCTCGTAGTCGATGAGCCGCGTGACCGTCGGATTCGGGCCGCAGACGACGCAGTTGGGATTCTTCCGGAGCTTCAGCTCCCGGAACCTCATCGAAAGAGCGTCGACGAGGAGGAGCCTTCCGACCAGAGAATCGCCGCTTCCGAGTGCGAGCTTGATGGTCTCGGTCGCCTGGATGACGCCGAGGAGCCCGGGCAGGATCCCCAGAACTCCCCCTTCCGCGCACGACGGGACGAGGCCGGGCGGCGGGGGTTCGGTGTAGAGACACCGGTAGCAGGGCCCCTTCTCCGCCCAGAAGACCGAGGCCTGCCCTTCGAACCGGAAGATCGACGCGTATACATTCGGCTTTCCGGTCAGGACGCACGCGTCGTTCACGAGGTAGCGCGTCGGAAAGTTGTCCGTCCCGTCCGCGACGATGTCGTACTCGCGGAAGATCTCGAGCGCGTTCGAGCTGTCGAGCCGCGTCTCGTAGGGGACGACCTGGACGTTCGGATTGATGTCCCGGATGCGCTCGGCCGCGGCCTGGAGCTTGGGCCGACCGACGTCGGAGGCTCCGTAGAGGATCTGGCGCTGGAGGTTCGAGTCGTCGACGACGTCGAAGTCCACGATCCCGATCGTTCCGATCCCCGCGGCCGCGAGGTAGACCGCGAGCGGCGAGCCGAGACCTCCCGCGCCGATCGCGAGCACACGCGCGCTCTTCAGCTTTCTCTGGCCGTCGATTCCGACCTCCGGCATGATCAGGTGGCGCGAATACCGCCGGATCTCCTCGTTCGACAGGTCCTCCGCGCCCCCCGCGATCGACGGCACGATCGAGAGCGAGTCGGTTTCCGCGAGCTCTGTCCCCTCCTTATCGAGATATCGGACGTCCTCGTCGTTCTTGTAGAAGTTCACGAACGAGCGGACTTTTCCTCGATCGTCGTAGAGGTGTTTTCGGAGCTGCGGATGCCGGGCGACGAGCTCTTCGAGCGCGGCGGCGACCGTGGCGGCTTCGACGTCGATCGAGGCGGCGCCGTCGGCATACGGCCGCAAAGGCGTGGGCAGAAAAATGCGGGCCATCTCGTTTACCTACGTCTCCTCTTCGAGGATCGGTTCCCTCTCGAACTCCCCGGTCTCCTCCGAGAGCGTCCAGGCCGTGACGTCGCCGGCTCTCCCGGCGGCCACGGCGCACACAACATAATGGAAAAAGGGGAAGGCGTGCTCCCGATCGTACGCGGAAGGGGCCGCGGGATGGTCGGGGTGAGAGTGGTAGAAGCCGAGCAGCGCGAGGCTCTTTTCCGACGCCAGCCGCTCCACGCGAAGGTAGTCCTGAGGGGAGATCTCGTAGCGCCGCGCGCGCTCGGTTCGGATGTTGTCGATCCTCTCGAGCTCGACGACTTTAGCCGGATCCCCCTTCCGACCGAGAAGGGCCCCAACGCATTCCTCCGGATAAGTATCGCGGCCGTGCGCGCGGATCTCCTCGAGAAGTATCTTCGCCACCGAGATCACGCTTCCCTCCAGAGCTCTCCCGAGAGGTATTTGCCTCCGCCGTCGGGCAGAACCGTGATGATCGTCGCCGATTCCGGCGCCTCGCGGGCGACCCGGAGCGCCGCGGTGACGTTCGCGCCCGAGGACGGGCCGACGAATACGCCTTCCTCCTTCGCGAGCCGGCGGCACATCGCGTAGGCGTCGTCCGTCGCGATCTCCAGGCGCGCGTGCGCGAGCGTCGGGTCGTAAATCGGCGGAACCATCGCCGAGGCCATGTGCTTCATCCCTTCGAGGCCGTGGAGCGGGGCGTCGGGCTCGACCGACACGCAGCGAATCGAAGGGTTCTTCTGTGTCAGAAAACGTGTTGTGCCGACGAACGTCCCGGAGGTTCCGAGACCGGCGACGAAGTGAGTCAGGCGGCCCCCGGTCTGCTCCCAGATCTCCGGGCCGGTCGTCTCGAAGTGCGCCCGCCAGTTCGCCGCGTTCGAGTACTGGTCCGGATAGAAGTACAGATCCGGGCGCGCGGCCGCGAGCTGGCGCGCCTTGCGGATGGCGCCGTCCGTTCCTTCGAGCGGGTCCGTCAAAAAGAGCTCGGCGCCGTACGCGCCGAGGATCCCGCGGCGCTCCGCCGACGCGTTCGCCGGCACGCACAGTGCGACGCGGAACCCGAGGGCACGGCCGATCATCGCGTCGGCGATGCCCGTGTTTCCCGACGTCGCCTCGAGGATCGTCTTGCCGGGCGAGAGCGCGCCCCGGTCGATGCCGTCCAAGATCATCGCCCGCGCGGGGCGATCCTTCACGCTGCCTCCCGGGTTCAGGTGCTCGGCCTTCGCGAAGAGCCTCAACCCCGGGAATCGCGACGCGATCCGATCGAGCTCGAAGAGCGGCGTGCGGCCGATCGCCGCGACGAGGTTCATGGGGTCAGGTCTCCACTTGCCACATTGGGGGTCAGGTCTCCACTTGCCACATTGGTGAGCTCCAGCCGAAGAGTCGAACCAGTTCGATGGATGCGGAAAGCTCCGAAGCCGCTCTTCTCGACGACCGGGCGCACCAGCGTGTCCACCTCCGCCACCGTGAACCCGTGATCCCGCGACAACGCGCGCTGCATCCGAACCGGCATCCGGAGGAACCCCCAGACGGCGCCGCGGTCGCGGCGGATCGCCCCCTCCGGCGCATGGGGGTCCATCTCGTAGATCCAGAAACGCCCTCCCGGGACGAGCGCCCGGCGCACCGCGGCCAACCCTTTCTCCGGCTCCTCCCAGTGGTGGAACGAAAGAACCGTGAGCGCGAAGTCGAACTCGGAGGAAAACCCGGATTCCTCGATCATGCCGAGGCGAAACTCCACGTTCGACCCAACGAAACGCCTCCGGGCCGACCGCAGCATCGGCTCGGAGGCGTCGAGGCCGACGACGCGGACGTTCGGCCGCGCGGCAGCGATCAAATGATCGAGTTTCCCGCCGCCGCACCCGACGTCGAGGAGATGGCCCTTCTCGATCGGAACCTCGGCTGCGATGCGCCGGTGCATCGGCTCGACCGAAGGCTCCGCCCACAAGCGATAGAAGAACGACTTGATCGCGCCGAACTTCTCCGGCGCGGCGCCTTTCAGGTTCATCCCTCGGAATTCTCTATGATCCGGGCGATGGCGGAACTCCGCCGGCAGCTCGACACGCGGGACCTCGTCCTCATGAACGTCGCGGCGATTCTCTCTCCGCGGTGGATGGCGTTCGCGGCGGCGTCGGGCCCTTCCTCCATCGGGCTGTGGGTGACTGCGAGCGTCTTCTTTTTCGTGCCGAACGCCCTCTGCATCACTGCACTGTCCTCGGCGTTTCCGCAGGAGGGGGGTCTCTACGCCTGGTCCAAGCGCGCGTTTGGCGACGTCCACGGGTTCGTCACAGGCTGGTCTTACTGGATGAGCAACGTCTTTTATTACCCGTCGCTGGCGCTCGCGACGGCGGGCATGGGCCTGTACATCTTCGGCACACGCTACGCGCAACTGGAGCAGAGTCATGTCTATGGCCTCACCGCCTCGCTCGCGCTCCTCCTGATCGCGATCGTCGTCAGCGTGATCGGCTGGCAGGCCGGGAAATGGATCCAGAACCTGGGCGGGCTCGGCAACTGGCTCCCGATCGTCTTTCTCATTCTGATCGCCGTCCTCGTCTTGATCCGTTTCGGCCCCGCGAATCCGATCCGCCTCGGACTCCTCTTTCCGCGCTTTTCCGAGCTCGGACTCATTCTCGTCTTCTCCAAGCTCTGCTTCGCTTTCGCGGGGTTCGAGCTCGCACCGATCGTCTCGGAAGAGATCGTCGAGCCAAGGAAGACCCTGCCCCGCGCGATCTTCATCTCCGCGGCGTCGATCGCGTTCGTTTACATCGTGGGAACCCTGGCTCTCCTGGTCGCTCTCCCGACGGCCCAGACCTCGATCGTCACCGGCATCAACCAGGCCGTCACGACGGCGGGCGCGCGAGTGGGGCTGGAATTCCTCGGAACACCGACGGCGCTTCTGATGGCGATCGCGGGACTCGGAGGCCTGGCCGCCTGGTTCGCCGGCAGCGGGCGGCTCCTCTTCGTGGCCGGCCTCGACCGGTATCTCCCTCCCGCTTTCTCGAAGATCCATCCGCGCTGGAATACTCCCGCCGTCGCCCTCGTCGCGCAGGGAGCCGTTGCGGTCCTGTTGACTTTCCTCGCAACGGTCGGGACCTCCGTTCAGAATGCCTACCTCTTCTTTGCCGATCTGACGACCATCCTCGCGTTCGTTCCCTATCTCTACATGTTCGCGTCGTGCATTGCCCTCTCGCGAGAGACCGCGCGAGCGCCCGGAGCGATTCCCATTCCGGGGGGACGCGCGGGAAACGTCATCGCGAACGGGTCGGGCTTTCTCATGACCGCGCTCGCGATCGTGCTGTCGTGCATCCCGCCGCCGGAAGAGACCCACAAGCTGCTCCGGGTCGTGCTCCTCGTCGGCGGCGCGGCGATGTTCATCGGGGTCGGGTTCGGCCTGTACACGATCGCCTCGAGACCGGAGCGGCGGGCATGAGGCGGACGGCGTGGATCGCGGTCGTCCTGCTGCTGCCGGCGTCGCTGGCGCTCGCGACCAGCCTCGACGATCTGCGAGCCGCGCTCGAGAAGCTCCGTGCACGGGAAGCGATTCGCGCACGGATTACCCAGGAGAACAAGGGCGAGTTCGAGGAGGACGGACAGAAGCGGACTCGGCAGGGACGCGCGACCATCGTCGCCGAAGACGGCGGAGCGGGTCAGCCGCTCCGGCTGGTGTACGACGACGCCGTCCTGACGCAGGCCGCGCGCCAGCAGGCCGGCCGGCGCGACTCGAGAGGTCCGGCCGACGCGGTGCGCGACCTCGACGCCCTGCGGGTCCTCGACCTGCTTCGCTCGGCGGAGAAGCTCCTGGAAGACCTGGCCGGCGCGCAGCTCGTCTCCGAGAAAGCAGACCGGAGCGCCGGCGGCGCGAGGGTTTTGGAGCTCACGCTCCGGGCGCCGCAGGGAATCGACCAGGAGAAGGGATTCAAAGTCGCGCGGACGGCGAAGATCTGGATCGACGGCGAGGCGAATCCGGTGACATCCGAGGTCACGACGCACACGGAGGTGCGCCGCCTGATTTTCAAGGTGCGGTTCGACACCACTGAAAAGAACGCGTTCGCGGTCGCCGCTCACCGGCTCGTGACAAGGCACCGCGAAACCGAGAACCGATGGAAGGCATCGATCTTCGCCGAAGGCTCGAACCGTTCCGTGACGGAGGTCGAAGTCGTGGAGTAGCGGGGTCAGGTCTCCACTTGCCACATCCGGGGTCAGGTCTCCACTTGCCACTTCCCGGCCCCCAATGTGTCACATGGAGACCTGACCCCACTCTGTCCTCTGGTAAATTTCCGCCGGAGGTCATTCCTTGCTTCCCGAATTCCGCAACGAGCTTCTGACCGATTTCTCTCTCGATTCGAACCGCAGCGCCTTCCGCGCCGCCCTCGCGCGAATCGAATCGCGCCTGCCGATCGAGGGGAAGAACAGGATCGGCGGCAAGCCCGTCGGCGCGGCGAAGCATTTCGTGTCGGTCAACCCGTGCGATCAGAAGCAGGTGATCGGCCGGTTCCCGCAGGGGACGAAGGAAGACGCCGAGCGTGCGGTCGAAGCCGCGGCCGCCGCGTTTCCCGCATGGTCACGCGTGCCGCCCGAGGAGCGCTCGGCGCTTCTGCTGCGCATTGCGGCAGTCTTTCGCCGCCGCAAGCACGAGTTCTCCGCGATGATGGTTCTCGAAGAGTCGAAGTCCTGGGCCGAGGGCGACGCGGACACAGCGGAGGCGATCGACTTCTGCGAGTTCTACGCTCGCGAGATGGAGCGGCTCGCGCAGCCGCAGCCGCTCACACCGTACCCGGGCGAGAAGAACGAGCTCGAGTTCATCCCGCTGGGCGTGTGCGCGGTCATTCCGCCATGGAACTTTCCGCTCGCGATCCTGACCGGGATGACCGCCGCCGCTCTCGTCACCGGCAACACCGTCGTCTTGAAGCCCTCTTCCGACGCGGCGGCGATCGCAACTATGTTCGTCGAAGCGTGCGAAGAATCGGGCGTCCCCGACGGTGTCCTGAACTTCGTCACCGGCCCCGGATCCACCGTCGGTAACACGCTCGTCGAACACCCGAAGACCCGGATGATCGCCTTCACCGGCTCGCGCGACGTGGGTCTCCAGATCAGCGAGAAGGCGGGCCGCGTCACGAACGGCCAGCTCTGGATCAAGAGGGCGATCCTGGAGATGGGGGGCAAGGACTTCATCCTGGTCGACGAGACCGCGGATCTCGAGGAGGCCGCGAGCGGGATCGTCGCCTCCGCCTTCGGGTTCCAGGGGCAGAAGTGCTCGGCCTGCTCGCGGCTGATCGTCCACGAGAAAATCCACGACGAGCTTCTCGAGAAGATCGCCGCGAAGACGCGCGCTCTGACCGTCGGCGACGTTCGCGACCCGGACAACTCCGTCGGCGCGGTGATCAATGCAGGCGCGCAAAGGAAGATCCTCGACTACGTCACCCTCGCCCGCCGGGAGGGACGGATCGTGGTCGGAGGCGAGGCGGGCCCGGGCGACGGCTTCTTCGTGATGCCCACGATCGTGGACGGCGTCGCGCGGGGCGCCCGTCTCGCTCGCGAAGAGATCTTCGGTCCGGTTCTCGCGGTCCTGACCGTGAAGGATTTCGACGAGGGGATCGCGGTCGCCAACGACACCGAGTACGGCCTGACCGGCTCACTCTACTCGCGCGACCGCAACCGGCTGGCCCGCGGCAAGCGGGAGCTCTTCTGCGGCAACCTCTACCTGAACCGCAAGTGCACGGGAGCGCTCGTCGGCGTGCACCCGTTCGGCGGCTTCAACATGTCCGGCACCGACTCGAAGGCCGGCGGTCGCGAGTATCTCTACCTCTTCACGCAAGCGAAGGCGATCTCCGAGAAGCTCTAGCCGCCAGCGAAAAAAGGAGGAGGCATGTTCGGACTCTTCGGTCTCGTCGTCCTCGTCCTCGACGTCATCGCGCTCGTCTCGCTTCTGAAGAGTTCGGCGGACAGTGGAACGAAGATCCTCTGGGCGCTTCTCATCATCCTGTTGCCCGTCATCGGGATGATCCTCTATTTCCTGATGGGTCCCGGCCGCCGGAAAGTGATCTGACGTCGGCGGCGCGATGAAGCCCATTCCGATCCCCGCGCCCTCCCGCCGCTTCGACAACGTCGGATTCTCCGAGATCGTCCAGGTGCGCAACCGCGTGATGGAGCTGCTCGCCGCAGGCCACAAGGTCCACCGCTTCGAGGGGGGCGAGCCGTACATGACCACTCCCGAGACCATCAAGCGGGCGATGGAGAATGCGCTCGCCCGGAACCAGACTCGCTACGCTCCCTCTTCAGGGATTCCGGAGCTGCGGAGCGCAATACTGGAGAAAGTCCGCGCGAAGAACCGGATCCCGGCGGACGAGGAAAGCCCGATCGTCGTCAACGGAGGGATGCAAGGCCTCTTCGCGGCCTTTGCGACCCTGCTCGATCCCGGCGACGAGGTCCTGATGTTCTCCCCCTACTGGACTCCGGTCACGGACCTCGTGACCTGGAACGGCGGCGTTCCCGTTCTCGTTCCGACCGAACGGGCGCGAGAGAGAGGTCTCTCGGCCTCTCTCGCGCGCTCGGTCACGCCGCGCACGAAAGTCCTCTATTGGAATTCCCCGAACAACCCGACCGGCGACGTGTTCGCGCACCGCGAGATCGAGGAGATCTGCGCGTTCATCGCGGGGAGCGGCCTCGCGATGATCTCCGACGAAGCATATGAGGACCTCATCTACGAAGGGGAACCGCACGTGTCGCCGGCGTCGCTTCCGGGAATGTCCGACCGGACGGTCTCGGTCTTCACGCTGTCGAAGACCTATTCCATGACCGGCTGGCGGGCCGGCTACGTCATCGCTCCGGAGCGCTACCAATCGCCAATCCGAACGGCGGTCCTGTACTCGACCAACGGCGTCTCGACCCCGACCCAGTGGGCCGCCCTCGAGGCGCTATCGATGCCGCCGGAATTCCTCGAAGATTGGAAGGCGGGATACCGCCGCCGCCGCGACCGGCTGGCCGCGGGACTGCGCGCCGCCGGATTCGAGGTCGAGACGCCGCGGGCCGCGCTCTATCTTTTTCCGAAGATTCCCGCGTCGCTCGGCGCCGACTCCCGAGTCGCGGCGGCGTCGCTTCTCGATACCGCCCGCGTCGCGACCGTGCCGGGGCTCGTCTTCGGACCGGAGGGAGAGGGTCATCTGCGCTTCTCGTTCTCGGTGCCGGAGGAGGCGATCGCCGCAGGCGTGGAGGCTCTGCTGAGGGTCAGGTCTCCACTTGCCACATCCGGGGTCAGGTCTCCACTTGCCACATGACAATTCACAGTAGCGAGTACATGTGTCGAGACCTCTTCGGCTGGAGTTCCCGGGAGCGCTGTACCATGTCACCAGCCGGGGCCATGAACGCGGACCGATCTTTCGCGACGCCGCCGATCGCCGTCATTTCCTGAACCTTCTCGCCTCCGTCATCCCCGATCAGGCCTGGCTCCTCCACTCGTATTGCCTGATGGGGAACCACTACCACCTTCTGCTGGAAACGGCTCGCGCGACGCTCTCCAGGGGGATGCATGCTCTCAACGCTCGTTACTCCCAACACTTCAACTGGCAGCACGGCCGGGCGGGTCACGTATTCGAGGGTCGCTTCAAAGCCATCATCGTTCAGAAGCAGCCGCATTTGCTCGAACTCCATCGGTACATCGTCCTGAATCCGGTCCGCGCAGGCCTGGTCCGTCGCCCACACGACTGGCCGTGGAGCAACTACCGGGCGACGTCTGGAGCGATCGGCCCGCCCCCGTGGCTCGAAGTCGGCGCAACTCTCTCGCTGTTCGCCGCTTTCGGTTCCGGGGCAAACGGCGCGTACGTTCGGTTCGTCGCCGACGGCGCTCTGCGGCCGGGCTCGCCGCTGGAGCGGGTCCGTCGACAGATCTACCTCGGCGACCGGCGATTTCTCGAGGAGATGGCGGAACATGCAGAGCAGCACCGGCCAGGTCACGAGATCCCGGCCGCCCATCGAATACCCTCGGTCCTCGAAATCGATGAGATCGTCAGACTCGTCTCGAAGGAATGGGGTGTGCCCGCCGACGAGCTCCTCGGACGGGAGGCCGGCGATGCAAAGCTCGCCGCGATCTACCTCTCGCGCAAGCTGTGCGGCAAATCCGCCCGTGAAGTCGGAGATGCGTTCGGGGTCAAGAGAGGACGGGTCGGGAACGTCATGGTTGAAATGCAGAGGAGACGACGAGCCTATCTGCGAAGGCGCGCCGAGAACCTCGTCGCCGATCTCGAGGCGAGTCGAAAGGCGACGTGAACGAGAGCGGGTGGCAAGTGGAGACCTGACCCTCTGTGTGGCAAGTGGAGACCTGACCCTATCTTCGGTAGGCCTCGGGGCGCCGGTCCTCCAGCGCCGGGAATCGGGCGCGCAGCTTTTTCACGACCTCGGGATCCACATCGCAGAAGAGCGTCTGCTCCCGCTCGTCCGCTTCGACGATCGTCTCGCCCAACGGGCCGATCGCCGCGGAATCGCCTGCGTAGTGGAGACCGTTGCCGTCGCCGGCGCGGTTGACTCCGATGACGTAAGCCTGGTTCTCGATCGCCCGCGCGCGCAGGAGGGCCCGCCAGTGCTCGCGGCGCTGGTCGGGCCAGTTGGCGACGACCACAAAGAGATCCGTGTCCGCTGCCGCGATGCGGAACGGCTCGGGAAAGCGCAGGTCGTAGCAGACGAACGGAGTCACCCGTACGCCGTCGATCTCCGCCGTCACCACCCGGTCGCCGGCGGCGTAAACGCGATGCTCGCCGCCATAGGAGAACGGATGGATCTTCGCGTATCGGACGACCGATCCGTCCGGCGCGACCAACAGGGCCATGTTTTTCGGGGACGGCTCCCCCGCCTCGGGCACGCTCCCCAGGATCCAGAGACCCAGTTTCGAAGCCTGCTCGCGCAGGAACGACTCCGACGGCCCACCGGGTGGCTGCGCGATGCGACGCGAGTCCATCGAGAACCCCGTCGAGAACATCTCGGGGAGAAGGGCGAGCCGCGCGCTGCCGGCCGCCGCCCGCTCGAGAAGACCGGCCGCGCGGCGGTGATTCTCGAGGACGTCCTCCCAGGCGAGGTCCATTTGCAGAAGCGCTACGCGCACAGCTTCTTCAGCCTCTCGACGGCCGCCTCCAGCGTGCCCATCTTCTTGCAGAAAGCGAAACGCACGTAGCCGCGCCCCTTCTGCGGTCGGTCGTAAAACGCGGAAGGCGGGATGGCGGCAACGCCGACGTTCTCGATCAAGTGCTTGCAGAAGGCGACGTCGTCCTCGAAACCAAAGCGGCGAAAGTCCGCGCAGACATAGTAGGCGCCCGCCGGAGGACGCACCCCGAAGCCGATCCGCGTGAGCTCGCCGACGAGGTAGTCGCGCCGCTCGCGGTAGCCAGCTAGAAGGAGATCGTAGTACTCGCGTCCGGCAGAGAGCGCGCACGCAGCCGCGTGCTGGAGCGGTGTCGCCGTCGCGAACGTGATGAACTGGTGCGCCGCGCGCACCGCCGCCGAAAGTTCCCGGGGCGCTGCCGCCCAGCCGATCTTCCAGCCCGTCAGGGAGAAGGTCTTGCCGAAGCTCGAGATCGTGATCGTGCGCTCGCGCATCCCCGGCAGGGTCGCGATCGGAATGTGGCGGCCCTGGTAGACCATGTGCTCGTACACCTCGTCGGTGATGCAGACGAGGTCACGCTCGATGCACAGACGCGCAATACCTTCGAGCTCCAGCTCCGAAAAGACCTTCCCTGTCGGGTTGTGCGGCGAGTTGACGAGGATCGCGCGCGTGCGGTCGGTGACCGCTTGCTTGAGGGCGGCCGGGTCGTAGCGCCACTCCGGCGCTTCGATCGTCACGAAAGCCGGGACGGCGCCGGCCATGACGACGCTCGCCTTGTAGGAGTCGTAGTAGGGCTCGAAGAGAACAATGCCATCGCCGGGATCGCAGATCGCCTGGATCGTCGCGAAAATCGCTTCGGTCGCGCCCGAGGTGACCGTCAGCTCCTCACCGGCCCGGTAGTCCAGGCCGTAGTCGCGGCGATATTTCGCGGCCAGGGCCTCGTGAATCTCGGGAATTCCGCTCATCCGCGCGTATTGCCCGCGGCCGTCGCGAATCGCCGCGATCGCCGCCTCCTTGACGAAATCCGGGCCGTCGAAGTCCGGAAACCCCTGAGCGAGGTTGATCGCGCCGTGCTCGACGGCGAGCCGGGTCATCTCCGTGAAGATCGTCGTGCCGAAGCCCTGCAGCCGCCGCGCGATCATGGGGGTCAGGTCTCCACTTGCCACATTGGGGGTCAGGTCTCCACTTGCCACCTTGCGCAGTATGACGCCGCACCGCGAGCCTCCGGCACCGCGTATTTACCGTGCCGCGCCGCTCGCATATCCTCGCGCGGCGAGGAATCGCAAATGCCGCCCAGCAGGATCCACTACCGGGTCGCAATCATCGGGTCCGGGCCCGCCGGCTGGACCGCCGCCCTCTATGCGTCGCGTGCCGACCTCGAGCCCATCTTGATCCAGGGCCCGCAGCCGGGCGGCCAGCTCACGATCACGACCGAGGTTGAGAACTACCCCGGTTTCCGGGATGGCATTCAGGGACCCGAGATGATGGAGATTTTCCAGGCCCAGGCGGAGCGGTTCGGCACCGAAGTGCGATTCCGGCGCGAATTTGACCGCCGACGCCGTCATCATCGCGGCGGGGGCATCGGCGAAAGCGCTCGGGATCCCTTCCGAGCGGCAGCCGGGTGTTTCCGCCTGCGCGACGTGCGACGGTCCCCTGCCCGTCTTCCGCGGCAAGGAGCTCGTCGTGATTGGCGGGGGCGACACCGCGATGGAGGAGGCAACCTTCCTGACGAAGTTCGCCAGCAAGGTCACGATCGTCCACCGGCGCGAGGAGTTCCGCGCCTCGCGCATCATGCTCGACCGCGCCCGCGCGAATGCGAAGATCCACTGGAAGCTGAACGCGGTCGTCGAGGAGATCCACGGGGACGGAGCGGGCGTGACGGGGGTCACCTTGCGGGACACACAAGGCGGCGGTCTCTCGAAGATGCCCGCGGGAGGCATCTTCGTGGCGATCGGACACCTCCCCAATACCGCAATCTTCCGGGGCAAGCTCGAGATGAACGAGGTCGGCTACCTGAAGGTGCGGCACCCTTCGACGCGCACCTCGGTCGAGGGAGTTTTCGCGGCCGGCGACGTCGGCGATCCAACTTATCGTCAGGCGGTTTCCGCCGCCGGCGAGGGTTGCAAGGCTGCCATCGACGCCGAGCGGTGGTTGGCCGCCCGGGGGATCCACGGCTGACCCCGGAGGTCGGCGTACTCGTCGTCGCCCCTCGAGGGAGGAATCGGAGACGCCGTTCCTGCCGATCCTTCGTTACGTCTTCGGCGCCTTCGCTCTGATGGCGCTTCTGGCTTTCGCGGTCGTCATTCTTCTGCGCATCCTGGGTTAGCCTTCCGTCGGACCGACCAACGTCTAATAGCCTCCAGCCCGCTTCGCTGCAATAATTCTGTTCTCGAACAGACAAATTGAGCAGATGGATTTGGCCGTCAACGGCCGCGTGTGGAGGCTACCCAAATGTCGACCGGCACCGGGGTCTACCAACTTCCGAAGACTCGCGTTCGCAACGTTCTCTCGGTTGTGCTCGCGCTGCTCACTCTCGGCGTAGCAACCTCCGACGCGTCGGACATTGCAGGCACGACGTCTCTCCGGGTCGAGCGACGCGGCCACGCGGCCACGGCTCTCCCCGGTGGAAAGGTTCTGATCACGGGAGGAGAGAACCGCGCCGGGCTCGTTCCCGAATCGGAAATCTACGATCCGCAGACGCGGACCTTCACGGTCGCGGCGAGGACCCTCGAGGCCCGAAGCGAGCACACGGCTTCCCTGCTCGCTGACGGACGGATCCTCATCGTCGGCGGCCGCGGTCGCGACGGCGCACTCGCGTCGACGGAATCCTACTCTCCCGCGAGCGGCACCTTTTCCTCCGGACCCGTGCTGAACCAGGCACGCTTCGGACAGAGCGCGACGCCGCTTGCCGACGGACGGATCGTCGTCATCGGCGGCGACGCGGAAGGAACGGCCGAGGTCTTCGATCCTCGCGCCGGAACGTTCACCTCCCTTCCATGTCGCCTGACGGATTCCCGCAGCTTCCATGCGGCCGTGCGCCTTGCCGACGGCTCGATCCTGATCGCGGGCGGCATCGCGCGAGACGGCGCGCCGCTGCGCTCCGCCGAGGTTCTGCACCCTGACACGCTCAACTGTCAGCCAGTCTCGATGATGCACGTTGCGCGCTCGCGGTTCACACTGCGACTTCTTCCGGACGGCAAGGTCCAGGCGATCGGCGGGGACACCGACAGGACGATGGAGCTCTTCAACCCGGCGGGATACTTCTCGTCGCTCGTTCACCTGGCCGGAACGGCGAACTCCGAGTCCGCCGCGCTTCGCACCTCCGGCCGCGTTGCGATCATCGGACCGTCCGCACCGTCTTTGCTCGACGGAGAGGCACCGCTCGTCGGTGGGCGTGGGCTTCCCCGGATCGTGCAGAACCTCCTCGACCGGTTCGACTACTCGATGACCGAGATCCCGGAAACCGGCGAGGCGATCGCCGCCGGCGGCGTGAGCTCATCGGGCCGCTACCAGGCGACTGCGGTCCTTTTCGAGAGCTCCTCGGCGACGGTGACGACCGACAAGACGGATTACGCGCCCGGCGATACGGTCGTGATCACAGGTTCGGGATGGCTTCCGGGCGAGACCGTGACCTTGAACATCCACCGGGACACAAATGACCCGCCGGACACGGTTCTGAGTGCCGCCGCCGACGCGAACGGCAACATCTCGAACTCGGAGTACGTCGTCCAGAACTATGACCTCGGAGTCTCGTTCCTGCTGACGGCCACAGGTCAGAGTTCCGGCTACTCGGCGCAAACGAGCTTCACCGACGGGAACCTCGACACGACCCTCCTGCCCGCGAGCGTGACGGCGTCCGCGGGCGGACCAAGTCAGAGCTTCACGATCCGATCGACCGCGACCGGCGGCATCGGATCGGGCTGGGCGTTCAGCGTCAACACGCTCTACACGGTGAGCGGAGGCGTCTGCACTGGCTCGACTCCCTCGGCGTCGATTCCCGTCGCGGCCCAAAGCGGTTCGGGATCGCAAGTCTTCGATACGGCGGCCTTCGTCTCCGTGGCAGCCGGGCAGTCACCGGGGACCTTCGCCTGCAGCGTCAACGAGACAATCAGCGCATCGGGGAACAACCCCAACCTGGCGCCGGCCGGCGCCGCGACCCTCACAGTCATCGTGCCCGCTTGCACAGAACCTTCGATCACCGCGCCACCTGCCGTCACAGCCTTCACGGGCGCGGGCGCGACCTCATGCTCGGCGGTTGTATCGAACGCCACTCTCGGGATCCCGACGACCTCCGGCGGCTGCGGGACGGTTTCGGTCGCTCCGTCGGGAATCCCTGCCGGAAATGTCTTTCCGCTCGGCACGACGACGATCACCTGGACGGCTACTGACTCGAGCGGGAACTCGGCGACGGCGACACAGAGCGTCACCGTGTCCGACAGCACGCCACCCACGATCACCGCGCCGGGTCCCGCCAGCTACCAGTGCGTCGGCGACGTGCCGGCCGCCAACCCGGCCGACACCTCCGCGTCGGACAACTGCGGCACGGCAACCGTATCCATCTCCGAGTCGAACAACGGAGGCGCG